>SAMEA104315429__coassemble_547_pt1 | contig 27431 bp, 20 predicted proteins | sample SAMEA104315429__metabat2_high_PE_005 | metagenome-assembled genome bin SAMEA104315429 (sample SAMEA104315429) | gut metagenome | biome: Monkey gut; feature: monkey-associated habitat; material: faeces | place: China | collected 2013
GGGTTTGGTTTTTCGCCGAAGGCGAGTGGTTTTTATCCTTTTGGCGATGCCACCGACCTCGTAAGAGGGCGGCGTTGGTGATGTGGTGTGGCTGATTCAAGCTTCGGCTTGAAATCAGACATGCCACAGCACTAACGACAAGTGCGAAGCACTGGCATCGCCAAAAGGCTGTTTTTTATGTTTTTGTTTCAGTCCCCCCCCCCCTCTGTATTTATCCACTGAGTCGAAAAATCCCACAGAATCCGCTCATCGCTTATGCCGGTTAGGTTCTGAAGGGGACTGTCATGGGTCATGAGTCATGGGTACGAAAAAATCCAATTTCTGACTTCTAACCTCTGATTTCTGATTTCTTTTTTGTAATTTTGTAGATTATGGCAAAGAGTAAAGAATTGACTCCAATGATGAAGCACTTCTACGAGATGAAGGCGAAGCACCCCGATGCGGTGCTGCTTTATCGCGTGGGCGACTTCTACGAAACATACGGCGAAGATGCCATCATAGCAAGCGAAATTTTGGGCATTACGCTCACCCGACGCAGCAACGGCGCAGGTAGCGGCACTGAAATGGCGGGGTTCCCACACCACGCTCTCGACACCTATTTGCCCAAACTGGTGCGCGCTGGCAAGCGTGTGGCTATCTGCGACCAACTCGAAGACCCGAAACTCACCAAAAAACTGGTGAAGCGTGGCATCACCGAACTGGTGACTCCGGGTGTGGTCACTGCCAGCACTATCCTCGACCGTAAGGAGAACAATTTCTTGGCAGCGGTATGCTTTGGGAAAAAGACGGTGGGCGTGGCGTTTCTCGACATTTCCACTGGCGAATTTCTCGCGGCGGAAGGTGCGGCTGAGTATGTGGAAAAACTGCTCGGCAATTTCGCGCCAAAGGAGGTGCTGATTGAGCGCAGTTGCCGCAGCAAGTTTGCCGACCTGTTCAACACTCGCGTGCTCACTTTCGAACTCGATGACTGGATGATGAGCGAAGAAAGCACCACCGACCGACTGCTTCGCCACTTCCAGACGCAGAACCTCAAGGGCTTTGGCGTGGAGGGCATGACCGAGGGCGTAAAGGCGGCAGGTGCCATTCTCCATTACCTTGACCTCACACAGCACACGCAAATCAAGCATATCACCACGCTCGGACGCATCGAAGCCGACCGCTTTGTGCGCCTCGACAAGTTTACCGTCCGTAACCTCGAACTCGTGGCTCCGATGGCGGAAGATGGCAAGAGTCTGCTGTCGGTAATCGACCGCACGCTTTCGCCTATGGGCGCGCGTATGCTCCACCGATGGGTGCTGTTCCCTCTGAAGGACGTGAAGGCCATCAACCGCCGCCTCGACGTGGTGGAATACTTCTTCAAGGATGTGGAAGGCCGTGAACTGGTGAAGCAGCAGTTGGAACTGGTGGGCGACATTGAGCGCCTAATTTCGAAGGTGGCTGTGGGCCGCATCACGCCTCGTGAACTGGTGCAACTCAAGTGCGCGCTGCAAGCCTTGGAGCCGATTAAGCGATTGTGCGAACGGAGCGACAACGATGTGCTGCGCAGTTTCGGCGACCGCATCAACCTTTGCCAACTCATTCGCGACCGCATCAACGAGGAGGTGAATCCCGATGCGCCAAACCAGGTGAACCGTGGCAATGTGATTAAGCCGGGCGTTGACCCGCAACTCGACGAACTGCGCGAAATCTCGGTTTCGAGCAAGGACTACTTGATGCGATTGCAGAAGGAAGAAAGCGAGCGCACAGGCATTCCAAGTCTGAAAATCGCCTACAACAATGTGTTTGGCTACTACATCGAGGTGCGCAACTCTCACAAGGACAAGGTGCCAGCAGAATGGGTGCGCAAGCAAACGCTGGTCAATGCCGAGCGTTACATCACCCAAGAACTGAAGGACTACGAGGAGAAGATTCTCGGTGCAGAGGAGAAGATTCTGATTATCGAGAACAGATTGTTTGGCGAACTCGTGGCGGCTGTCACCGACTACATTCCTGCCATTCAGACCGACTCACAACTCATTGCGCAGCTCGACTGCCTTTGCGCTTTCACCCGCGCCGCCATCGACAACAAATACAACCGCCCTGTGATTGACGAGAGTCTCGACATCGACATCAAGCAGGGCCGCCACCCCGTAATTGAGAAGCAGTTGCCTCCGGGCGAATGTTATGTGCCTAACGACATACATTTGGGCAACGACGACCAGCAAATCATGATTATCACAGGTCCTAACATGGCTGGTAAATCGGCTTTGCTGCGCCAAACCGCACTTATCACGCTGATGGCGCAAATCGGCTGCTATGTGCCTGCAGAATCGGCGCACATCGGGTTGGTTGACAAGATTTTCACCCGTGTGGGTGCCAGCGACAACATTTCGCTTGGCGAATCCACGTTTATGGTGGAAATGACCGAGGCGGCATCAATCCTCAACAACCTGAGCGAGCGCAGCCTTGTGCTGTTCGATGAGTTGGGCCGTGGCACATCCACCTACGACGGCATTTCCATTGCCTGGAGCATTGTGGAATACATTCACGAGGGTCGCGCCCATGCCAAAACACTTTTTGCCACCCACTACCACGAGTTGAACGAGATGGAAAAATCGTTCCGCCGCATTCGCAACTACAATGTGAGCGTAAAGGAGATCGACGGCAAGGTGGTGTTTGTGCGCAAACTCGAAAAGGGCGGCAGCGAGCACAGTTTCGGTATTCATGTGGCGAAACTCGCAGGTATGCCCCGCAGCATCGTTGACCGTGCCGATGAGGTGTTGGCGCAACTCGAAGCCAACAACCGCAACGAGCAAGTGGCGACAAAAGACCTCGGCGATGTGGGCTCGAAACGCAGTGGCTATCAGATGTCGTTCTTCCAACTCGACGACCCTGTGCTCAGCCAAATCCGCGACCAGATTCTCCACCTCGACATCAACAACCTCACCCCAATGGAGGCACTCAACAAACTCAACGACATCAAATCCATCATCACCGGCAAATAATCCCTCACGCCCAGTGCGAGCAATTTGAATTTTCGGTTTGTATTTTGTCAATTTTTCGCCATTTTTTGGTTTGGATTTTATCTTTTGGTTTGGATTTTGTCAAATTTTCTCCATTTTTCGGTTTGGATTTTAGCAAAAAGTATGTATTTTTGCAAGTGTAATCGTTTTTTACCCTAACGACCGATTAGGATTAAAATCCTCTGAATTATGGCATATTTAAAACGACATATTGACGCACAGTTGCAAGAATGGAAGGATTCCCCACGAAGGAAACCTTTATTGATACGAGGTGCTCGGCAAGTTGGTAAATCCACAGCTGTTAGAGAATTTGGAAAATCGTTCCGCCATTTTATGGAAATCAACCTCGAACGTCAGCCCGATTTAAGACAACTATTCACCGAAAACATCGATGTAAAAGCCACTTGTGATAATTTGAGTGGCACATTGCATATTCCCGTCATTCCTGGAGAAACACTACTGTTTATCGATGAGATTCAAGTATGCAAAGAGGCGATTATGGCACTCCGTTATTTTAAAGAAGACTATCCCGAACTGCATGTGATTGCCGCAGGATCGCTTTTGGAGTTTGCCCTTGAAGAATTACCGTCGTTCGGCGTGGGCAGAATCCGGTCTTTATATATGTACCCATTTTCCTTTGACGAGTTCCTCATGGCGCAAGGCTTAGAAATGAGTGTTTCCTATAAAAGCAAAGCCACAAGCGAAAACCCACTCCCCGAACTTGCCCATAAAAACCTCATTGAACAGCTCCGTTCGTTCTATCTTGTGGGAGGAATGCCTGCTGCTGTCATTGAGTGGGTGGAAACGCATAGCTATTTGGAAGTGTCGCGAATCCATAACGACATTCTTGACACTTATCAAGATGATTTTTCAAAATATAAAAAACGAGTTTCCCCTGTACTGCTCCGTCAAGTACTTCGCTCAGTGGCTTTACAGGCAGGCACTAAGTTCGTTTACTCGACAGCATCAAAAGACGTGCGTTCAGCCCTCGTAAAAGACGCCTTGCACCTCCTTACACTTGCAGGTTTAATCGTGCCCGTTAAGCACACCAGTGCCAACGGACTGCCGTTGGGAGCAGAGGAAAACGACAATTACGTAAAATATCTTTTCTTTGATTTAGGCGTGATGCAAACAATGCTGGGCATCCCTCCGTCCGACACCCTTTTAGCATCAGAAGTGGATTTCGTGAACAAAGGAGCCGCTTCAGAAATGTTTGCAGGATTGGAATTACTCAAGTATCACGACTGCTTTCAAAAGGCAGAAATTCACTATTGGCAAAACACAGCTAAAAACGCATTATCGGAAGTGGACTATCTCATTGCTAAAAACGGCAAAGTGCTCCCTATCGAAGTGAAAGCAAGTACGCAAGGAAGTATGCAAAGCCTATGGGTATTTATGAGGAAGCACCAGATTCATGACGGCGTCCGCACTTCTTTGGAAAATTTCGGGCAGCTTTATTACTACGACTCGGCAGCCGACCAAGCCGAACGCTTTGTGCGAATCATACCTCTATATGCACTTAGCAACTTGAAATAAGGGGTTTTCTCGGTGTGTGAGGGAGGAATATTCATTTATTTATTGTAATTTTGTAGGCAAAACGAAAAACCCCAAAACAACTAAATATGGAAATTATCAATCTGTGTGAGCACGACTCGCTGGTGAGCCGCTACATGCTCGAACTCCGCGACAAGAATATTCAAACCGACCGCCTTCGCTTCCGCACCAATGTGAAGCGCATCGGTCAAATCATGGCTTATGAGATTTCAAAGCGCCTGAATTATACCGACTGCAAGACCGAAACACCACTCGATGTGGCAAGCACCCGCAATATCGCCGATAAAGTGGTGCTGGGTTCTATTTTCCGTGCCGGTCTCCCTCTGCACGAAGGTATGCTCAGCTATTTCGACGATGCCGACAACGCCTTCATATCAGCCTACCGCCAGTATATCAACGGCAGCGACGAGTTTGAGATTCACACCGAATATCTGGCAAGTCCAAGCATTGAAGACAAAGTGCTCGTGATAGCCGACCCAATGCTTGCCACAGGCAGTTCTATGGAGGTTGCAATCAAAGGATTTCTGCAAAAAGGCACACCCAAGCACATCCACATCGCAGTGATCATCGCCACCGACCAAGCCATTGAATACGTAAAGAAAACCCTCCCCGAAGGCATTGAAGTCACCCTTTGGGCAGGCGACATCGACCACATCCTCAACTCCCACAGCTACATCGTGCCCGGCCTCGGCGACGCCGGCGACCTCCTCTATGGCGAAAAATAACTCCCCAAAAAAACTCCAATTATTAGAAATCATATAGCGGAGCCCCCTCCCTACAATACACAAAAAAACACCCTAAGGGTGTTTTTTGTTTTTTTTCAATCTGTGAAATCTTTTTTTTGGTGAAAGCACTACGGAATTAAGAAAAGTTTACTATATTTGCAAGTGATAACTGCTGCGGATTTGTAGTGGTAATATTCGGATAATTAACTGATTAGGCTTTTAAAACTGGTACTTTACTATGAGGAAATCATTTGCATTTCTGGTCGTGGCTGTCTTGGCCACTGTTTGCTCGTGGGCTGCAACGTTTTCCACCACTTACAAGGTGGGAGACAACAACAAGTGGGAGATGAGCAATTTCTGGAACAAGGGGACGTTTTATGTTGTTCCCAGCACTGGTTATTCGGAATGTGTGGCGCTGTTTCCGGGCATATTCGAGGGGAAAGTCATCACCAGCGATGTGGTTGTGACCCTGCATGTGGCCAAATGGAGCGACGGTGCGAAGCCTAAGGCCAACACGTTCTCGCTATTTTTCGACTCGGAATGTAAAAACCCTGTGCCTGCCACCCAAAGCGGCACATTGCCCACCTCCAGCACTTTTGTGGACCTTGTTTACACGGTCAGCAAGGACGACGCGGCCTTCACTAATGATTTGGCGGTGAAAATCAAGAAACTATACTCCAACTCCGCGCAAATCCGCTGGGAGTCGGCCACGATAGCGTTCTCCTACGAGAATGCCGAGCCTCCCGTCACGTTGCTGTCAATCGCCATCGCTGGCGAGCCCGCAAAAACAGCGTATTTTGTGGGCGAGGATTTCGACCAGACTGGCTTGACTGTGAAGGCGAATTACAGCGATGAATCGGCGGAAGATGTCACCTCCGATGCCGTGTGGTCCTTCGTCCCGTCCACAATCACCGCAGGCACTACCACCGTGACCGCCACCGCCACATACGGCGGCATGACCGCGAGCAAGGCGTGCGCCATCACCATCAAGGAACTCCCGAAATACACTTACACATGGAGCGTGAACGGTAAAGTGGCGCAAACATCTGCCATTACCGAGGGCGAGGCGGTTGTGCCGCCGGCCGACCCCGAACCGATATGCGGCAAGGTGTTCACAGGCTGGGTGACGACACCCACGGTTGATGCCGCGACGGCTCCCACTTATGCCACAATCGATGAAACAGCAAAAGCCAACACCACATACTACGCCGTGTTCGCAACCCAAACCATAGGCGCAGATAAATGGGTGAAGAAGGCGGCGGAGGAAGTGAAAGAGGAAGGCGTTTACGCCCTTGTCACGCCCAGCGGCAACGCATTCAATGGCGAGATCGTGAATGGACATGGCAGAGCCACCAACGGCGCGTTTGAGTTCAACGATGAAAATGTGGCAACCACCGCTCCCGAAGGCACTTGCGAACTCACCTTTGTGAAATCGGAGAGCGCCGTGAAAGACGGAAAAGTGGGCTTTAGAATGCTGAATGAAGCTACAGGTAAATATTTATCTTCACTTAAAAACTACTCCGGAAATCTGTCGTGGAAACCGTCGGAGGACAGTTATTGGTATTCTGTTAAAGCAGGCAGCTGGTTTTACGACAGCAATGCCACTTATTTGAGAGTGTACAGCGGCTCTTTCCGGACTTATGAAAACAGCCGCAACGAAGACGTGCTTTTCGCCCAGAAAGTGAAAGGCGTGGCCTACACCGACTTCACCACCATCGTGGCACCCCCGGAAGCGACCACTTTGGCTGACATGGCAATGAGCGGCGCAGAAGGTGCCGTTTACCAGGTGGACGACGATTTGGTGGTGGCACGCAAGTTTGAGGCTGGCGGCAAGCACTACATCGTTGTGAAGGACGCTGCAAAGGCTGTGAGAAACCTCAGCGCACCTGCCGCTGACGACAGGCACTTCGCCATCAACGGCAACAAGCAAGAGGACTACGCCCAAAACAACTGGATGCTCGTAAGTCTGCCAGTAGAACTCTACAACCAAGTGAAGGAGAAGAGCACCGTCACCTCAATCACCGGCACGCTTGACGAAAAGCTCAACGTGGCTATGACCGCTACAAATGTGGTGGCAGGTGAGACTGCTGATTTTGCACCAAACACCTACTGCGCCATCAACTTCATGGGCGAAAGCAACGTGAAGGGCACCAACCCAGAGTACACCAGCAGCTACTACTTCGCCACTCCTAAGGCCAATGAATTTGCGAATGTGGTTTGGGCAGTTTACAACGCCACCGACGGCGCATTCCACCTCCCAGCGCGTCAAGGCTCTGCCAACGCACAGGAATTCAAGGCAGCCTTCAAGGTCGACTACTCATTGAACTCCATCCCTGCCCCCGAACTGATAGACGGAGACATGTACACATTCGAAGCCTTGATAAAAGAAGTGGCCACAACCGAAGCAAAACCAGCGCCACGCAAGACTGCCTACGACTCAACCACAGCCCCAAGCACAAGATTTGTGGTATTCCCCCTCAACCTCAACGGCAGCAGCAACATCACCACCGCCATCAGCGAAGTGAGCAGCGCAAAGAAGGCAAAAGCCATCCGCTACTACAACACGTTAGGCACCGAATCCTCCCACCCATTCAAAGGCATCAACATCATGGTGACCACCCACACCGACGGCACTACCACCGCCAAAAAAATCCTCCACTAATCCCCCCACAATAGAGCAATAGGCACAAATCCCTCACAAGATTGCTTTGGCGAGCGAAAAATCACTCGCCAAAGCAATCTGCGTAAAACTTGGGGAGGGAATGGGTTAGCGGAGGAGGGTGTAGAGGAGGTAGGCGATGAAAATGAACAGCAGTAGGGAGGGGAGGCTGCATGTGCAGGAGCGCATTTTGGGCAGTTCGCCGTTGGCTTGGGCTTGGCGCATTCGTTCGAGCAGTTTTTTCTGCATCTGGTCGGTTTCGAATGTGCGTTTTGCGCCTCGTGGCAGGTCGCTGCTGTGGGGAATGAGGATTTCTCTTGGGCCACCAGTGAACGGGGCCACCACACCGCGCTGTTCGAGTTCGCGCATCAGTTCCGTTGCTTCTTTCTCGTCGATGCCAAAATAGTGCATCAGCATGGGCACAGTGATGGCATCGCAAGTGGAAATGTATTCCACGGCGTTGTCGTAGAGGGTGGGCTTTTCATCGTCGTCGATGATGTTTTCCTCCGAGAATGGGGGAGGCAATTCGCCGTCGGGTTGGTCCACAGGTTCAAACGACTGTTCTGCTGTGGGCACATACAGGAAATCGCCATCGGCTTGCAGCACCGACTGACATTCGGGGCAGATCACCGAATTGCCCATCGCTGCGAGGGCTTGTTCCTCTACTGATATTTCGTTGCCACATTTCGGGCAGGAGAATTTCTTTATAGCCATAATGCTTACATTTTATCAAAAATTAGTCCCACAAGGGTGTAGAGCAGGAAAAATCCTGCCGTGATGCAGATGGTGGTGAGCACGCACCCTGCCTTCGACATGGACTGGCGGGGCGAGGGCTGGCTCGGTTTGCGCTTAGCCGCAGGACGGGGTTTGGCTGGCGTGCGACTTGTGCGCGATGGCACAGGTGGCGGCGTGCTCTGCTTCGCTGTGGCAGCCTTTCGGGGGACTGCTGTGGTGCGGCGTGCGGCAGGTTTCGGCGCGGAGGCTTTGGCTCTACGCTTGGGAATGGGAGGGGGCGTGTCGTCGCCGTCGTCATTGCTATTGGCATACGGCATTTGGAACGTGGTGAGGCACTTCGGGCACACCACAGTTCCTTTCTGACGGCGCAGGTCGGCAACCGACACCTCATTCTCACGACCGCATTTAGGGCAATAGCACTTCATATCTTACAATGAGCGTAGTGTGTGTGATTACTCGTAGTGGATAGTGGCTTGCTGCACGATTTTCCACTGCCTACCCTCTTTCACGGCACGACCAGGCGCATCAGTGACGATGCGTGTTTTGCCGGCAGAAATCTGTATGTTGTGGCCAGTGCAGGCACGGGTGAGATTCTCAGTAGGCATCATCAGTGCCAACTGATGCACGCCGGCATCGTTGATTACGGCAAAGGTGCCTGTTGTGCCGTCGGCGGTGGTGAGCACGAAGATGCTGTTGCCTGGCTCAATGTGGGTGGAAGCCGCCAAAAACACGCCCTTATCGTCGGGGCGAGAGAGGAAAATCTGCGATGCGCCAGCCTTTTTCTCAGGCTTCGGCATAGCGCTGGCTTGCCCCACGGTCACTTGGCGTGGTGCCACGCTTGCACTTGCCGCCTGTTCACGCTCCTGCTCCACCATAGCGATACGCGTTTCGATTTGGCGCAGACTTTGTTCAAATTCCTCGTTGCGCTGCTTCAACGCCGTTTTCAGAGCGGTAATCTCATTGTCCTTCTCCTGCTTCATTGCCTTGATTTTGGAGAACGCCACCACCGACATCACAATGCCAGTGATACCGCAAAGCGTGAGCACACCCATCATCAGCAGGTTTGGTCCGCTGTCGTCGGTAGAGGTGGCAGGCTGTGCCATTTCCTCGACTTGTGGTGCTGTGGCAGCGAGGCTGTCGGCGGTGTTGTCGGCATCGTTGATGCGGCTTTGCAGACTTTGCTCGGTGCTGGCAGAATCAAGGTCTACAGCATTCTGCGCCCAAATAGGCATCGCCGCAAGTAGCAATATGATAGTAATCAGATGTTTCATAACGGTATGGATTATAAATTTTTCAGCAAATTGTAACGTATCACACCAATGATAGGATAGAAGAAAGGCACATCTTCCACCACGGCACCCGGCTCGTAACGGCCTTGCAGATAACTGTTGATGCCGGCGATGAGATAGTTTGCCACATTCTCATCGACTACGGTCTTGAACGTGTTGAACACCTTGTTGTCAACGCCCAACTCATCGCGCATCACCGCGTCGCAAAGTTCGATGAAGAACTGGTTGAACTGCTTCACCTCGTTCACAATCTTCTCGCGCACGCCGAGGTCGTTCACCTTGTCGATGGTGAGTTGTTCCTCGTCAATCATCGAGTAGCAATACTTCATGGCGTTCACGTTGCGTGGGCGCATCATGTCGATGAGCGTGCTCATTTCGGGCGATGTGTGGCTGTCGAGGCGTTGGTTTTCGAGGCGCACGCCGCCACGGCAGGTGATTTGCTTCGGACAGTCGCGCTCCACCTTAATGCTGAACGGCTCAGAGTATTTCTCGCCAAACACACGCTCCAGAATGCTCTGGGTGATTTCGGTCACCAGTTCGCGGCTGCCCAGAATGTTGAGAATCTTCGAGCCTGTGCCACTGAAGTAGATTTGCTTTGGCTTCACGAAATTGCGGTGCTTCATCGACGAGGCGATGTAGTAGATGAGCGCGCTGTAGAAGTACACAAACACCAGTTTACGCTGGTCGTCGCCACGCAAGAGGGCGTTGTAACTGTAGAGGTTGCGGTCCATTGGAGGCAGGTCACGCAGTTGCTCCACATTCTCGATAGAGAACAGAAAGGCGTTGATGTCCTCGCTGCGCTTGCCAGCCATGATGGTGTTCATGATGCTGTTGAGGTAGGTGACATCGGGGTTGTGCTCCACCAGTTTGCGGAAATATTCGGTGTAGTGCTGGAGCAGGGGATTGTTGTCGGCATCGTGTGCGCTGAAAGCGTCGCCGAAGATGGCGTTGCCGGCGAATCGGAACGACGAGATAGCCACAGGCACCGTCTTTTGCTGGTCGGCGCTGGTTTGGTAAATCACCGTGTCGCTGGTGCCGCCACCGATGTCAACCGACACATAACTGCTGCCAGCCACATCTGCGCCCTTGTAGTAGAACGCTGGGGCGATGGATTCGGGGTAAACATGCAAATTGCTATCGATGTTGCCACCGATGTAGGTGTTAAACAGTTCTTCCCACGCTGTTTCGAGGCGTGAACGGTCGGCACCGCCCATGCTCACAGGGTAGAAGTACACCAGTCGCACCTTGTCGAGGTCGGCGTTTTCGAGCAGCGCCTTCGCCTTGATGAGCAATACGATTTCGCGCAGGAATTCCTTCGAGAGCGTGTTGTCGCCCATCCATTTGAGGTTGGTGGCCACTTCGTAGCCGTCGAAATATTGGCGTTCGTAGAGGAACGGAATGTTGATGTCGCTGAAAAGGTTGGTGCCACCAGCCGCGCTACGGTTGTTCGCCAATGCGGTGCGCAGCGGGAAACCGTAGATGTCGTCGATTTCACGAGGCAGGAACTCGATGCGCTGGAGTTGGTCGGCGATGAGCAACGAATCCTTCTTCAACAGCGATGCGATGAGCGTCTGCTCACGGTTGTCGCTGAAGGTGAGCGGCTGCGACTCCATACCACGCTCAGCCCATTCCACATGGCTGTTGGTGGTACCGAAGTCAACGGCGAAAATCAGTTCCTTCGCGCTTGGGGCGTAGGGTTTCCACAGCGGTACAATCACGCCTTGGAAAGTGCCCAACTCATTGCTCACCGAAGCCTCGATGTAGTCGAAATCGCCTTGCACATCGTAGTAGGTGGTGGCGTAACTCAGTCGGGTGCGAGGCTGCTCGGTCACCTTAGGCATTTCGCCGCTGCCTCCGTCGGAGAGGAAGCGCAGACTGCCACCGCCGTTCATCACATAGGTGAACAGTTGCACCTTGTAGGCATCGGCATGGCCTGTGCGCACGAATGGGAAAATGCTGGTGCAGAGTTGCACGCCGCTGACGATGCGACCCATGCCCATCTGCTCGCTAAACTGCCATGAGGCATCGTCGATGGGGATATAGGTGCGTGAAAGTTCAATGAAGCGCTTTTTGACAGGAATGCGCAGCGTCACCGTCACGCTTCCTGCACCGGTTTCCACAATGTCGATGAAATTGCGGCCAAGCACATGGCTCGAAAGGTCGGAAGCGTTGAAATATTTGAAGAACACGGGCTTCAATGGCAGTAGATAACTTGCGGTGCTGGCGTTTGCCGTGCGCTGGATATTGCCGTCGAAGTAGTGGTTTTCGTCGATTGTTCCGCCCAAGCGTATGATATTCTCGGTGAAGAAATCGTCGGTGGTGAGGAATGGGTAGAGGATGCTGGTGTCGGGCAGGTGGCGCTCGTCAACTGGCACGCCGCCGGCGAACACCTGTGTGGCGCTGTCCCACTCGCGGTTGATGTAGGTGTAGTGGTCCACCGAGCCGTTGAAATTGTTGCGAAGCACCAGCGGCAGCAATTCGCCGTCGGCTTGCTTGCGTGTGGGGGCGATCACGAAGTCGCTGTTGGCGGCACTTGTGGTCACGTCCACCATCTTCTTGCGGTAGAGCGGCGCGCTGAGCACACTCACGGCACTTTCGCCAGCGAATGGGCTGAACTGCATGTCGAGCATTTGGCGCACCATAGGCTCGCGGTCGGCTTGCAGGGCGGTGGGGTTGGGGATAACCGCCAAGATGCGGTTGTAGAGTTCGGGCTTGTTGCGCTGAATCAGAGGCAGGTTGTTGACCATATACTGATACACGTTGCCCAATGAGCGACGCAGGCTGGTGTAGGCGTTGAAGAGCAGGAACAGATGGTAGATAAACTCATCGTCGCGCTGCCAGAGGTCGCGCACCTGACCGAAAAGTTTCACGTTAGGCTCCACATTCACCGATTCCACCACGCCCACATTGGGCGCAGCCATCGTGAATGAGCAGGGGCTGGTGCCGCCTATCACCTGATTGTTGAGCAAGAGGATATACCAGTCCTGAAGTTGTGCGAAGTTGTACACACGGTCGGCTTGCAGGAAGAGTTCGAGCGTTTCGCCGTAGAGGCGGTGCTCTGGCGACGCTTTCAGTCGCTCAAGTTCGGCGGTCTTGTTCCAGCGCACGATATGGAGCTGGTCGCGGTGGTTTTCGTATTCAAAGAAGAGTTGCGCCACATCGAGGGCGTTGCTCACCATGATTTGCTCGCTGGCTATGCCCACCATGCCTTGTGGCGTGGGTTGCAGGTGCTCAAACGCATTTTTCACGAGGTCGAGTTGCGCAAATGGGCTTGGAATGGCTGTGCGAGGGTTGCGCGACAGTCCGCCGTTCGGGTCTTTGATTTGGCGAATGTCGTCGTCGCTATATGGTTCCACTGCAATCCAGTCTTCTGAACTGGTCTTGGTGGTCTTGTTGTTGTATGAAAGAATCTTGCTCATGGTGCGTGTGAGGCTTAATTGATGTTTTCGTATTTTTCGTCAAGAATGTTGCCAGCCGCTTGGTTGAAGAGGTTGAGCAACTTGTATTCCACAGTGCGGTCGCTGTATTTTTTGTTGTCGCGGCTGAGTTTGTTCATTTCGGAGTTGAACGTGTTTTCGTCCACGCTCTTGCGTCCGAAGAATCCCTTTTTGGTCACCACATTGTGGATGATGTTGGAAAGGTTGTTCTCGCCCACGTTGAACAGTTCCACATGGCGCAGATTCTGGTGCATCTCGGTGAGCCATTCGGTGTAGAAGTCGAAGAACTGGTCAACCAGCGTGCGGTAGAATTGCGTGGTGGTGAACTCGCTGCGGATTTTTGGTTCGTCTTGCGTGTACCCCTGGCCGATGATGGCTTTCAGGGCGGTGCGCATGTAGATAAACAGCATGTGGAACTTTACCATCGGGCGATAGATGAGGTGGCGTGTCTCCTGTCCGAATGTGGTGAAATCCACATCGAGCAAGTCTTTGTCGAGACCGTACTCAAACGCCTTGGTGGGCAGGAAGCCGCCCATGCCGTCGAGGAATTGCCTGTCGGCCATACCGGCGAATTTCAGCGCCGCCATCGCACCCACCATTTCCACCAAGTGGGCAGGGTTGTGCTGGTCGCGGATATTGCCGGGGTCGTAGTCGTAGGGTATCGACGAGGTTTGGTCGCCAAGGTAGAAGATGGCGTTCACGTTACGGTCGGCATCGCCGGTGAGCGTTTCGTTGTAGTATTGAAGCGCACTTTGCGTTTTCACCACGAAGTCGGCTTTGTCGATGCTCTTGCCTTGGCTGTTGTTGAGGTTGAAGTAGGGCAGCACGGTGAGTCCGCCGATAGGGGCTTGGCGCAGGAAATTCTTGTTGCTCACGTCGAGGTTTTGCGCTTGGCGAATGTTTTTCACCAAAATCGGGAAACCAGCCGCGCCTGTGCCGCCGAATATGCTGCTGATGAAGAAAATGCGGTCGCCCTCGCCAAACACGTTGGCAAACGCCTTAAATTCTTCGCTGTCCTTAATCATGTTGAGCGCCACCGAACCGATGTTGGGCGATCCCACGAAACCGATGTTCATCTTGTTTTCCAACTGGTAGTCGGCAAACAGGAGCGACGTGAGTGCCTGGTTAGGCTCGTCCATGGTGTCGTAACTGATAAACTGGCGGAATTTGGTCTGCCCCACAGCCTCCATGTTGAAGATGAAGGTGTCGTTGATGGTGGTGGCAGTCATGCCCATAATTGAGCGCAGGGTGCTGATTTTGGTGCCGAAAAATCCGTCGCCATTCACTTCGCGTCCGTAGAGTTTTTCGCGAATGGTGCAGTATTCGGTGAGCATTTGCTCGGTGCGCTTGAGGTCTTCGTTGCTCTTGTGCGGGTCGATGATGATGGGCACCAGTTCCACGTTGGGGATTGGACGGCCGTCTTCGTCGAGCGGTTTCACACCGGCAGCCGAGAGCATGACGAGCGACTTCAGCACTCTGGAGCCTGTGCCGCCGATGGCGAAAATGAATAATCTCATATCTTGACTTTTATTGTGCTGTGATGATTCAGTTTATTGTGGGAATGGGGTGTGACGGCAGTTGGAGCTCCACCAGCGGATAGAATATGATGCCACCACATACAAAACTGCGGTGAAAATCATGTTCACGCCCTCGAACGACACCATTTCGGCGGCGTAGGAGTAGTTTTCGGAGTTGAAAATGCTGGAGTTCACGCAGTAGCACACGATGGGCGCGAGAATGCTCACGATGGCAAGGATGGAGAGCCAGTGCCACCAGCGCGCGAAGCGCACCGAGTTGATGGCGTAGTAGAAGATGGCGGCTGCGCCCCAAGCCATGGCTGCGCTAATGATGCCCACTATGCCGTAGATGCCGGTGTTGTACATGGCATCGCTGTAGCCCGGTGCTTGGTAGAGCCCTTCGTAAACTTCCACACGGAAAACCCAGAATAGCACTGTGACCACGATGCCCGTGATGAGATAAATGCCTTTTTTGTCCATATCTTATTTTTCGAGTTTTATTGTCATTGAGGTGTAGTTGGCTTGTGATGCCGAGAATGCGTCGTAGATGCCACGGAGGAATCGCTCCAATCCGAAGGTGGTGTTGGCAAATCCTGCGGTGGATGCGCTTGAATCGTCGTCGCTGGTGGATTGTGCAATCCATGCAGGGAAGTCGTTGCGCAAGTTCACGTTGATTTCCTCCTTGGCGGTGTTCATCTTGCCGGTGAAGGTGATCACGTGCGTCATGCCGTCGAGGTATGTCTTGGTGTTGCCAGTGATGTCGGTGGGCATGATTTTCTCCACCTTCATGGTGAATCCGTTTTGCGACTGTATTGTGAAGTTGGATGGATTGCTCAGGAATGCTTCGTCTTTCTGCAGGCCGCCGAAGTTCACCGCCACGCTGAATGCGATGATGCCGGTTTCGCGGTCGGGCTCGCAGTTGGTGATAAGCCCCTTTTGGTCGCGGCTCTCACGGAAGCGGCCGGCGTTGTTTTTCCACACAGGCACCAACTTGTAGTCGAGCGTGGTGTGGGCTTGGTTGAAGCGGTAGGTGTTCACCGTGCCTTGCAGGTTGAGGAAGTTGCTGAATCGGGTGTCTTTCGCCATGCGGTCGATGGTGGAAGCGTCGGCGATGATGATGGCGTAGAACGGACGCAGTCCCTTGTAATGGAATGAGTTGCCGTTGTAGGGGTAGTACTGGCCGTCGTAGTCGCCACGAAGTTGGTTCACGATGATTGACTTACCCTTGTATTTGGTGAAGATGGAGGTGGCAAGGCTGTTTTCCTCGTTGAAAATCTTGCTCACGCTCACGCCGGCGGTGTTTTTGGGCGAGTAGATGAGGTCGGTAATCAGCACCGCCACATTGCCAGGCTTCTGTGCTTGGAAAATCTTGTCGAAAATCACCTTGAAGTCGGTGTACGATGCATCGCCAATGCCCTTGGTGGAGGCGTAAATGTCGCGGTCTTGCAAAAACGATTCCACCGTGCCGCTGTAGGGGTAGATGTTGTCGTTCACGATGTTGATGCTCGCGTTCTCGCCGCCGGGGAAGAAGTTGATGAGGTCGTTCACCGCCTTTTTCAACTGGCCTGCCCCCGAAGCCTGGTCGTAGGGCACCATCGAGCCGCTGCGCTCGAAGTAGATGCTCAGCGACAGCGCGCGTTGACCGTATTTTTTGGTGTTCCAAGTCATTGGTGGGCGCAGACTTTGCCCCACCTCGTTGATCATCTCGTCGAGAGCGTCGGTGTTGATATTGCCGTCGGCATCAACGTAGGCACTGTATTTTTCGGGATTGCCAGTGATGATGTCGCAGATGGCTTGATAGGTGGTTTCGGTGGTGTCACCCTTGATAAAAGCGTCTTTCACAGCCTTTTGCAAGGCGTCTTTGCCACAACCTGAGAGTGCGATGGTGATGGCAAGCATCCCCATTACCAGCAGAGGAGTGAAACGAGAAAAAATCTTCATAGCTTATATAAGTTCATTATTAACCAATTAACTAACAAAGATACCCACAATATTCCAATCCCCACCCCAACCACTGTTAAAAAATACTAACAAGTCTACGAGCCAACAGGTCTACGAGCCAACAGGTCAACGAGTCAACAAGTCAACGAGCCAACGGGTCGATGTTTATTGAGAAGTCAGAATTTCTGATGATTAGATTGCTCGTTTATGCGCAAGTGTCATGCACAGCCATTAACTCTTTGCCAATAGCCTTGATTTCGTTTAGAATCATGTTTTCTCTTTCTTTTGATGGCTTTTTTGTGCCGTTGATGTACTGGGCCATCAAACTTTGGCTGATGCCTACACGGCGCGCAATGGCAGAGGCGTTCAACTCTGGGTGGGTGAGAAACACGCGCGAAATGCCTTGAGGTTCAGGGTCGTCGTATTCGAAACTTTCAAACGAAATGTCTTCGTCGAGGTCGTACCAGTGTATGCCCTCGTCGTCCATTTCGTAGTTGTTGCGTTGTTCATCGGTAGCGGCTTTTAGTCTCTTGTACCACAACAGAGACTGCCATACAGTTTCGCCTTTGTCGGTCAAACCGTATATGCGTCCATTGTCGAACCAAATTTTAGTTAGTACCATACCTATTCCTCCTCTTCGTTCATTGAATGACCGAAATATTCGTTCCATTTTGATATGGCGAGTTCTTTATTCTCTTCGAGAACCATCTCTGCGCATTTGATGTCTTTTGGCTTCAGTCCCTTGTTTTCAACAAGGACAATTTCTTCTGGCAGAATCTCGAATTTCGCTTTGCCATCGGCATTTTTTACATGCACATGAATGGGCTCGTGTTCACGCGAATAAAAGTAGAATCGCAATCCAAAAATTCTTAATATTTCAGGCACGTCAATAAATGTTTAGTTAATAATTGCACCACAAATATAGGTAATAAATCTATAACCTACAAATTTTTTAGAAAAAAGTCAACAGGTCAACGAGTCAACGAATTTTGGAGGTCGGACGAGTCTGATTGGGATCCGATAAGGAAGAGGCTGTTAAGGGGGATGTAAAAAAACAATTATTTTTTAACCCTCCATACCCTATTGCTCGTTGACTTGTTGACTCGTAGACCTGTTGACTTTTTTTATTTATGTGTGGTGTGTGTGAATATTTCAAAAAAAAGTGCTAATTTTGAAAATTCCTTTCTAAACTAAAATAGAGACGAAAAATTTTATTAACACTAATACATTCATTTATGAAATTAAAACTGTTTTTGCTTCTCACCATGCTTGTGAGCGCCTCTGCCCTTTGGGCGCAGACTGGCGTGCAAGGTACGGTGATTGATGCCAAGAGCGGACTTCCCGTGGTGGGTGCTACGGTAATGCTCGACAACCAGGGCAATACCGTGACAACCGGTCCTTCGGGCGACTTCCTCATTAGCGACGCGCAACCGGGAAGCGATGTGCTGCTCGTGATTGGCTATGGTTACAAGGACTGTGAAACTAAGGTTGAGATTCCTGCAAAGGGGATTTTCAACGTGGGTGTCGTGAGATTGACATCTTCATCGTTCAATCCTGCGCAATCTATCAACGATGACCAGACCGACTTGGTGATCACAGAATCGCAACTCGAAGACGAGGAAGGCAACACACAAGCCGTTGCCACTCTTTCGGGTGCAAGTGATAACCCATTTTATCAGGCTGCCAGCTACAACTTCAGCGTGGCGCGTTTCCGCATTCGTGGTTACAACTCTGAGTACACTCAGCAATACATCAACGGTGTGTACTTCAACGACGCTGCCCGCGGTCGCTTCAACTTCTCGATGCTTGGCGGTTTGAACCAGGCGTTCAAGAGCAAGGCCATAGGTATGGGTCTCGACACCCGTAGTTACGCCCTCGGTGAAGTGGGTGGCGCCAACAACATCAGCACCTTCGCCAAGGACTACGCTCCCGGCTTCCGTGGTAGCGTGGCTTACACCAACAGCAACTATCGCTGGCGTGGCATGGCCACCTACAGCACCGGCTTGATGCCAAGCGGCTGGGCAGTTACGCTCAGTGCCATTGGCCGCTATGCTGGCGAAGGCGTGATTCCAGGCTCGTTTTACAAGAGCTGGGGCTACTTCCTCGCAGTGCAGAAGGAAATCAACGCTCAGCACAGCATCGCGCTCACCACTTTCGGTGCGCCAACACGCCGTGCAAGCAACTCTGCCACATTTGAGGAATGTTACCGCCTCACTGGCAACAACCTCTACAACAGCAACTGGGGTTGGCAAGGTGGCAAGAAGCGCAACGCTCGCGAAGTGGAGGCTTTCGACCCAACAGTGATTCTCAACTGGCTTTGGAAGCCCAACACAGGCACCACTCTCAACACCGGTGTGGCATTCCACAAGTCGTTCTACGCTTCAAGCGCCATCAACTGGTATAACTCAGCCGACCCACGTCCCGACTACTATCGCTATCTCCCAAGTTACTACGAAAGCAATCCAGCCATCGCCGCTCTCTACACCGACCTTTGGACTGGTGAAGACGACTCTTTCCGTCAGCTCAACTGGGACAAACTCTACCAAATCAACTACCTCAACGAGATGGAAGGCAAGGGCTCAAGTTACATCGTTGAAAACCGCCACAGCAATCAAGCAAGTTGGCAACTCAACACCAACTTGAACATGCGCCTCACCGACCAACTCGCCCTCCAAGGTGGCGCTGGTGCCAACTACACCTGCTCTTCATACTACAAGACAGTGAAAGACCTGCTCGGCGGCACACACTGGAGCGACTTCGACCAATTTGCCGAACGCGACTTCCCAGAAACCCCCGACATGGCGCAAAACGACCTCAACAATCCTAACCGCAAGGTGGGCGTTGACGACCGTTTCGGCTACGACTACAATATCAACCAAGTGGGTGCCAACCTCTGGCTCCAAAACTCTTGGACATTCGCAAAGTGGGATTTGGCTTACGGCGCAACCGGCAGCTTCACCCAATATCAGCGTGAAGGCTTCATGCGCAATGGTCGTGCCCCCGAAAACTCATTCGGCAAGGGCGCAACCCACACCTTCTTCAATTATGGCGCAAAGGCAAGCGTGAAATATAAGCTCGACGGCCGCAACAGCTTCTCGGCACATGCCTACTATGGCACTCGCGCACCGCTGTCGTACAACGCCTACGTGTCGCCTCGTATCAAAGACGACGTAATCACCAACCTCAACAGCGAAATCATCGCATCGGGCGACATCTCTTACGAATGGAACTACCGCAACTTTAAGGGCGTGGTCACCGGCTTCTACACCGACATGCGTAAGGGCACAGAGCGCACCGCATTCTACGACGATCTGGCAAGCACCTTTATGAACTACGCACTCACCAACGTGCACAAGGTGTTTAAGGGTGTGGAAGTGGGATTGAGTTACAAACTCACCTCAAGCCTCACCGTATCGGCTGCCGCCAACATTGGCCGCTACCAGTACAAGAACCGCCCAACCGGCACACGCAGCTACGAAAACGGCTCGCAACCCGACGTTACCCAAACCGTGTATTTGAAAAACTACTATGTGAGCGGCACTCCACAAGAAGCCTACAGCCTCGCATTCAAGTACGCAGGTCCTCACATGTGGTTCTTTGAATTGAATGGCGCATGGATGAACCGCGCCTACGTTGACCTCTCACCAGTTCGCCACGAGGCACTCCCCGACCTTTGGAAAGTGTGCTCAAGCGAAGCAGAGCTGGAGCAACGCATTCGCGAAATCAGCACTCAAGACAAGTTCAACGAAGCATTGGTTATCAACATGAGCCTCGGTAAACTCATTTACCTCAGCCGCTCAGCATCGCTCAACCTCAACTTGAGCATCAACAACTTGCTCGACAACCGCAACATTCAAACCGGCGGTTACCAGCAGGGACGCTTCGACTACAAGAACTTCTCTACCACCAAATATCCTAACAAATACTACTATGCACAGGGTATTCGCGTGTTCCTCAATGCGGGTGTTAGATTCTAATCAATTTCAAAACATTATTTATTCTCCGACAATAAAAAAACAACATACATTATGAAACGATTTTATGTATATTTGAGCGTTCTGCTTCTCGGATTGACATTCGTGAGTTGTAACGACGACTTTGATACCCCACCTATGGTTGTGCCACAGGCCACTCACCAGCCCAACATGACCATCGCCGACTTCAAGGCGAAGTATTGGAAAGATGTGAACAACTACATCGACACCGTGAAGGAAGATATCGTGATTCACGGCTGGGTGACCGCCAACGACGTGTCGGGCAACATCTACAAGAGCCTCTACATTTCCGACGGCACCGCAGGCTTCTCTATCTCAATCAATGGCACAAGCCTCTACAACACCTACCGTGTGGGACAGGAAATCGTGCTCAACATGAAGGACTGCTTCGTGGGCAAATACAACGGCCAACAGCAAATTGGCTATCCTGAATTTTACGAAAAAGGCAAGGTGTGGGAAGCATCGTTCCTGCCATTGGCCACTTTCCAAAGCATTGCAGAACTCAATGGCCTGCCAGCAGTAAACAAGGTTGATACCATTCCAATGAGCATCAGCGACCTCAAAACCGACCCCGAAACGCTCAAGAAGTGGCAAGGTCGCCTCGTGCGCATCGACAATGTTCGCTTTGCCGATGCCGATGGCGTGAACACCTTCGCTAACGCCGACGCTACCACCAACCGTAACATCGAAGACGAAAACGGCAACACTTTGGTGGTTCGTAACAGCAACTACGCTTCATTCCGCGCCAATATCCTCCCATTGGGCACCGGCTCAGTGGTGGGTGTGCTCAGCTACTACAACACCAGCGCCACCAAACTCGACGGCGGCACATGGCAACTCTATATCCGCACCGCCGACGACTGCATCGGCTTCTCATCTTCAACCAAGGGCTTGCTCACTGACCCATACACCGTGGAAGAGGCTATCGCTGGCGAGGCTGAAGGTCTTAGCGGCTGGGTTTCTGGCTTTGTAGTGGGTGCTGTGGCTCCTGAAGTGAACGAGGTGAAGAAAGCCGACGATATCGAATGGACTGCTCCTACCACGCTCGACAACACCCTCGTGATTGCTCCTACTGCCGACTGCCGCGACATCAGTAAATGTATGGTGGTGGCTCTGCCACAGGGTTCTCCTTTCCGTCAGACTGCCAACCTCGTTGACTGGCCAGAAGTGCTCCACAGTAAGATTCTCGTGAAGGGCAACTTCGCTAAGTTCATGGGCACTCACGGTATTACTGGCAACAGCGGTTCAACCTCCGAATTCCAACTCTCTATCACCACTGGCGGTGTGACCAGCGTGGAAGAAAACTTTGAAAACGGCATTCCAGGCACCTGGACCATCTACACCCCACAAGGCGACAAGAAGTGGTTCACCTCTACATTCAACAACAACACCTACGCTTGCATTACTGGTTATAAGGGCACAAAGCCACCATTCGAAGCATGGCTCATCAGCCCTGCTATCGACATCAAGAAGGCTAAGAGCAAAATCCTCTCGTTCAAGAGCCAAGTGGGCTACCAGGGTGGCGATAAGTTTGAGGTGTTTATCTTCAATGGTCAAACTCCATTCAAGGGCAGCGTGACCGACAAGATTGACTGCAAACTCGCAGTGGCTCCAGCCACTGGCTACAGCGGCTTCGTGGAATCGGGCGACATCGACCTCTCTAAGTATGCCGACGGCACTTACTACATCGGTTTCCGCTACACTGCAGCCGCAGCCTCAAGCTACCAGACTTGGTGTATCGACGACTTCTCGTTTGGCGCTGCTTCGGCCGCTGCCACTCGTGGCGACTTCGAGAGTTTCAACAATGGCACCCCAACCGCCTTGTATGGCACTTACACCACCAAGGGTGGCTGGAAGGGCACTAACGTGAGCATTCTCAAAGGTAGCGAAGCTGATGCCAACCCTCTGTTCAAGTTCATCGGCTTCAAGACTGGCTCTACCACTGAATACGCTACCGCTTGCAACCTCAACGGCAAGACTTCTACAGTGGGCACGCTCGTATCTCCAGAAATTGAAGGCGGCATCGGCAAACTTTCGTTCAACTACGGCCATGCCTACACCGAGGCAAACGGCGTATCGTTCCGCGTTGACATCAAGCAGGGTGGTGCAGTGGTGAAGAGTTTCACCGTCACTAAGAAAGACGCAGTGAAATACACCGCTTACGACTTCAGCGAAGACGTGAACATCAAGGGCACCTTCACCATCGAGGTCACCAACCTCTGCCCATCAAAGAGCAACTTAAACAAAGACCGCGTAGCCCTCTGGAACATGGCTTGGACCCAAAACTAACCCGTCACCCCTAAAGTGCTTCCCCAAGCACTCCCCCAAATAAGCAGAAAGTCCTGTGGCTGTTGATGCCACAGGACTTTCAACTTATATATCCCTTATACATCCCCAATCCCCCCATCCCAAACAAAACGATTTTTTGGGTACGCAATGACGAAGTCAGGAGGGATTTGTGTGGGGGTGTGTGGGGGATTAGTGGAGGATTTTTTTGGCGGTGGTAGTGCCGTCGGTGTGGGTGGTCACCATGATGTTGATGCCTTTGAATGGGTGGGAGGATTCGGTGCCTAACGTGTTGTAGTAGCGGATGGCTTTTGCCTTCTTTGCGCTGCTCACTTCGCTGATGGCGGTGGTGATAATTCTGTAGTGTATTCCTCCAAAAAAAATCCAGTTCACCGATTGAAAGCAAAAATATGCGTTCCAAGAAGCAAAACAATGGTGGGCCAACTCCACAAATATCCGCTAAGGGTGGCAAAAAAATCGTTCAGTTCGCTCATGTTTGGCTGTAGTAGTTAGTTGATATTCGTTCGCAAAAATACGGATTTTCCCACACTATCCACTTGTTTTGCAAAAAAACTATTGGTGGGGAGAGAAAAAAGGTGGGAGGAATTGGTAAAATGCCAATTTTGTGGTAATTTTGCCGTTGATTATTGATACCTCCATTTTTTGGCTATAAACACACACAATAAAATTATACACTATCATGGCTGACTCCGACATTATTTCTCGCATCAAGTATCTTATCAAGGAACTCAATTTCAGGCAAACCGAGTTTGCCAAGAAAATTGGCGTTGACACTTCCAACCTATCAAAGTATATGAACGGTCGCTTGCCCGTGAGCGATTCGCTCATCAACCGCATTGTGGTGAATTTGGGCGTGTCGAAGGAATGGCTCGAAAAGGGCACCGACATTCCGTTTGCCAAACACTGTTCGCCCTCCATCACCACCGTGCCGGCAAGCGAGGTGGAAACCATTTCGATGGGCACGCCGGTTTACGACATCGACGTGACGGCTGGCACGATGCCGCGCGCACGCATGTTTTCCGACGACTTGGTGGTGGGCCATATCAATCTGCCCGACATCATCAACGAGAACTGCCGCATCGTGCGTGTGAGCGGCGACTCTATGAGCCCCGTTATCCGCAGTGGCGACCTCATCGCCGTGCGCGAACTCTCCAACACGCAATACATCTTTTGGGGGCAGATATATGTGGTGCTGCTCGATGATTTCCGACTGGTGAAATATGTGCGCCGACATGCCGACCCCGATATGGTGATTCTGCGGAGCGAAAACCCCAACTACGACGATATGGAAATACATCGCGCCGACATTCGTGAACTGATGATGGTGCAAAACATTATCCACCTCGACACAAGAAACTAACACAGCAAAATGAAGAAAGAAATTACTACACATACTTTGCCCAATGGACTGAAACTGGTGCATGTGCCAGCGGCGCAGCGTGTGGGCTGGTGCGGCCTGATTATCAACGCCGGCAGTCGCGACGACCACGCCTCACGCCTCGGACTGGCGCACTTCGTGGAGCACACCATATTCAAGGGCACCACACATCGTCGCGCATGGCACATTCTCAACCGCATGGAGACCGTGGGCGGCGAACTCAACGCCTACACCACCAAAGAGGGCACAGCGCTCTACAGCGTGTTCCCAGAGCCTTACCTCAAGCGCGCCATGGAACTGATTGCCGACTTGGTGATGCACTCGGTGTTTCCCGAAGCCGAAATCGAGCGTGAGAAAGATGTGGTGCTGGAGGAAGTGGCAAGTTACCGCGACACGCCAAGCGAAGCCGTGTTCGACGATTTTGAAGACCTGATTTTCGGATCAGGCAGCAGCATGGGGCACAACATTCTCGGCACCGAGGATCACATCACCGCCATGGGCAGCACCGACTGCGCACGCTACTTGAAGGAGCAGTATGTGCCCGAAAACATGTCGTTTTTCTACATGGGTCCTGCCGATGCCGCCAAGGTGTTTCGCGAGGCAGAAAAACAGTTTGGCGCCATGCACCACCGGCTCTGCCGCCCGGCGCGCGTCACCCCTGCCATACTCCCTGTGGAGCACAAAGTGGTGGATTTCGGTTTGCACCAGAGCCACACCATAGTGGGTGCGAGGGTGCCTGGCATGTACGACGATAGCCGCTTCGCCTTGGCGCTGCTCAACAATCTGCTGGCTGGCCCCGGCATGAACTCGCTGCTGAATGTGCTGATGCGCGAACGCCGTGGCTTGGTATATACGGTGGAATCGTCTATCGCCAGTTTCTCCGACTGTGGTTTGCTCGAAATCTACTTCGGCTGTGAGCAGAACAAGGTGAAGAAAAGTCTCGACATCATCGGCAAGACCATCGACCAGTTGGCACAGTCGCCACTATCGGCCTCGCGTCTTGAAGCCGCCAAACGCCAATATTGCGGTCAACTGCTCGTGGCATCGCAGAGTGTGGAGGCCACCGCCCTGGGCGCAGGAAAGAGCGTGCTCTACTGGAATCAGGTGCCTAACGTCGACCGCACCGTGGAGCGTATCAAGGCGGTCACTGCCGAGCAAGTGCGCCAAGCCGCCGAACTCATCACCCCTTCCCACGCCTCAATCCTCACTTTCCAGTAAAGTGTGGCAGAAATCATTAAACATCAAACCATACCCCATACGATGCAAATACTTCTTGCTAATGCGAAAATAATGAATGAAAGCAGCGAGGCGAAAGCGCAGAGTGTGCCGATGTTTCAAGCGGTGGCTGATGTGCTGGCGGCAGAAATGGCGCGAGCCGATGCCGAAACCATGGCGCAGATGCTGGGGTGTAGCCGTGCGTTGGCGTTGGAGAACTGCGAGCGTTATCGCTCGTGGGGCATCGCCGAGAAGATGCCTGCCATCATGGCTTACAACGGCCAGGCCTACAAGCATCTGAAGGCTGCTTCGCTCAGCCCTGAGGCATTGGAGTTTGGCAACCGCCACCTGTGGATTACCTGTTTTCTCTACGGTCTGCTTCGTCCCATGGACGGCATTGTGCCTTATCGCATGGAACATTCCGTGGCACTCGATGCCACCGACGACATGCCCATGAGCCAGTTTTGGCGTGGTCGGCTCACCGATGTGCTCATCAACAGCGTGAAGGCCGACGACGGCATCCTCGTTCACCTTTCCACGGCAGAGTATGAGCATCTTTTCGACTGGAAACGAGTGTTGCGCGAACTGACGGTGATTCAGCCCCTTTTCTACGCTCGCAACAGCCGTGGCGACCTCCAAATGCAAGCGGTGTGGGCAAAGGCTTGCCGTGGCGCAATGGTGCGCTATATCCTCGAAAACCGCATTACCCAACCCGAAGCACTCACAGCCTTCACCCACGAAGGATTTTCCTTCAACCCCAGTGCCCCAAGCCGAGCCGCCAAAAACAAAACCACCCTCATCTTCACCCAGTAATGCGCATATTGAATGGGATAAACGAATATTTTTTGTGATTTTTTGCGAAAACGGCGAAAAATTACTATTTTCGTAACCTGAATAATTCTGATATATTTAAAACAATTAATATAAGACATCAAATTATGAACGACGTTAAATTTTATCTCGACCCTGCTGAAAAGAAGATGGGCGAGGCTACCATTTATTTGGAAGAGGCATTGGCTCATATCCGCGCAGGTAAGGCTAATGTGAAAATCCTCGATGGCGTGAAAGTAGATGCCTACGGAAGCAAAATGGCACTCAGCGCTGTGGCTAACATCAGCGTGCCCGACGCTCGCTCTATCATGATCACCCCATGGGACAAGAGCATGTTCCGCCACATCGAAAAGGCAATCATGGACTCTAACGTGGGTATCACCCCAGAAAACAATGGTGAAGTGATCCGCCTCAACATTCCACCACTCACCGAGGAACGCCGTAAACAACTCGTGAAGGACTCTAAGGCCGAAAGCGAAAAGGCAAAAGTGAGCATCCGCAACGCACGCCGTGAAGCCATCGAAGGCTTGAAGAAGGCTGTGAAAGAAGGCATGGCTGAAGACGTGCAAAAAGACGCAGAAGCAAAAGTTCAAAAGATCCACGACAAATTCCTGAAGAAAGTGGACGAACTCTTCGCCGCCAAAGAAAAAGAAATCCTCACCGTATAGTCCTTTCGAAACAAAACCCAACAAAAAGGCACCTATTGAATCCCGGGATTCAACAGGTGCCTTTTCCCTTTCACCACTCAGTGGATAAATACAGAGGGGGCACTGAAACAAAAACATAAAAAAAGGAAATGATATACATGTTGTCCCGAAAAAGATGCGATGAAATTCCGTTAGGAAT
>SAMEA104315429__coassemble_620_pt1 | contig 24028 bp, 17 predicted proteins | sample SAMEA104315429__metabat2_high_PE_005 | metagenome-assembled genome bin SAMEA104315429 (sample SAMEA104315429) | gut metagenome | biome: Monkey gut; feature: monkey-associated habitat; material: faeces | place: China | collected 2013
AGCCCTCGTAAGAGGGTGGCGGAGGGATTGTGTGGTTGGCGGCATGGAAACTCGTTTCCAATGACGCAAAGCGCACAGTCGCACCGCCAAATGCGAAGCATTCCACGTTGCTCCAAGGCTGTTTTTTATGTTTTTGTTTTTGATTCCATTCACGACTCGGCAACATTGCATAATCTATCCCCAGGAATGTTCCACTGAACCGGGTGGAGGGCGCGGGTGGCGTTGAGGACGGCGAGGACCATTACGCCTACGTCGGCGAATACGGCGAGCCAGAGGGTGGCTAAGCCGCAGGTGGCTAAGAGCAATACGCCCACTTTCACGCCGATGGAGAATACCACGTTTTGGCGCGCGATGCCGAGGGTGCGCTTGGCTATTCTGATGGCGGTGGCTATTTTTGAGGGTTTGTCGTCCATGAGCACCACATCGGCGGCTTCGATGGCGGCATCGCTGCCCAAGGCTCCCATGGCGATGCCCACATCGGCGCGGGCAAGTACGGGCGCATCGTTGATGCCGTCGCCCACGAATGCGAGGGTGCGTGCTTGGGACTTCTCGTTCAGGAGTTGTTGCACTCGCTCTACCTTGTCGGCAGGGAGCAGTTCGGCATAATATTCGTCGATGCCCACCCCGCTTGCCACTTCGGCAGCCACATTCTGGTGGTCGCCAGTGAGCATCACCGTCTTGCTCACACCAGCGCGTTTGAGTTGGGCTATCGCCTCGGCGGCATCATCTTTGATGCGGTCGGAAATCTCGATGTGTCCGGCATATTCGCCGTCGATTGCCACATGAATGATAGTGCCGCTATGGTGCTTGCTGCAAGGCACGCACTTTGCGCCCACGGCATCCATCATCTTCTCATTGCCCACAGCCACCACCTTATCGTTGACCAAAGCGCGCACGCCGTGGCCCGCCACCTCTTCCACATCGGTCACGGTGCAGCATTGCGCTTCGTTGGGAAAGGCGTTTTTCAGCGAAATGGCTATCGGGTGATTGCTGTATCGCTCCACATGGGCGGCAAGGTGGAGCAACTGCTGCTCGCTGATGAGATAGGGGTGCAATGCCGTGACGGCAAATTCGCCATGGGTGAGGGTGCCAGTTTTGTCGAACACCGCCACGCCCATCTTTGCCAACGCCTCCAGATAGTTGGCACCTTTTACCAGAATGCCACAGCGTGAAGCCGCACCAATGCCCCCGAAGAAGGTGAGCGGAACGGAGATAACCAGGGCGCAAGGACACGACACCACCAAGAAGGTGAGTGCACGGTAAATCCATGTGGGCAGGGCTGCAAGATAGCCATCACAGAAGAAGGGCGGCACAAAAGCCACCACCAGCGCACACGCCACCACCACAGGAGTATATATGCGTGCGAAGCGACGAATGAAACTCTCGCTGCGCGACTTGCCCTCGCTGGCATTTTCCACCAGTTCGAGCACCTTCGAAGCGGTGCTTTCGCCAAACGATTTGGTGGTGCGCACATGAAGCACGCCCGAAATATTGACGCAACCCGAAATCACGCTCTCGCCCACTTTCACCGAGCGCGGCACGCTTTCGCCAGTGAGTGCCACCGTGTCGAGCGACGATTCGCCATCGGTCACCTCGCCATCGAGCGGAATGCGCTCACCGGGCTTCACGATGATAGTTTCGCCTATCGCCACATCGGCAGGGTTCACGCTTTGCACTCGCCCATCGCGCTCCACATTTGCCACATCGGGACGAATGTCCATCAGTTGAGCAATCGACTTACGGCTACGCCCCTCAGCCAGATGCTCAAAGAGTTCGCCCACTTGGAAAAACAGCATCACAAACACCGCTTCGGGGAACTGGTGTTCAGCCCCAGGCAGAAAACCGATGACCAGCGCACCGATGGTGGCAATCGACATCAGGAAGTTCTCGCCCAGCAGATGACCGCTGAACAGTTCCTCCACCGCCTCGCGCAGCGTTTGAGTGCCCACCACAAGATAAGGCACCAAATACACAAGGAGCAACGCCCAAGTGGGCAGACTGGTGTGAGCCTCAACAGCCCAAGCCACCGCCAGCAGCACACTGGCAACGCCAATCTTGATAACCCCCAACTTCACACCGCCCTCATGGTGGTGATGCTCACAGCCACAAGCGTGTGAGTGCTCGTGCTGATGTTCGTGACAGCCGCAGCCGTGCTGATGCATATTACATTCGTCCATATCGTAGTATTATTTTACAGTTTCACGTTGCAAATATACCCCAAAGTTCATGCAACTGAATTGCAAAAACACACGCCACATCAGGGGACAGATAGCGCAAGCAATGAAAAAAACGCATAATATCACCCATAAAAGTGTAAAAAAATTTGCTTGAGATGCTGTAAAAACATATATTTGCATCACAAAAAGAACAACTCACGCAAATAATTTTGCAAATATGAAAATAAGCGGTTTTCTCATAGAAGGAGTATTAAACATTTGTAGCTTAAAGCTAAATCTGGAAAATTTTAATGCGCTCATAGCCCCTAACGGCTATGGAAAGAGCAATGTGCTTGATGCTATAAGTTTTGGGATCCAATTTCTATCTGCTTCTGAACAAGGAAAGGTTCAAATGATGCGAAGTCGATATGTACCGATAAACGCCAACATGTATCGTCAAAACTTCCGCTTTGAAATCTGCGGAGCCATCAACGAAAACGGCTTGAATCACGAATATCAATATGGCTATACATTTAAATGGGCAGAAGAAGGTGGCGAAGGTCAAATCACTTCTGAATATTTGAAAATAAAACGCAGCACAGATCAACGCTTTAAACAAGTGCTGAATAGGACTTCTGCCGAAGATTGCCTCGTCATGCCATCTGCTACAGGCAGATGCACAAAAGTGTTTGAAGTGTCGTCGTCACAGTTGGCACTGTCAACAATAGCACTGCGTTCGGATATGTATTTGAATAGTTTCGCCAGCCACATCTGTGGTATGTCAATTCCCAACCTTGAAACATTGGATAATCCCGAATCATATTTCTCTATGGATGGAGAGCATGGCATACAAATGCTCGACGGAGAAACGATTAGCGCTTACCTTTATAAGTTGAAAACCACAGACAGAAACAACTATGCCATCTTGGTGGATGGTGTTCTTCAACTTCTGCCAGAAATAGAGGACTTTTCACCAGAGGTTATTACACTTGCCGATGGCCAAAGCAAAATTTATGATATTCGAGTTAAAGAGAAATTCAATGTTCAACCAACAAGCATACAACAACTATCGAGTGGAAGCAAACGTATCATCTTTCTCTTCACCCTTTGTGTTGCCGCACACAAGAAAAACATTCCACTAATCATGCTTGAAGAACCCGAAAACTCTGTTCATCCTCGTTTAATGGAGAATCTATTGTTGGCTATGAAGAATTATGCCTCCGACACTAAGATTCTAATTACGAGCCATTCGCCTTACCTAATGCGTTATCTTCTGCCACAACAAATGTATTTTGGTCTTCCTAAACATGATGGTATTGCCAACTTTGCGCAAGTGAATCCTGCTAAGATTAAGTACCTCTATCGTTATGCTGGTGACATGGAATTAACTTTTGGAGAGTTTATGTTCGATTTTATGCTTGATATTGAGAATGACGCAGAGAAAGTTTATACATACTTTAAGTCTGCGACTCCAAGAAACTGAGCCAAACAATGTTGAATACAAACCAAGTATGGTAAAGAAGAAAGCAAATATGGCTCAACGGGTCATCATCTTCGTTGAAGGGGACACCGATGAAGTGTTCTTTAAAGAACTGCTGGAATATTATAAAAGCATTAACCCTGCAGAACTTGTGCCATGTGATATTTGTAACCTGAAAGGCGTTACTCGTTATACCAGTAAACTGTTGGCAAAGCTGAAGAATGATATACTGCCTGATGCAAGGAAAAAGAACATCAATATACATACTGTTTGCTGCAGTTATGATACTGATGTGTTCGAGGTTCGCAACCCATTGATAGTCGATTGGGGAACCATTCGCAAAAGTGTCAAGAAAATGGGAATTGAAAACTTCATTCAGATAGGAGTTTGCAGTTCCATTGAGGATTGGATTCTTGACGATATGGAAAGCATTTGCAGTTATCTAAAACTGAAACAAATTCCAAAATCGCTAAAAGGTGCTGATGGCAATGCAAAACTATGTGATTTGTACGCTAAGGCTCGAAGAACCTATAGCAAAGGATATGCGACTCATGAAATGATAAAGGCTTTGGATTTTACTAAAATCAGGCTACAACGGTTATCGCATCTTAAAGCCTTAGAAGATGTGTTGGGAGTGATGTTATAGAAAATATTTAGTTTTGAGACATCACCTAACCATAAAACTCATGTTATTTTCTTAAGTTTAAGGAAATGGGTGGAAATACGAACAAATTGCAAAGAAAGTGGCGGAAATCCTTTGTTTTGTTATGATTTTGTCCTACTTTTGTAGAAATCTTTTCATACATATTTTGTATTGATTCTTTTAAAATAGCCTCTGGAGTAGGGCTGTTTTTACACTTATATATTACTATGACTGGTTTGGAAGTAAACGCCCCGACTTTCAAAATCAAACAGTTGTTATCAGTTCGGGGTTAATTAGTTAGAGTTTATGAAAAGAACATTACTTCTTTCCCTTGCATTGACGCTGTTTACATGCGCCTATGCAGCAGTAGGCGACACATTTGTGTTAGACAACGTCACCTACATCGTGAAAAGCGACAACACCGTCGGTATCAAGAAGGCAGACAGCAAGGTCACTTCTTTCAACCTCACCGACCAAGTCACTAACGAAGGCACCACCTACACCGTGGTATCGGTTGAGGACTACGCGTTCCAGTATTCTGAAGCCACAGCCCTCACCCTTCCATCAACCATCACCTCAATTGGTTACAGCGCATTCTCAAGTTGTAAGGCCGCTTCCATCATCTTGCCAAAGAACCTCAAGACTATCGGCAACTACGCATTCTACGCAGTGCGCAACATCACCTCTATTGAGATTCCAGAAGGCGTGGAGGCTCTCGGCACCAACAAGTATTCAAGCGCATTCGGCACTTGCTATGCTTTGAAGTCAATCAAGTTGCCTTCTACTTTGAAGACAATCTGGAACTCCACCTTCTACAACTGCGGTTTGGAGTCAGTGGAAATTCCTGAAGGCACCACTTTCATTGGCAAAAACGCATTCAACCACTGCCAAAAACTCACTACCGTAACCCTTCCATCCACTTTGGATAGTATTGACGATGGTGTGTTTGGCGACTGCATCGCCCTCACCACCATCAAGGGTGCAATGGCTGGCGTGAGGTCGATTGGCGGAGAGGCGTTCTTCAACTGCCCACTCACCGAATTTACCGTTCCTGCCGCTTGCGAGACTATCGGCAGCCGCGCGTTCTCAAAAACCAAAATCGCGAAGTTCAACGTGGCTGCTGGCAACGCCAACTTCAAAGTGATTGACGAAGCCCTCTACACCGCCGACAAATCGCTCCTTATCGCATTCCCACCCGAATCTGCAACCACCACATTGGCTGTGGCTGACGGTTGCCGCGGTATTCAAGGTGGCGCATTCCAAGGCGCAAAGGTGACAAAAGTCACTCTCCCTGCATCGGTTATCGCTCTCGACGAATTTGCATTCTGCCAGTCAGCACTTACCGACATCACCCTCTCCGACAACATCGTGTTTATTGGTCAACAAGCATTCGCTGCCACCAACATCACCTCAATGACACTCCCACAAGGATTGCGCGACCTCACCGACGCTGTGTTCGCTGGTTGTGAAAAACTCACCTCTGTGACTGTGGGCAGCAACGTGAAGACTTTCGGTATCCGTCAGTTCTACAACAGCAAGGCGCTCAAGGAAGTTCGCTTCACTGGCAGCAAGGCTCCAACTGTGGGCTACTGGGAATATACCTCTGAATCACCATTCTACGGTGTGCCAACCAAGCAAGTGACCATCTATTGCCCTAAGGGCACATCCGACTCCTACACCTCTGAATTTGGAAGTTTCGAGGCTGTGGCAGCCATCAAGGAAAACGCTACCGGCATCTTCACCCCAACAAGCATCGTTCCTGCCGACAAGGCTGAAGTGGCTACACTCGACAAGCTCACATTCAACTTTGGCGAAAAGGCTATCGCTGTGAAGTCGAACCCTGCTATCAAGGTGCTTTGCGGCAAGCTCGTTGCCAACATTCCTATGGGCGACGAAGTGAAGGTGGGTATGTGGTCGATTCTCGGCAGCAAGACCAACGCTCCTTACGCAGTGCCTCTCGATGAATACGGCGAAGGCGGCGAACCTATCAACATGGAACAAGGCAAAACTTACTTCGTGATTATCCCTGCTGGCACATTCAAGAACGAAGCCGGCGACCTCAACGAAGAAATTACCCTCCAATACACTGGCACATGGGTAGAACCTCTGTTCATGCCTACTGCTGTTGATCCTGCCGACGGCTCTACTTTGAAGAAAATCGAAAACGTGTACTTCACATTCGAGTCTAAGCCAACCAAGACCTACAACTGCACAAGCAAAATCAAACTTATCGAAGGTGAACTCGTTGACGGTGTTCCTACCGGTAAGGAAGTGCTCGCTCCTGCTGATATGTGGATTGCAAACGTGTCGGGCAACAAGCTCCAAGTGTTCCCAGCCGACTACGATTCATACATCACTCCTATTCCTCTTGAAGCAGGTAAGGAATATTTCTTGATTCTCGACGCAAAGGCTGTGTATAACAGCGCTAATGTTTACAACAAGCAAGTGGTAGTGAAATACTCTGCTGAGGCACCTACTGGCGTAACCGTTCCTGAGGCTGAAAGCTACGTAGTGGCTAAAGCCGGTGCAATCGAGGTGGGCGTTTCTACCACAGCCAACGTTCAGGTGTTCAACACCGCTGGCATTATGGTAGGCGACCAAACCGCAACTGGCACCCTCACCTTCGGCGACTTGAGCAACGGTCTTTACATCGTGCGCATCGCTACTGCCAACGGAAAGGTTAAAACAGTGAAAGTGATGCTCTAATCCATCACCCACTCCCCAATAAAAAAAATAGCCCCCACTCCAGGGGCTATTTTTTTGTGCCTTCACCTTTCGCCACAAAAACAAGATTTTCATATGTATACAATGACATAAAACAATCAAATTTTGGGCAATTTACAAGCGTTTCAAATTTGTTGTAAATGATTATATATCAAACAAAAAAAGAAAACAAGCAAACACATAAAGCGCTTGTAAAATGTATGTAAGTGCTTGTAATATTCAACCATTTACAAGCGCCCATGTCGATTTATTTCCTTCGACAGTTGTATTGCGTATTAAACCTTTTACCCTAAACTTGCGTAGTAAATTATTAATCTTGTACTCCCGTTGCTTATCATCTAACTGATCAGGTAGTACATCCCATAATAACTTCACAATCTCAGTCTTTGTCAGAGATCCATGATCCCTTAATGAATCAAGTAATAGCGCTTCACATTTCTTATCATTAAGACCTTTATGCTTGGTGTATTCTATTTTTTTGTCTGTTACCTGAGCGATATCCTTTGCTATAAAAATATGTGGTAAACGCCCCTCTATCAATTTGCGTTTACGGAGCATGGCAACAGCCTCTGAAGGAATTCGTTTTCCTTTCTGAACAGAATCCAAAAGCACCGCATCAGTAAGAGAAAGGTTTCGATTTTCTAACAGCAATAGACTGTAGTTTTCGTCAATAACAGTACCAGGAAGTGTCAACACGACTTCTGTTGCGGAGGACTTGTCATAATCTGGCATAGGAAGATAGCGCTCTTTCTGACTCACAAACATCTTATGAATTCCATAACCTTGAGTATCTATCATCTTTATATTTACCATAGCTTTTACTAATGCTGGGTTACGGTAGCTTTTTGGTGTCTTTTCCCCTGTGATATACTGATAGTAAGTTCCCTCATAGAAACTGCCTTCATTTTGAAATGTTAGTTTATCCTTGTCTTCTGTAACAACAATTCGCGCCCCACTTTCATATCGTTGATGTGCTATTGAGTTGTGAAGCCCTTCAAGAATACTTTCTGTATCATACTTCCAAACATCGGCAGGAATAAGAGAGTTTTTGGGATAGATTTTGAAACGGTAGTTCCTTATTCGGTTAAGCAGTTCGCTAGTGCTTCGTATAAACGGAATTGTATAGATGTCTCCAAAGGTTTGACCATCTTGGAAACATTTCCATACAATTTGAGCTATATGATGAAGTTTATGAGCTTTTTCTTCCTTGCCAACAAGTAGCAATGTGGCACGAGTTATTTTTCCTTCTATTGTAAGGCTGGCCTTGTCCAGAAATGTCTTGTCAGTCCAAGTGTCACATTCTGTTGCAAACTTCGGATAACGCTGTTTGTAACCATCACGTGCAAGTTGTATAGCGTCAGCATCAAGGTCGTCTATTGTTGCTTCTTCAATCACCTGTGCAGACCAATCATATGGCAGTTCTTGCTCATCAAGTATAGCTTCTAAACGCGATTGTTCTAACCCAACAAGAGAATCGTCCAATCTTTGCCATGCCTTGCTGTGCGCATATACAGGGCGACGTCTCATATGTTTTGGCACATGAATCACCCATACTGTCTTGTGTGTGTCGTCTGTGACAAATTCCTCCACAAGCAATCCTTCAGAAGGCAAATTCGCACACAAATTTGTCATTCTCAACCTTGCCTTTTGGACATCATAGTTGTATGTGTCTGTTCCAACAATATCAAGGGTCTTATCTACAACGCCAATTACCAAATGCCCTCCTTCCATATTTGACAAAGCAGAAACATAAGATATTATATCGTCTTTTTCCTTGCCATTGAAATCATTCTTTAGATTCTTAAACTCCTTCCATTCACACCCTGCATCTTCTTTAGGATATTTGGAAAGCAAATATTGTTGTAACTCTTGTTCTTTCATACTAAATATTACAAGATTGGATGTATAAAATTATGACTTCTATTTTACCTTGACTTTTGGATTAGTGGGCTTCGAGCCAGTTGGGGGCGGAGGCGTAGGAGGCGGTGAGGCGCACGTTGCCGTGGTAGGCGTTTTCCATTTCCTCCACCACTATCTTTTGCACCTTCTCCAGTTCGGCGGGCAGCACATCGAAGTTCAATTCATCGTGCACTTGCAGAATCATCTTTGATTTGATGCCTTCCTGCTCAAAACGGCGGTCGATGGCAATCATCGCAATCTTCATCACATCGGCGGCGGTGCCTTGAATTGGGGCGTTCACGGCGTTGCGTTCGCTGAACTGGCGCACCACGGCGTTGCGTGAATTGATTTCGGGCAACATACGGCGGCGGCCATACAGCGTGGTGACATAGCCCTTTTCCTTCGCCTGCGCCACACTGCGATCGATATACGCCTTCACGCTTGGGAATGTGGCGAAATAGCCGTCGATGAGTTGCTTCGACTCGGCGCGTGGAATGTTGAGGCGTTCCGACAGTCCGAACGACGAAATGCCGTAAAGAATACCGAAGTTGGCGGTTTTCGCCTTTCGGCGCTCATCGGCAGTGACCTCTTCAAGAGGCTTATGGTAAATTTTCGCCGCCGTGATGGCGTGAATATCGTGGCCGTGACGGAAAGCATCGAGCATGATTTCGTCGTGGCTGAAATCTGCCACCAGGCGAAGTTCGATTTGCGAATAGTCGGCACTGAAGAACACATTGCCCTCGGCAGGGATAAACGCCTTGCGGATTTCGCGGCCCATATCATCGCGCACCGGGATGTTTTGCAAATTCGGATTGGTCGACGACAGGCGGCCTGTGGCGGTCACGGTTTGGTTGTAAGTGGTGTGAATGCGCCCTGTGCGATGATTGATTAGCTGTGGCAATGCCTTCACATAGGTGGAGAGCATCTTGCGTATGCCACGCAGTTCCAAAATCTTATCCACCAGAGGGTGACGGTCGCGCAACTTCACCAGCACTTCCTCGGTGGTGGAGTATTGCCCAGTTTTGGTTTTTTTCGCCTTGTCGTCGAGGTGCAGACGGTCGAACAGCACTTCGCCCACCTGTGCTGGCGATGCGGTGTTGAAATGCACTCCGGCAGCCTCGAAGCACTCCTGCTCCAGTTTGTCCATCTTGGCGGTGAGCACCTCGCCATATTCGTTGAGTGCCTTCACATCGATGCGCGCGCCTGCCATTTCCATCTTGGCAAGCACCTTCACCAGCGGCAACTCAATGTCGGTGAGCAAGTGCGTCATATCGTTTTCCTCCAGTAGACGTTTCTCCACATCGGGCAAGGCGAGAATAATGTCGGCTTGTTCGCACGCCACTGGAGTGAGTCTTTCTGGATTCACCTCAAATATCTTTTTCTGCCCACGGCCTTTCGGACCGAGGTACGATTCGGGGGCAATCACCTCGTAGTCGAGCAATTCCTGCGCCACCTGCGCAATGCTGTGCCCACGCTCTGGCTGAAGCAGATAGTGCGCCACCGAGGTGTCGAAATATGGGGCGGTGAAATTCACGCCTTTCTCGTGGAGCATCACCATGTCGCGCTTCACATCGTTGGAGCAGATGGTCACGCCGCTTTCGTAGAGCGGCTTCACCGAGTCGATCATCATGCCGAATCCGTCCATTGCCAAATATGCGCCCTTATGGGGTTCGGGGCAGATGGCGAAGCCAAGGATATTGGCATTCATCGCCTCATCGCCCACCGACACGATATGCACCGCCACGCGCTCCTTGTCGAGCAGTGATTGCACATAAGCGGCGGCCTCGTCGAAGTCTGCAATTAAGCGGAAGTCGCAATCATAACTTTTGATAGTCTTTGCCGTGGTTTGGGGTGCAGTAGGTGCGGCATCGCCAAAGAGCGAACCTTGCACACCGCTTTCGGGCAATGGCTGCACCGTGCCTTCAAGTCCCACATTCGCCTCGCCTTGGTCGATAATGCGCTTGGTGAGCGTGCGGAATTCCAGTTCGTTGAGCACCTGGCGCAGTGCCACAAAATCCACGGGCACACGCTTCAGTGCTTCCTCGTCCCAGTCGAGTGGCACATCGGTCTTGATGGTGGCAAGGTGCTTCGACAGCCTGATTTGCTCGGCATTATTTTCCACCTTCGCCTTCAATGCGCCTTTCAGTTCATCGGTGTGGCTCAACAGGTTTTCAATGGAGCCGAACTGTTGAATGAGTTTTTCAGCTGTTTTCGGACCCACGCCGGGGCAACCGGGAATGTTGTCTGCAGAGTCGCCCATCAGTCCGAGCAGGTCAATCACCTGGATAGGGTCGGTCAAGCCGTACTTCTCCTTCACCTCTTCCACGCCCATGATTTCGTTTTTACCGGGATTGTATATTTTCGTGCAGTCGTTCACCAGTTGCCCGAAATCCTTGTCGCCAGTCACCATATAGGTTTCGAAACCGTGTTGGCAGGCGATTTTTGAGAGCGAGCCAATCACATCGTCGGCCTCGTAGCCCTCTTTCACAAACACCGGAATGCGATACGCCTCCAGTATGCGCTTGATATACGGCACCGCCACCCTGATGCCCTCAGGGGTCTCGTCGCGGTTGGCTTTATACAGTTCGTATTCCTCGTGGCGGAAGGTCTTTCCGCCTGGGTCGAAGCACACGGCTATGTGGGTGGGTGTTTCGCGTTTCAAAAGGTCTTGCAGAATGTTCACAAAACCGAACACCGCCGAGGTGTCGATGCCTCCGCTCGAAAAGCGCGGATTGCGCATAAGCGCATAATATGCTCTGAAAATCAACGCGTATGCGTCGAGAACGAAAAGTCGTTTTTTGTCGCTCATTATTAAAATCGTTGTTTATTGCCAGTTGTAATGTCAAAATGCCGAAAACTTACGGCTTGATAAAATTACTCCTTTTTCCCCGATTATTGAAATTTTAGCCCATAAATCGCTCCGCATTTTTTGCACCACACCAAGAAATTTTGCAACTATTAACCGCAAAAATCCCCACATAATCAGAATTATTCGTACTTTTGCACTCAAATGGTAAAACTCGACCAAATACAAGAAACGATTAAGCCAGAATTGGCGAAGTTAAACGCAATCATTGCCGACACTCTAAAAAGTCCAAGTGCGCTCACCAATCATATAGTTACTGATTATCTGCGCACTAAGGGTAAGCAAATACGCCCAGTGCTGGTGCTGCTGAGCGCAAAACTTTTTAATGGTATCAACGAGCGTGTGCTCAACGCCGGTGCCGCCATCGAACTCCTGCACAACGCTTCGCTCATTCACGACGATGTGATTGACCAAAGCATGTCGCGCCGTGGGCTGCCTACAGTGAACAGCGTGTGGGACAACCATGTGGCTGTGCTCGTGGGCGACTTTTTCGTGAGTGGCGCGCTTTCGTGCGCTGTGCGTGCTGGCGACATTCGTGTGCTCAACTCGCTCTCTACGATGGGTGCGGATTTGGCGATGGGAGAAATCGACCAAATCGACAACGCCCGTAGCCGTGAAATCACCGAAGAGGTGTATATGACCATCATCAGCCGCAAAACGGCATCGCTTTTCACCAGTTGCGTGGAAGTGGGTGGCATCACCGCAGGAGCCGACGAGGAATCACTCAAGAAGTTGAAACGCTTTGCGGAACTTTTAGGTCAATGCTTCCAAATCAAGGACGACACTTTCGACTATTTCCACGACCCAGCAGTAGGAAAGCCCACAGGCAACGATTTGCGCGAGGGAAAAATCACCTTGCCGCTCATCTACGCCCTTGGCAGAAAGGAATTGCCGGAGTGCGAGGAAATGAACAAGTTGGCGCACAAGCAAGAACTCAACGACGAGGAAATCAACCAACTGGTGGAGTTTGCCAAAAATGCTGGAGGCATCGACTACGCATTCCGCACCATGGAACGCCTGCGACAAGAAGCCGAGGCTCTGCTCGCCGACTTCCCTGCAAGCGAAACAGTAGACGCCTTCAAGTCCATCTTCAGTTACATCATCACCCGCAACAAATAAAATTCCCCCGTTTTTTTGAAAGTCAACGAGCCAACAAGTTTTTTTGTGGGCGATTGAGTCTGACTGGGGTCCGACAGGGTCTGTTATGGGTCTGAAGGGTCTGCTATATAACTAAAAGACATCAATTTAATCCATTAAAACCCAATTTACACCAATTTAAATATCAATTTTAAACTCCATACCCTATACTCGTTGACCTGTTGACTCGTTGACCTGTTGACTTCTAAAAAAAATTGGTGTTAATAGGATAAAATGGATTAAATCGGTGTTTCCTTTCACCCACTCGCGCCAAGTGGCTTTTCAGAAGCAGCAGCTATCGTCTTAACTTCTTTAACTTCTTAACTTCTTAACTTCTGATAAAAATCTTCTTAACTTCTGAATCTAATTTCTGCTTCCTCATCTTCTTCCTTGCTGCTTCAAGTATTCGATGAGCAAGGCGGGGCGGTCGGTTTGCAGGAATTGGGCGTAGTGATTTAGTGCCCAGCCCCATGCGCCGTCGGGGTCGCCATCAATCACAGCACGGTCGTCGTCGTGTCCGCCGTTGAGCGACGGCCACAGTGTATTGATCCACACCTTCACGCCAGCGTCGTCAATCTTCTTCAGCAATCGCTCCACAGTGGGTGTAACCGTCTTGAAACAGCACTCCACAGCCACCGGACGAATAGCCAAAAACTCGTCAAGCACCTGTTCCGCACTGTCCACATCGAGGTGAACAATCGGCATAAATATCGACTTTTGAATCACATCGCCTTTCTCCTTCTGAATCTTCTGCAATCTGCCCTTCGCCTTAATCACGAGTTGGTCAACCATATTCAGGCGACGGGCTGCGGCATACACCTCGTCGAAATAGTCGTAACCCTTATCCACATTTATCAGCACCTTGCCCTTAAGAGCGGCAAACACCTCCTCCATGGTAGGCACCTGCACCGTGGTCACGCGCCCCATGCCATTGCGCAAACGCAACTGCTTGATTTCCGCCAGCGTGAGATTCTTCACCTCACCCTTGCCGTTGGTGGTACGGTCCACCTTCTTATCGTGCATCAGCACCAAGTGACCGTCTTTCGTCATGTGCAAATCGATTTCCACCATATCCACACCCATCGCCACGCAATTCAGCATCGCTGGAATGGAATTTTCGGGAGCGTTACGCCAGTCGCCACGATGCGACACCACCAGCACACGCTGCGCCTTCGGATTGTTAAGCGCATCCAAAGCCAACCCCAACTCACCATCAGCCCAAGCCAAATTCACACAAGCCACCGCCAAAAGCAGCCCAATCAAAATCCTTTTCATCATCAAAAAAATTACATTTACCAATAAACCCAAATCGCCCATCAGTCCTAATGACCGATTTGGAATAAAAAAATCACCACAAATATACCAATTCCCCCCACCATCCCCAAATCCCCCACCAAAAAATAAATTTCCTATCCACCTGTTGATGCTGCGGTATGGGGAATTTGTGGAGTGTAAATAAAAATATAGTGAATTTTGCTGGATTTGTGAAGTGTAAATAAAATTTGAGCAGAAATTGCGGAAATTTTATTTATAAGTGATAAAAATTGGTTATATTTGTGGTGGAGAATTAAATTATGCACTAAAGATATGGCTATGGTTAGACGACAAACTTACATTGATAAAATCGAAAAATGCTTTGGCAAGGATTTGATAGTGGTGCTTACTGGTCAACGCCGTGTGGGCAAAAGTTGCTTGCTTCGTATGGTTAAAGCCGATAAGGCTGCCGATGCGTCGAACAATGTGATTTTTATTGATAAAGAATTGCGTGAGTTTGACAGCATTAAAACCTATCAAGACCTCAACCATTATGTGGGCGACCGCTTGATAGCAGATAAGCGCAACTACATTTTTATTGATGAGGTGCAAGACATAGCCGATTTTGAGCGTAGCGTGAGAAGTTTTTGCGCTGAGCCTAACACTGAGGTGGTGGTCACAGGGTCGAATGCCAAGATGCTGAGCAGTGATTTGAGCACCTTGATAGGCGGACGGTATAAGAATATTTATATCCAATCGTTGAGTTATGTGGAGTTTTTGCAATTCCATCAGCTTGAGGATGGCGACGATGCTTTGGCGAAGTATCTCGAATTAGGTGGTTTGCCAGGTTTGGTGAAAATGGGTCTGAGAAAGCGTGATGCACGCGAATATCAAAAAGACATCTATCACACCGTGCTGCTGAAAGATGTGGTGCTGCGTAATCAAATTCGCAATGTCACTTTTCTGGAAAACTTAGTGAAATACCTTGCCGATAACACAGGCAAACTCATCTCCACAAGCAACATTTCGAAGTTTATGAACTCAAATGGTGAGAAGGTGTCGGCTACGGTCATTAATTCCTATGTGAAACATTTGTGCGAGGCGTTTATGATTCAGCGTGTCAACCGATACGACATCCACGGAAAGAAACTCTTTGAGAATAATGATAAATATTATTTTGAGGATCATGGTATTCGCAACGCTTTAGTGGGAGGCACTCGTGAAGGCGACATTGAAAAGGTAATAGAAAATGTGATATATCAGCAACTTGTGCGTATGGGCTATGAAGTGGCGGTAGGGCAGTTGAGGGCTGGCGAAATCGACTTTGTGGCTTCTGATGCGGAAGGAGCACGCGTGTATGTTCAGGCATCATATATCATAGCCGACGATGGCACCAGAAAACGTGAATTTGGCAATCTGAAAGCGATAAAAGACAATTACCCCAAATACGTGATTTCGATGACTCCACTCGTCACAAGAAACAACGACGAAGGCATCACACACATATCCCTACGCTCATTCCTTACCAAAGGATTTTGATGATGCTTTGAGGGGGATTTGTGGGGTGAAGAGGGGGGCGGTGGGGGTGAAAAATGCACTTGCTGTTGGACTCTACAGGGGTGAAAAAAATAAAAAAAACACACATTATTATAGTAAGTTGGCTTTTTTTGCCTAATTTTGCACCCGAATTTCAGAATGAGCCTGCAATTTTGGGCTTGAATTTATTTAACAGTGGTTATAATATGCCAAAGAATTTAGTAATTGTTGAGTCTCCTGCTAAGGCGAAGACTATCGAAAAATATCTTGGAAAAGACTACAAGGTGATGGCAAGTCAAGGCCATATTCGCGACTTGCACAAGAGCGATTTCAGTATTGATGTGGAACACGGTTTCCGCCCTATCTACGAAATCCCTGAAGACAAGAAGCGCTGTGTAGCCGATTTGAAAAAAGCAACGAAAGAGGCACAGATGGTGTGGCTCGCATCCGATGAGGACCGCGAGGGAGAGGCTATCGCTTGGCACCTGTATGAGGTGCTTGGCTTGAAGCCCGAAACCACGCGCCGTATCGTGTTTCACGAAATCACCAAACCAGCCATTCTTGAGGCTATCGAACACCCTCGCAATATCGACATCAATTTGGTGAACGCCCAGCAGGCGCGCCGTGTGCTCGACCGCATTGTGGGTTTTGAACTTTCGCCTGTGCTTTGGCGCAAGATTAAGCCGGGTCTGTCGGCTGGCCGTGTGCAGAGTGTGGCTGTACGCCTCATTGCCGACCGCGAGAAGGAGATTGCCGACTTCAAGAGTGAGCCATACTTCCGTGTGACGAGTGCCATGCAGCCGCTTGGCTCCGATGCCACGCTGTCGGCAGAACTGTCGCGCCGCCTTAATAGCCGCGATGATGCCATGGCATTCCTTGAGGCGTGTAAAGATGCCTCGTTTGCCGTTAGCGATGTGAATTTGCGTCCACTTACCAAGTGCCCAGCACCACCATTCACCACTTCCACCCTCCAGCAGGAAGCGGCCCGCAAACTGGGCTTCTCGGTTTCACAGACCATGCGTGTGGCGCAGTCGCTCTACGAGGCTGGTCGCATCACCTACATGCGTACCGACTCGGTGAACCTTTCCACCCTCGCCCTCGGCGCTATCGCCAAGGAGGTGAAGGAGATCTATGGCGACGACAACTACAAGCGCCGTCAATACACCACCAAGAGCCGTGGTGCACAGGAAGCGCACGAGGCAATTCGCCCAACCTTCGTTTCCGAACACGAAATTCAGGGCACAGCACAAGAGAAGAAACTCTACAACTTGATTTGGAAGCGCACCATCGCCTCGCAAATGGCTGACGCGAAGATTGAAAAGACCACAGTGGACATTTCAATCAGCAACCGCGAGGAGCATTTCTCTGCCACTGGCGAAGTGGTCACTTTCCCTGGATTCTTGAAGGTGTACACCGAATCGACCGACGACGAGACCGGCGAAAAGGGCACCGACATGCTTCCACCTATCGTGGCTGGCACACAGATGACTCCTAAAAAGATTGAAGCCACCCAGCGCTTCACCCAGCAGCCTGTGCGCTACACCGAAGCATCGCTCGTGCGCCGTATGGAGGAATTGGGCATCGGCCGCCCATCTACCTATGCGCCAACCATTTCCACCATTCAGCAGCGCAACTATGTGGCGAAGGGTGAAAGCAAGGGCGAATCACGCACTTGCGAGGTGCTGACGCTGTCAAACAAGAAGATTTCGACCAAGACCAAGACCGAACTCACCGGCGCGGAAAAGGGCAAACTCATTCCTACCGATGTGGGTATGGTGGTGAACGATTTCTTAATCAAATACTTCCCAAAAATCATCGACTACAACTTCACCGCTAATGTGGAAAACGACTTCGACGACGTGGCTGAAGGCATTACGCAGTGGACCGACTCGATTGCTCATTTCTACGACGATTTCCACCCCAATATCGAGAGCGTGGCAAGTTTGCGCTTGGAGCACAAGGTGGGCGAACGCATTTTGGGCAACGACCCCAAGACTGGCAAGCCTGTGTCGGTGAAAATCACTCGCTTTGGCCCTGCCGTGCAGTTGGGCAATGCCAACGAAGATGGCGAAAAGCCCCGCTTCGCATCGCTCCATGCCGACCAGAGTATGCAGACCATCACCCTCGAAGAGGCTTTGATGCTTTTTGAGTTGCCTCGCACACTTGGCAAGTTTGAGGGCGAAGATGTGGTGGCATCGATTGGTCGCTTCGGTCCGTACGTTCGCCACGCCGGCAAGTTTGTGAGCATTCCAAAAGGGCTCAGCGCCGAAACGATTAGCCTTGAGGAAGCCGAGCAACTGATTGTTGACTATCGCAAAAACGAAGAGCAACGCGTGATTGCCACCTTCGACGAGGAACCCGATATGCAAGTGCTGAACGGCCGCTTCGGTCCGTACATCTGCTACAAGAAGGCTAACTACAAGATTCCGAAAGGCAAAGATGCCAAGGAACTCACCCTTGCCGACTGTCGCGAGATTGTGGCTGATGAGGCAAACGCCTCAAAGTCGTCGGTACGCCGAGCCGCGGCAAAAAAGACTACGCGCAAGGCCACCACACGCAAAACCGCCACAAAGAAGGCTGCAAAATAGCATCGCACACTCACCACACGATTCGCACTGCTAGTGGTCTTGGGCTCACACAGATCGCACAGATCTCACAGGGCTTTCCTTTGTGGGTGGGAAATCTCACGGAGGTTGGGGGTGGGGTGTGTCTGAGTGCTCCGATTTCCAAAGGCTCACACAGATTCAACGAGATTCAACAAGAAGATTATTTGTGGAAATTTGTGGAAGAAAAAATCTTTACAAAAAAATATTTGTGTGATTCGTGAAATTCGTGGTTCTAAAACGAGCCACGAATTTGTGTCTTTTGGGGTGAGGTTATGGGTGCGTCAACATTTCAATCCCTCTCGCATCTATAGCAATATTGATTCGATATTTTTGGGGGTGATGACTTTGTAGTCGGTATTTGGGTAGGCTTTTGTGAAAATTACGGGGCATTTAGTGTTGGCTTTACGCTCGTTCCACTTGATTTCAAAAGCCTTTATTTCTCCGTCGGCCTCTTCCAAGTAGTCAATTTCCTTTTGCTGCTGCGTGCGCCAAAACCACGATTGGGCATAACTGCCGTCATAGTGATTCTTTTTCAAGCGTTCGGCAATCACAAAGTTTTCCCACAAATTGCCCACATCTGTGCGGCTCTCCACCTGTGAATAGTTGCCAATCACTGCATTGCGTATTCCCAAATCCCAGAAATATATTTTTCGGCTGGCTTTCAGTTCATTCCTTATATTTCTCGCATACGACTTTAATCGGAAAATGATATATGATTTTTCCAGAATGTCGATATATCGTTCCACCGTTTTTGAGTCAAGCCCCACGGTTTGCCCAATTTCATTATAACTCACTTGCGAGCCAATCTGATAAGCCAACGCTTGCAAAAGTTTAACCAGCTTCTCCGATTTCATAATCTTGTCGAAAGAAAGGATGTCGCGGTAAAGATACGATTCCGACAGTTCCTTGAGCACAGCGCGTTCTTCTCCCACCAACTCCACCACTTCTGGGTAATATCCATACACCATTCGGTGCGGAATCATTCGCAATTCTTCAAGCAAATTGGTGTGATTCACCATCTCGCCAAAAGTGAGAGGAAACATTTTGTATTCGCGTTTTCTGCCCGTAAGTGGCTCGTTGATTTTTGAGGCAAGTTCAAACGAACTGCTTCCGGTGGCAATCACTTGCACATCAGGAATGTTGTCGGTGATTAATTTGATTTTCAATCCGATGTCTTGAATTCGCTGCGCCTCATCTATCACCACAATCCTATGGTCAGCAATGATGCTGCGAAGGCGTGTGGAAGTGATGTCGCTAAACAGTTCTTTCACATCATATTCGTCGCCGTTAAACCACATGACATCAGTCCTGTCGCTTAACATCATTTTTAGCAAAGTGGATTTTCCCACTTGTCGCGCCCCCATAATGGTGACGGCTTTCTTGCCATTTAATACCGAGGCTATTTTTTCCTGAAGTGTTCGCTGTATCATAGGGCTTTTATAGTGTAATTAGAATCTTGTGCAGATAATAGAAAAACGCAGAATGATATGTGCAAAAATAGTGGTTTTCGCTCAAGAATCCAAAAATCTTATAAGAAATTCGGAATAGAATCCAAAAATCTTATAATATTTTCGGAATCAATTCCAAATTTATCACCCTCATTGCTTCCTTGGGCTCACACAGATCGCACAGATCTCACAGGCTTTCTTTGTGGGTGGGAAATCTCACGGATGCTCTCCGCTCCTTTGCTTCCTTGGGCTCACACGGATTCAACGAGACTCAACGAGAAGATTATTTGTGGAAATTTGTGTTAATTCGTGGCTGAAAAATCTTTTTAAAAAAATTGTGTGAATAATGAAATTTGTGGTTTGGCTTTAAAACCACAAATTTTTACAAATTATTTTTGGGCTAAATGGCCTGTTTCTCAATATTTTTACATACCTTTGCCTATATGCGTTCCAAAAAACCTTTCGTGTCATGACAACCAGTACTCCACATCGCCACACCAAAAAACGGCTAATTAAAACCGTTGGGGCGCACACGCTGTGCTCCTGCGGCTACATGCAGGGTGGCAAGATACCATTTTTTCAAACAAACCAGTAATCATCACCAAATGGAAAAAATAAATAACATGCTCAAAACATTATTACTATCGTTTCTGATATTAAATTCCACATTGGTTCACAGCTGTCGGTCCACTTCTGCAAGAGACCATACAACAACTTGCTACTATTCAAAGTTTAATGAATTCTGCTTAGATGGAGTAATATGTACAGAATCAGAAAATGCTATAAAAGTAATCACCAATGCCGATACAATATCTGTGTATTATTCAAAAACAGACTCTGTGAAATATGTGAAGAGAGGTGGTTCATATTATCGAAAGGAGGCATTTAACTTGGAGAATTGGGGGAAAGAGCCTTGCAAACACGCATGGAAATACCCTCGCATCTACCATTGCTATACACAAAACGACACCATTATCGAACTAATGCAGGAATACTGCAAGAAAGATGTTTCGTATTCAGAAATCTATCTCAAGACCAAGGGGGCGTCTTCTATCTCTGTAGTTAGAATGAAAGAGCCGATACAAGGACACAGCTTCAAGAAGTTACTTGAAATATTTGCCCAACACCAAGGTGATGAAAAACTGACGAGTTCCCAAATTACTGATACAGGCAAGAAAGAGGGCACATTTTGTGTCACCTACTCAACCACAAGTGAAGGCTTAGCATTCTACACCAACAGTGTGTCTCCATTTGACACGCTGATGGTGAGACAATTAAAATATCCACATTATTTTGGTTTAAATTGTGGAGTGTTTGAAGATGCTTATTTGCCAACAATCACGGAAGTTCAACTAAACCCAGAAATAAAAGACATTAGTGTATATGTTCAGAGTAAACTCAATACAAAAGCAATCTCCTCTATTAACGTTCCCGACGGCAAAAGAAGAGCCATTGTGGAAATCTTTATTTCTGAGAAAGGGGCTGTAGATGAAGTAAAAATAGCGAGAAGCGTTCACCCTGATTTCGACGAGGAAATAAGACGTGTTTGCAAAGCTTTACCTTTGTTTTCACCTAAGACAGTTGACGGAAAGAATGTAAAATCACGTATTGTTTTTCCAGTTTTTCTACCAAAAATGGTCGGAATTTAAAGTGATTATTTTACGATGTTACGAAAGGCACAATATACGCATAGTATTTTCATCCAACACCTATGGTCACATGGAGCGGCTGCTAACCACCTTGCTTTTCACGATGAGACTGCGGTTGTGACGCTCGCAAGCTTCATCTATAATCCACTGTCGCTTCCTTCACGCATCGACATGGGCAGCGACTTTTCAAAAATATTGGAGAAAAAGCGGGAATAGACATTATTCTGCTCCTATAAAAATATTCCTAAATCTTTAATTAAACTATTGAAATGAAAAGTTTAATATCTTTGCTTTTTGTAAGCTTTTTTTGTTTCATATATGGATTTTGCCAAAATGTCATATTGACGAGAAACGAAAGTTTGGCTTATCGAAAATTAGAAATAACGGCACTTAAAATAACGCTTGCAGTATATGGAGACTCTATTACGAACAAAATGCTTATGGGCGAGATTCCTTTTCCTGGGCCTATATGTATTTCCTTTTTTCAAAACCACATAGATAAAATCGAATTTTACGAGAAATATGGTAAATGGACAGAAGCATTGAAGGAAAAATTTAGGAAAGAGATTAAGAAGCATATTTTCTACGCCTCCGCAGACCCTTATATGAGCACTGATAATTTCAGAAAACTTTGGGCGAAGGAGGGCGGATCAGCATACCCTTTTTCATTACATACCAATTATCTTGTTTTATTTCTTAAAAGAATTTTTTTTTGAATAAGCAAAACCCTAAAGATTATCAATTTGTTGATTATGTGAAAGAGTTAATTAAGGAATACGACCAAATTGAGATAATGGATATTGATGGAATATATCATAAATAACAGATTAAGCAAACCAAAAGAACCGTACCTTTGGTATATAATCCCATAACATGTTTAAATAAAGATAATGGTTTGAAAAATTTTGAAGACAAAACTGTGCCCACCAACAGGGCTGATTTATTGTGGCATGGTATAGGCCATGTTGTCTATGCTGGTAAACAACAAGAAAAGGTTATTATTTACAACAATTATGCAAGAACGATTTTAAAATTACCTCAACGTAAATACGATGGGGAGCACAATTATTTCAAATGATTTTTTTACTACTAAAAAGGAGGCGAGTAATGAAAAGGAAAGTTTTTAATGTGTTTTGTTTTGTTATAATATTTTGCCAATTATTTTTTTTAAGTACAAATACAGCAAAAAGCTCAACGCTTGTTCATGGCACAGCAAAATTTAAAGACAATATTGTGACTCTTCAACTCTTCAACGACAACGACAGTGATGTTTATGTGTTTGACAGTTACTTTAAGGAAGGGCTTTCTAATTCTAAATGGTTTTACAGATGGGATAAAAAGAATAATCGTTTGAAATTGTCGTATGTGCCCATTGCACTATATCTCTCACGACAATTTAGTTGTCTTGTAAGATTTCCATCAATAAAAATAAAGACATAAACGACTCCTCAAGGGAAAATATACGTGCCACTTTGACTTTTGACACAATACCTGCTCATGGATCTAAAAAATTATACTTAGTGACACAAAACTTTAGACACATAAAAAATGTTCTTATAGATGATTATGACAACATTTCTCTCCAGAACATTGTTTATTCTAAATGTTCACATTTTGCACGCATCATACAAGGCAATAAGTCAAACTGGTATATAGAATTAGCCATTTATAGCTCTCTACAATATTTAGACATACGAGACACTTCCAATATTGGGAAAACATATATTCATGCTTATGATGGTTTTATGCCCTTACTGATACAATTCACCCCTTTACTCATAAAAATAGATTTTGAATAATTGAATTTGATAATCGAAAGCTATATACCAATGGGGCGGTTCTTCTGGTGTGTTTCCAATGCTTTGATACATTGGTGTTTGCATCGAAACATGCCGAAGGCATGTCCCTACGTTGTGATGCGATTTGCACCATCGCTTATTGTGGTAGGCATGAATCATCGCATATTATTAAGACTCACGCGGATTCAACAAGAAGATTATTTGTGGAAATTTGTGTGAATTCGTGGCAGAAAAATCTCCGCAAAAATATTCGTGTGATTCGTGGAATTTGTGGCTTTAAGGGCAGCCACAAATTAGCACAAATTTTTACAAATTATTTGTGGGCTAAATGGCCTGTTTTTCAATAATTTTACATACCTTTGCCTATATGCGTTCCAAAAAACCTTTCGTGTCATGACAACCAGTACTCCACATCGCCACACCAAAAAACGGCTAATGAAAACCGTTGGGGCGCACACGCCGTGCTCCTGTGGCTACATGCAGGGTGGGGAGCTGTATTTTTACATCAAGGACTATCAGGGCAATGTGCGCGTGGCGCTCAATCAGGCTAACCGACCAGTGGAGGTGAACAGTTACTGGTCATGTTGTAAAGGCCGGAAAGTCACAAAATCAAGTGTTAGAATTTAATAATTTTGCAAGGAAATTATTGGGCTTGCCCAAAAGAAATCCAGACAAAGAGCATAATAAAAAAATATGAGCATCCTAATGAAAAAGATAATCAATGTGATTTTTTTCCTTCTTTTATTTTCATTTAGTTCAGAAGGGCAGTTGGTTGGTCACAAAACGGTTTGTGGCAAGGCAAAATTTAAAGATAATGCCATAACACTCCAA
>SAMEA104315429__coassemble_688_pt1 | contig 21516 bp, 26 predicted proteins | sample SAMEA104315429__metabat2_high_PE_005 | metagenome-assembled genome bin SAMEA104315429 (sample SAMEA104315429) | gut metagenome | biome: Monkey gut; feature: monkey-associated habitat; material: faeces | place: China | collected 2013
ACGATTTTGCATGGTAGGGACGCGATACTTCGCGTCCGCGCCAAATGACTGATATCCAATGTAATATTACGATTATGGGCGGACGTGAAGTATCACGTCCCTACCGGGTTTGATTTTTCGCCGAAGGCGAGCGGTTTTTATCCTTTTGGCGATGCCACCGACCTCGCTGGGGAGGGCGGCGTTGGTGATGTGGTGTGGCTGATTCAAGCCTCGGCTTGAAATCAGACATGCCACAGCACTAACGACAGGTGCGAAGCACTGGCATCGCTAAAAGGCTGTTTTTTATGTTTTTGTTTCTGTGCCCCCAGCATTTATCCACTTAACCGCAAAATGATAAAAGGCATATCCTGATTGGGGATATGCCTTTTTGGGGGTATTTGATGTTCGTTTTTGGGGCTTTGGGGGTTAGCGGCGGCCGCCTGACACGTCCACGCTGCCACTGTTGCCATTGCTACTGCTGCTTTTTGTGCTGGTGGCTCTTTGTGCTGGTGTGGATTTAACAGTCGTGGTGCTCATAGTTGCTCTTCCTGGGGGTGTGGTGGCAGTTTGTACCGAGGTGCCAGATGATTTGCGTGATGTTATGCCATTGCCAGAGTTGCCGCCGAAGTCACGGTTAGGACGGTTGCCACCGCCATAGTTGCCATTATTCTTATTGTTGTTATTGTTGCGGTTGTAGTTGCCGTTGCTATTATTGCCGTTAGGACGCTTGCCGCCGCCGTAGTTGCCGTTGTTTTTATTATTGTTGTTATGGCGGTTGTAGTTGCCTGGGTTGGCGTTGTTGCCATCGCCAGGGCGTCGGCCGTTGCCCGATGAGTAGTGAGGTTTGCGGTTGTCGCGGTTAGCGTCGCGATAGCCTTGGTCGTAGCCACTGTCGTAACCGCTGTTGTAACCGTTGCGGTATGCGCTACGAGGCAGGTTGTTGGCGCGGCGCACGCTCATTGTGCCATAAGAATCGTATGGAAGATAATACACGTTGTTGTAATAGTAGTAGGTGGTGCCTTCGTAGTAGTAAGGCGAGCCATACATCACCACGTCGTTATAACTTGGTTCGTCGAATATGCCGCAAGATGTGGTTACAAGCGCCATGAATGCGAGCATTGCCAATATGTTCATCTTTGCTTTCATAATGCTGTTGTTTTTTTTGATTCTGCAATCTCGTTGTTTGCTGAATAGACAACCGATTGCAGATTTGGTTTAATGAATATTGTTGATTATTTGTATAATTCTTTCTTTAGCCTCACAGGGGTGGAGCCACTGTATATCAGGGTCTTTTGCATACCATGTGAGTTGTTTTTTTGCATATACCCTCGTGTTTTTCTTCATTCGCTCACGAGCGGTGATAAAGTCCATGGTGCCATCGAAGTAGGCAAACATTTCCTTGAAACCCACGGTGTTGAGCGAATTGTAGTGGCGCAAGTGGTACACGCTCCGTGCCTCTTGCTCAAACCCAGCCTCCATCATGGCATCTACACGGCGGTTGATGCGGTCGAAAAGTTCGGCGCGCTCCATATTGAGCCCGATTTTCACGATGCGAAACGGCCGCTCTTTCTTGTTGCCTGTGCGAAACGAGGTATAGGTTTTGCCCGTCTGTCGGCACACTTCCAAAGCATGAACTATTCTTTTGGGGTTCTTCTTGTCCACGATGGCGAAGTATTCGGGGTCGGATTGCTGCAGTTCCTTCAGAAGTGGTTCCAAGCCGTGTTGCGCCAATTCTTGCTTGGCTTGCGTGCGGATTTCGTCGGTGATGTCGGGCACGATGTCGATACCCTTGCACACCGCATCCACATACATCATACTGCCACCGCACAGCACCGCATAGTCGCCTTTCGCCCAAAAATTAGGGAGCAGCGCCATCACATCGGTTTCAAACTGCGCCGCGCTGTAATATTCGTCAAGATTCTTAAACGCCACAAAATGATGCTTCACCAGCGCTTGCTCCTCGGCTGTAGGGGCTGCGGTGCCAATGGGTATGTCGCGAAATATCTGCCGAGAGTCGGCGTTGATAATCTCGCATCCCAAATGCTGAGCCACAGCAATGGCAACCGCAGTTTTGCCAATGCCGGTAGGCCCTGTAATCACTATAAGCGTCTTTTCGTTCATTGTTTTGGGGAGTCAACAAGTCAACAGGTCAACGAGTCAACGAGTTTGGGTCTGACAAGTCCGACAAGTCTGACAGGTCTGACGGAAACACCATCATTTCAAAAGCCAAAGGCTATCGTCTTAACTTCTTTAACTTCTTAACTCCTTAACTTCTAAAAAAAATCTCCTTAACTTCTTGATTAGAATGAAATCTTGTTTCCTTCAAGGGCGGTGATTTGAGCGAGCGATTCCACGCGGTAGCCACCGTCGATAAGTAGTTTTCTGCCGTTTTGGAAAGTTTTCTCAATCACGAAGCCGAAGCCTGCAATTTTGCAGCCAGCCTGGTTTGCCAACTCGATGATGCCTTGGGCGGTGTTGCCTCTTGCCAAGAAGTCGTCGATTACCAAAATGCGGTCGTCGGGCTGGAGAAATTCCTTACTTGCGCAGATGGTGACATCAATGTTTTTGGTGAAGGAGTGCACCACGGTCGAAAGCATGTTCTGCATCGTGGATGGTTTCTTCTTCTTGACAAACACCACTGGGCGGTGAGTGGCTATGCCCATGGCTATGGCTGGTGCTATGCCACTGGCTTCGATAGTCACAATCTTGTTGTAATCACTGTCTTTGAAGCGCTCGGCAAATTCTTTGCCGATAGCCATCATCAGGTCGGGGTCCATTTGATGGTTGATAAAACCATCCACTTTCAGTATGCCACCGTCGAGGCACTTGCCCTCGCTTAGAATACGGTCTTTGAGTAATGGGAAGTTATTCATGCAATGAATGTTTTTACAAAATTAATCATTAATTCCCGAAAATGCACTATATTTGCACCAACTCCTAATGATTTAAATTTCCAGACTATGACAGATGCAATAGGACGCAAAAAATATGACCTCGACCGCACGGTGCGGTTGGTGCTCACTTGCGCAAGTGTAGGCTTGGGCGTGTTTTTGATTAATTACTTGAGTAGCATTTTGTTGCCTTTTGTGGTGGGTTGCCTGTTGGCGTATATGCTGGAGCCGGTGGTGCGATTCTTCATGCGAGTGTTTCATTTGAAAAACCGTATGTTCCCTGCGCTGCTCACCATGACGCTTTTCTTTGGCGCACTGTTTTTGGCTTGCTGGTTTTTGATTCCGTCGGTTATCGAGTCGTTTGTGGATATGGGCAAACTGCTCGGCAAATACATCACCCACGAGGTGAAATCCTCCACCATGCCCGACTGGCTGCTTCAGTTCGTGAACGAGTATCTGAGCGCCGATAAGTTGGAGGCGATGTTCTCAAAGGACCAGATTTTCGACTTCTTTAAGAGCGTGATGAGCGGCACGGTGTCGGTGTTGGGCACTACCATTCATTTTGTGCTTGCGGTGGTTTCGTGGCTGGTGGCATTGCTGTATATGTTCTTCGTGTTGCTCGACTACGATATCATTGCTCGTGGATTCAAGGCAAGTGTGCCAAAGCCATATCGCCATACCGTGTTTCGCATCTTCAACGATGTGACAGGCACCATGCGACGCTATTTCCGTGGCCAGGCGTTGGTGTCGCTGTGTGTTGGCATTATTTTCGCCATAGAGTTCTCGATTATCAAACTGCCGATGGCTATTGTGTTTGGTCTTTCAATTGGCGTGATGAATATGGTGCCATACCTTCAACTCGTTTCCATTCCGTTTGCGGCTTTCCTTTGCGTGGTGCAATCTGTGGCTACTGGCGCGCCGCTCTGGCCGCTGTTTGGCTGGACTTTTGCCGCCTACTGCATTTGCCAAGCTATTCAGGATTTGGTACTGATTCCTCTGATTATGCGTTCGCAAATCGGACTTCGCCCAGCCATCGTGTTCTTGGCGTTGGCGCTTTGGGGCTATGTGTTGGGCTTTATCGGACTGATTATCGCTTTGCCTCTCACTTCGCTGCTCATTTCGTACTACAACGAGTTTATCCTCCATGTGCCTAAAATTCCGTCAGGCAAACGCAAATCCAAAATCGATGAGACGAAAATGGATGCCGTGATTGAGGAAAAGGTGAAACAGCACCTTGAAGAACATATGGACGAATTTCTCGAAGAACACCTCGACGACATCAAACAATCAAAAGACAAATAAATTGCTGTTTTGCCTCAAAATGGGCAGGGTGCCTTGAAGGTGAGGTTTTCCTTGCTGACGGGGTGGGTGAAGGTGATGGCTTCGGCGTGGAGCATGAGGCGTGTGTTGGCGTGTCCGTAAAGCATGTCGCCCACGATAGGACAACCCAAACCGCTCTTGTGGCTGGCGTGTACACGCAGTTGATGCGTGCGGCCTGTGAGTGGGTAGAACGCAATGCGTGTGCGGCGATCGGGCGTGTGGCTCAGCACCTCGTAGCGTGTGATGGCGCGTTTGCCGTGCTCGTGGTCCACCATTTGGCGCGGACGGTCGTTGATGTCGGGGCGTAGCGGTAAATCAATCACGCCTTCTTTTTCTATCACCATTCCGTCGAGCAGCGCGATATAGCGTTTTTCAATGTTGCGGCTCGCGAAATCGGTTTGCAAAGCGGCATACACCGCATCGCTCTTCGCCAAAATCACGATGCCTGAAGTGCTCATGTCGAGTCTGTGCACCGCTTTCAATGGTGCACCAATCTCTTGTGAAATAATGGTTTGAAGTGAATTGTCGTGCAGGCGGCCAGGCACGGTGAGCATACCGGCAGGCTTGTTTGCCACCACTATCCACGAGTCGGCATAGAGTATCATGTCGTCGGTGGTAGCCACCCTCTTTTCGTGCTGCTGAGGCTCGATGTCCACGCCTCGGAGCATGTGCGAAAGGATAGGGCGGCACTTGCTCAGACACGCCCCATAGTAGTGACCGTGGTGGCGAATCTCCTTTGCTGGCGAATTGCCCCACCAAAATTCGGCGATGCAAAGTGGCTTCAACTGGTGATTGAATGCGTATTGCAGCAATTTGGGCGCACAACACTCGCCAGAGCCCGATGGCGGAATGGCAGAGGCTTGCAGGGTGGGGTTGGCTTGGTAGAATGTGGCAAACACGTCAATCAGGTCGCGTCGATCGCCTTCGCCACTGTTCACCACAAACAATCGGAAAATGCGCTCCTGAAGTGCCTCGCTCATGGTTTTTCGACGGGCTTTCAGCGCAGAAATATCGTCCAGTAAGTGCGCTATCGTCGCTTTCTTTTCCGCTACAATGGCATCGTAGCGCTGACGAATACGTTTCAATTCTGCTTTCTGAAATTGGCTTTCAGCGATGAGTGTCTTTTCTTCCTCGGCAGAGAGCACCCCACCTTTGCGACGCGCCTCCCTGTTAGCCTTCGCCTCGCTCATCGTCAGTTTGTAGGCATTGATAGCGGTGGTTTTTGCTTCCTCCGCCTCTTGCAGCGCGCGCTTCGCCATGCGTAGCGAATCCGACGATTCGAGTTGCGCAATTTGTGCGTTGATGGCGGAGATTTGTGCCTCGCCCTGCTTAAATTCGCCGTTGGGCGTAAGCAAATCGTAGATGGGAGGCACGAAATAATCGTGGTTGTTGTTCCCGACCAAAATTCCCGAATACGCAGCCAGAAAGCCCAGTTCGCCACTCGCATCGCTCACCACCAGCACGCCAAGCATCTTGCCACGCGCCAGTTCCCCAGCCCATTCCGAGTGCCCAGCCACATACCTTTTCATCTGCTCGGCGGCAAGCACAGCAAGTGGGTGTGGCGCATATTCGAAAGGATTGTTGAGCCGCTCCGGCACCTCAATCCCCCCAATCTCCGCCTCAAACCTATGTAACTTCAAGTTCTCCATTATTCCACAAAATTAACCATTCTGTTTTTTCTTGGATTTCACGAAGATGATGGTTTGGGGAGATTTTGTTTGATGGGTGCGGAGTGTGAGTTTACCGTCGGTCACGGTGGCTGTGTCGCGCACTCCGTTGGTGCCTTTCAGTAATATTGAGTTGAAATTGGCGCCAATGGGTTGCCATTCCGAATAATTCATCTTTTTTGCATTTTGAACCGATGCTTTGCCGCCTTGTGCGATGGTCAGTTCCACCGCTATGCTGTCGGGGGTGGTCCACGTGGCAATGTATCGTTCACATGCCTTCAGGTATGGCTCGGTCACATCGGTGATACCGTGAAGCACGTATTCGCCCGATTCCTCACGCGAGATTTTAGCAATCACCACCTTGCCCACGGTGAGCAGTCCTTCGGCTTTTTCTCCATCGGCAGCCTTTTTCGGTTTCAACGCATCGGGGAGCGCCACGTTCACCGTGTCGGGAAATTCGTTTTGGAATTTCAGCACCAGTTGAAGCCGCTCCGCTGTCGATGCCTTGCCAATCACCGCCAACGTGGAATCGGGACCCAACTTCATCACAATCGTATCCGGACGGTCGGCCCTCACATCATCTGTCACCTTACCGCCACACGACCAAAGCGCAGCCACCATCATCAAAAAACTGAACCAAACCACATTCTTCATCACAATATATATTTTTGATAATTCACATACAATCGCACCGACACAACAGCAGAGCCACCACATCGCCGCATTAACTCTGCAAAAATACGAAATTAAAATCAATTACCCGAATCACGTGAAGATGAATAAAGAATATAATCTACCCATATTCACCACCAAAAACATCCTTTTCCGTGGCGAAAATGCAACAAAAACTATAAGTTTTTAACAATTTAGAGGCTTTGCGCCACTACTTACAGATTTTATTATTAAATTTGTTAGATTGAAGCGATAATCTTTTTCATCAACATTTACATTTTTAAAAAAAGAGTAGCGGCAATACATCCACCACTATAGGCGACACTTCAAAATAAGCAACGTATGACACCAGAAAATAAAGATACATTACTTCAGTTGCTCCAGCGGCACAAAGAGTTGGGCATCTCTGACCAGATAGATTACGGCAAATTCTACCTGTACTCCATTATCACCCACTCTACCGCCATTGAAGGAAGCACCGTCACAGAGGTTGAGGCTCAGTTGCTGTTTGACGAGGGCATCACCAGTAGCAAGCGTACCGTTACGGAGCAAATGATGAACCTTGACCTAAAAATGGCTTACGAGTATGGTATGCAATGGATACGTAGCCACAAGCCAATCACTGTTGAGTGGCTCATATCCCTCGCGTCAAAAGTCATGGCTCGCACTGGTGGCGAGTATCACTCCCTTGGTGGAAATTTCTCTGCTGCTAAGGGCGAATTACGCAAACTCAATGTCACAGCGGGATTTGGTGGACGTTCATACATGTCGTACTTAAAAGTGCCGACAAAGCTTGAAGCATTCTGTGAGGAACTGAACAGACGACGCCAGGCAATTGACCAAAATGACGTAGCCGATGTTTACGACCTTAGTTTCTGGGCGCACTATGAGTTGGTAACCATTCATCCTTGGGCAGATGGCAACGGACGCACCAGCCGATTGCTGATGAACCTCCTACAAATGGAATTCGACGTATTGCCAACCAAGGTGCTCAAGACTGATAAAGCTGAGTATATTCAGGCACTCATCGACACACGAGAGTGTGAGAGCATTGATATATTTCTTAACTGTATGATACGTTTGCACATCCAGCATCTCAAATCGGATATCGACCAATATATTGAGAGTTTCGTCTCGGAAATGGTCGATAAACAGGAATTACAGAAGAAAATGGTCGATAAATGGTCGTTAAAACCGTCATTAGCTGCGAAATTGGCCGATATTTTAGCGTTTGTGGCCGATATTAACGAAACAACGACAGAATCTATCATAAGCCACTTTGGGTTCACGCCCACCACGGCAAAGCGTTATCTTCGCCAGCTCACCGAGTTTGGCTACATGGAGGCCCATGGCAGCAACAAAAACCGAACATATACAAAAACAAGTAAAATATTCAAATAACACCGCTCCCTTTTTTTACTCCATTTTCGTGCTTTTGCCTCTGGTTTTAATTGGAGGTAGGGTGATTTTTGGGGGAATTTGGGGTGGGGATTTGGTGGTGTGGGGGAAATTGGCTATATTTGTAAATTAAACCCAAATCGGTCATTAGGCCGTATGAGGATTTTTTAGATTATTTCTTGCGGTCTTTCGGCTTTTATAAGATGCCTTTTGCTTGTTTTTAATTCGTAATAGCTCGCTATCACTCATTAAAAGACAAACAAAAATCATTCTTCTAAAAATCCGAAATACCACAAACCCTAATGCCCGATTTGGGTTAATGACTTTAAGAAATGGACAAACTACCCCAAGACCCGTTTATGCTCTTTAGCTATGTGAATACGCAGCTTCGTGATGTGTATAGTTCACTCGACGAATTTTGCAAAGCAACTGATGTGGACCGTGATTGGCTCGAAAAAAAGTTGAAGGACGCAGGATTTGAGTACAGCGAGGAGCTGAACAAATTTTGGTAATAAAATAAACATTTAATATTATGGATTACAAGACTTTGCGCAAACGCGCGCTGATTTTTGATTTTGTGGCGATAGCCGTGGCTGGTGCCGTGCTTTACGCTGGGCAGAGTCTGCTTGTGCCAGGTTGGGTGCTGGTGTTTGGCGCTCTGATTTCGGTAGGTGCTTTGGTGCTTGCCCTTAAGTTTTCGTTTGCTGCTCGCAAACTGGCTCGTGAAGAATTTGAGCGTGTGGTGAAGGAAATGAAACTTCAACAAATTGATAAAGAAGAAAAAAAATAATATGAAATTCATTTCTTGGAATGTGAACGGACTTCGCGCGGTGGTGGGCAAGGGTTTCGCCGAAATCTTTGCTTCGCTCGATGCCGATTTCTTCTGTTTGCAAGAAACGAAGATGCAAGCCGGTCAACTCGATTTGGCTTTCGATGGCTATGAGTCGTATTGGAACTACGCCGACAAGAAAGGCTACAGCGGTACGGCGATTTTCACCAAGCACACTCCGTTGAGCGTGACCTACGGCATGGGAATTGACGAGCACGACCACGAGGGACGTGTGATTACGCTCGAAATGCCTGATTTCTACCTCGTGACTTGCTACACGCCCAACAGTCAGGACGGTCTGCGCCGCCTTGACTACCGCATGACATGGGAGGACGATTTTCGCGCCTACTTGCAGCGGCTCGATGCCAAGAAGCCTGTGATTGTGTGCGGCGACTTGAATGTGGCGCACAAGGAGATTGACTTGAAAAATCCAAAGACCAACCGCAAAAACGCCGGTTTTACCGACGATGAGCGTGAGAAAATGACCGCGCTCTTGGGCGCTGGGTTCACCGACAGTTTCCGCTTCTTCTACCCCGACCTCACCGATGCCTATTCGTGGTGGAGCTACCGCTTCCGTGCGCGAGAGAAGAATGCGGGGTGGCGTATCGACTATTTCCTTGTGAGCAACCGCCTTGCCGACAAGATGGCTTCTGCCACCATTCACAACGAGATTTTCGGAAGCGACCACTGCCCCGTAGAACTCGTACTCAACGACTAATCGCTCAAACCTCTCCTTAAAAACTTTTTACAGATAAGACATGAACAAGAAAACCATTATCATTCTCTTGCTTGCCCTCGTTGCACTGGTGGGGCAAGCGCAAGTAAAATGCCATATCAAGGGCGAATTGCGTGATACTACCAAGGGCAACACTGTGCTCATTTGCCCTGCAGAAGTGGACATTCGCGTATCCGATAATTACACCACCACAAAGGCCGACGCGCAAGGTCGATTCTCGTTCGATGTGGCGACCGATAAAATTGGGCTTTACAGAGTGTTTTTGCATGAGCAATACAAGAACGGATCATGGAGTTACAAAAAATTTATCGTCGAGAACAACGCAACTGTATCTTTGCTTTTCGACGACGATAAGTGGACAGTGAACAGCGATGGCTATGAACAGATGAAAAAAACGAAGATGGATGCGGAGGCAGAACGGCTCTATATCTCAAAAATGGACTCGTTAATGACGGATGTCATGAATGAACTCCAACCCCGGATTGAGGAATTGCAAAGACAAGGCAAGGACCCAAGAGAGGACTCCCTATCCATAAAGCGCTACCAGAAGTTTCTGGTTGAGAATCACAAACTCTACGCCCAATACCAAGCGTGGGAATATGAGTATTATAAGACACACCCCATGCTTTTCGCTCTCTATGACATTGCCAATCAGATGCAATCTAAAGACGAGAAATATAACGAGAAGGCGACAGCTCTGATGAACCTTTATCATTCCACCTACGAGAACTATCACCCCGATAATCCCATCCACAACACCATCCATGCCCTTGAAACTGGCTGGAAACAGACACCCGGCAATCCTTACATCGATTTCGAGGTGTTGACTGCCGAAGGTGAGCGCGTAAACGTGGCATCGCTCTACCGTGGCAAGGTTGCAGTTATCGACTTATGGGCTTCGTGGTGTGGTCCTTGCCGTAAGCATAGCAAAGAACTTATCCCACTCTATGAGAAATACAAGAAACTGGGATTTGTCGTCATAGGCATAGCTCGCGAGGAAGAGGTGAGCCGCATGACCCAAGCAGCAGAGAAGGACGGCTATCCATGGCAGAATTATATTGACCTGAAGGACGAACTGAAAGTATGGCAGAAGAACGGACTTGCCTTCTCTGGCGGAGGCATGTTCCTCATCGATAGCAACGGCACAATTCTTTCCACATCAACTGACGCAGACGAACTTGAACCCCTCATCAGAAAGGCACTCGGACTGTCCGACGAAGCGCAGGAAAAATAGCAAGCCGAATAGCCTTCCCCACAAAAACGGCTCGCCCGTTTTTCAACAGATAATATACAAAAATGGTAGGAACTGGATGATTGTGTTCCTACCATTTTTTATGGCATCACATAATGGTAATGCCGTATTTCCTATGGGTTAGTATTCCACTTCGTTGTTCATCATCTTGTGGGTGTCCCATGGGGCTGGATCGCCGCCGAGGTATTTGTGGAACCATTCGAGGTGGGCGTTGTAGTACACTGGCATTGAGTTCATGGTGTCGGGCCAGTGGCCGTCGTTGCTGAACACAATCAGGCGTGATGGAATACCGAGGGTTTGCAGCACGCTAAAATACTGAATGCTTTGGGTGTAGCTCACACGGTAGTCTCGTTCGCCTGTGAGAATGAGAGTTGGAGTCTTGAAATTCTCCACATATTCCGATGGCGACCACTTTTTGTAAAGTTCAGAGTTCCAAGGCTGGCCTTTAAGGTCGAAATTAGGGAACCAGAGTTCTTCGGTAGTGCCCCACATCGAACGCAAGTCGTAAAGACCCATCATCGAAGCCAAGCACTTGAATGGGTGGTCGTGGCCTTGCAGCCAGTTCATGAAATATCCACCGTAGCTCCAGCCCATTGCGCCCATGCGGTCGGCATCCACATAAGGGAGTTTGGCAAGTGCCTCGGTCACCTTAATCACATCTTCGTAAGGCTTACCGCCCCAGTCGCCCGAAATGCTGGTGGTGAAGTCCTGACCGTAGCCAGTAGAGCCGTGAGGGTTGGGGTAAGCAATCACATAGCCTGCGCCTGGATACACCTGCCAATCGGCACGGAACGAGTTCATCCACTGCATCTGTGGACCGCCGTGCACATTGATTACTAAAGGATATTTCTTGTTGGGGTCGAAATCGTGGGGCTTAACCACAAACACCTGAATCTTGGCACCTTCTGCGCCTTCCACCCACATCACTTCGCTTGGGCGAATGTCCACCTCGTCTTCCAACTCTTGGTTGAGGAAGGTGAGTTGCTGTTCGGTCTTGCCGCCGTTCTTCATGCGATAGAGTGCCGATGGCTTGCCTGTGGTGGAGTAGGTGTAGTAGAGATAGCCGTCGTTGCCGAGGCAGAAAGTGCCAACGGCACGGTCGGGCAACACCTTGGCGTGCTTGCCGCTTTTCACGTCCACCTTATAGATAGGCACAGCACCCAATTCCTGCACCCCGAAATAAATGCTCTTGCTGTCGGGAGTCCAAAGGTAATCGTCGTTCACCCAGTTGTCAATATCCTCGGTCAGCACTCGCTTCTTGCCAGTAGCGCGGTCGTAGAGCGCCAAGCGGAAACGGTCGCTTTCGTGGCCAGGCACCACTTGAAAGCGGTAGGCGATGTAGCGGCCGTCGGGCGAGTATTTTGGTGTGCCGTCCCAAGCCTTGTTGTCGACGGTGATACATTTCGCCTCACCACCAGTCACAGGCACAACGAACAAGTCGGCGTTGGTGTTCGCCTCTGGGTGGTCGGTGTGGTTGCTGATAAAGCAAAGTTCCTTGTTGTCGGGCGAGAAGGCGAAGCCTGGAGCATTGCCCCAAGTGGGAGCCGAAAATTCGCCAGGAGTCACGTCGGTATAGGTCTTTTCAGCGATATTGTAAACGATGATATGACTGTAGCGGCCATCGGCATAGTCGGTCCAATGGCGGTAAAAGAGTTTGTCGGCAATGTGGCCTTGCACCGAACCCTCGGTTTTCTTCTTCCAGCGAGCGGCGTTGGCCTTGCCGTCGGCACCGAGGTCGGGATAAACTTCGGTGGCGAAAGCCAAGAGGTTGCCGTCGGGGCTAAGCACTGCGCCCGACACGCCCAACTCGTAGTTGGTGATTTGCTCCGTGTCGCCAGTGGAAACATTGCGGCGGAACACCTGTGGCAATTTCACTTCCTTGCCATCTTCGGCGATGGTGGTGCCGGTGGCTCCGTAGTAAATCCACTTGCCATCAGCCGACCATTGCGCGTCGCGGCTCTTGCCGTCAATCATTGGGGCAAACTCTGGAGTTTTGCCCTTGGTGTCGAGTCTCATCAGGTTGATGCTCGTATTGGTCTTGTGATTCTTCAAATCCTGAGCGGTGACATTGAACGCCAAAGTCTTGCCGTCGGGGCTCATAGCCAATGCGCTCACACTCTTGGTGCGATACACGTCTTGAATGGTGAATGCGCGCTTTGCCGCGCCTGTTTGTGATAGTGCCATCGTTGCAATGGTTGCTAATATGATTTTCTTCATACTCAATGAATTATTGATTATTTTTATGTGGTTAGAATACTTTTTCGAAAGCGTTTCGCTCGCCATCCTTCACCATGATCATGCCACAGCGAGTGAAGCCGATTTTGGGCAGAATGTGGAGCATTTCCAAGTTGTCGAAATTGGTGTCGATGCGCATACTCTCGCGCCCCATGCGCTTGCTCTCGTCGATGAGCATGAGCAGAAACGCCGTGGCAAGTCCCTGCCCGGTGCGGCTGTGGTCGATGCCCAGGCGGTGCACCACCGTGTAGTGGCTGTTGGTGGAATTGCTGTCGGTGAGCCATTCTCCGTCCCAAATATGGTCGTAGCAAGGGTCGCCAGCGGTGATAAAGGCACAATAGCCCACCACTTGAGTGCCATCAAGCAGCACCCAACCTTGCCCTATTTCGATGTCGGAAGCCACGGTGTTGGGGTTGGGGTAGCCATACTGCCACTGGTCGCGACCCGCGCGACGCATCACCTCAATCTCCCCTTTCAGAATTTCCCAAATCACGGGAATGTCGTGCTCGGTGGCACGGCGAATGTGAAGCTCGTGGTTATTCCTCGTCGTCATCTTCTTCGATTGGGGTGTTGAGCAGTTGCTCTGCGTCGTCGAAATCTTCGGGCTTTACCACCACGCGCCACATCCCCTTATCGCTGCCACGGAGCAGGGTGCTGGCTGTGTTGTCGCCCAAAACTCCAGCCTCGATGCCATTGGCACTGAGCATACCTTTCACGATGCTGGCCTCAACTTCGCTCTCGAATTGAGCCAATACTTTCAAATCATCTTCGTTAGCCATAGTAGTGAAGTTTTATGATTATTTGATATTACGTTTGTTGAGTTCGGCTTGATAGCGTTGTGCGTTGGCGTTGTGCGAGCCAAGGTCGGTGGCAAAATCGTGATACCCCGAAAAGTCGCTCTTTGCGCACATGAAAATGTAGTTGTGCGGCTTGCTGTCGAGAATTTGGTCGATGGTCGCCTTTTCGGGCAAGCGGATTGGACCTGGGGGCAGACCAGCCACACGATAGGTGTTGTAGGGCGAATCGTAGGCGCACATGTCGTGCGTGATGCGGCGAATGCTGAAATCGCCAAGGGCAAACTTCACGGTAGGGTCGGCTTGCAGACGCATTTTCTTTTGCAGACGGTTGATATACAGGCGGCCCACCTTGCCACGCTCGTCGCTCTTTGAGGTTTCTTCCTCGGCGATAGATGCCACAATCACCACCTCGTCGGGTGTGAGGCCTAATTTCTTCGCCTTTTCTGTGCGCTCGTCGTTCCAGAATTGCACATAGTAGTTATACATGTTTTTCAGCAATTTTTCTGGCGTGATGTCCCAATAGAATTTATAACTGTCGGCAAGCAGAATGCAGCCGATGTTGTCGGGTGTGTGGTCGAACTTGGCGCACACCTCCGGATCGGCAAGTGCCTTCAAGAAATCCTTCTTGCTGGGCTCGAACTTATTGCTGGCACGAGTGGCAAACTCATCGAGCGTGCGCACATTGTTGAAGGTGAACTTCAATTCCGACGGCTCGCCCCTGCGGAGCGTGTAGGCGGCCATCAATGCCGTTTCGCCCTTCGCAATCTTAAACGCACCGTGCCTGTATTCCACCTTCATGCCACTCACCTTGAGCAACGTGGACACACGGCTGGCGAACGTATCGTCGGTGTTCTTCTTCAGCGAGTCGGTAAGAGCCTCCATTGTGGTGCCCTTCGGAATATAGATGATGGTGTCGGCGCTCGCTTTCGTAAGCACAAACGGCAGCGAAGCGGCAGCCATAGCCACCAGCACCACCGCCACAATCAGCAGCACCCTCTTATGCTTGTCAGCAAAAGATGATTTTTTCTTTTTCCTCGATTTAGTCGTTTTTGCCATTTTTGTTTGAATTGTGTTTGTGAAAGCAAATTTACACTTTTTTTCCGAGAACTGGTGTCAACGAATGTGAAAACACCTGCCTGTACACCCAAATCGGGCAAACAAGTCGCCAAAACAGCGGTTTTTTCAAGAAAAAAGCACAAAAGTGAAGAAAAGTTGCAAAAAGTTTTGCGACTTTGAAAAAAAAGCGTAACTTTGCACTCGCTAAATGCAAATCAGCACAAAGCACTGGAGAGGTGGGTGAGTGGCTGAAACCAGCAGTTTGCTAAACTGCCGTAGGAGTAATCCTACCGCAAGTTCGAATCTTGTCCTCTCCGCATCAAACGGTTGTGATTCATATCGCAGCCGTTTTTTGTTTTTATGCGGCACCAAACTCACTTGAACGTCGGTATAAAAAAATAAACAAAAAGTTGTATTTATATATAACTTTTATTATCTTTGCACTATGAGAAAAATAATCGCGTATAAAGGCTACTATCAAGAGTTTATGTCTTCGCTTTCAGACAATGAGCGTAAAAAGATTATGCGTGCTTTATTGTTGTTTGAAACAGAGGAAAAAATGCCTCACCATTACATTAAATATATTCGTGATGGACTTTATGAGTTTAGAGTCACCTATGGCAATAATGAATTTCGATTATTTTTCATTTTTGACGGAGAGCAAATAGTAGTGCTTTTTAACTGCTTTCGCAAGAAATCGCAGAAAACGCCAAAGAAAGAAATAAACAAAGCATTAAAATTGAAAGGAGAATACTATGAACAGAAAGGATAATCAAATTTATGATGTTAGTGCCGAACTGGCTCGTGAGTTTGGAGAATTGGGCAGCGAAAGTCGCGAACAAGCAATCGCTCATGCCTGGGAGGAATATAATGCACAAATTCTACTTGACGCGAGAAAAAATGCAGGTTTAACGCAGGCTGAACTTGCCGCAAGAATTGGAGCAGACAAAGGTTATATATCACGCCTTGAACGTGGGCTGACCATACCAACAGTTTCAACGCTCTACAAAATTGCGGCCGCAATGGGGTTGTCTGTAACATTACAACCAGCGCAGTAACTTTGGTTAAGAATTGTTATTCTGACCGGTTTGTAAACATTTGTCCTCTCCGCATCAAACGGTTGTGATTCATATCGCAGCCGTTTTTTGTTTTTATGCCGATCCCACACTCACTTGAGCGTCGGTATTTGTTTTAAGCCACAAGTCTAAAGTTGTCGGTTGGGTTGTTCTTCTGCAATTTTGGTTATGCGCCTGATGTTGTTGATGCGATGATTGATAATCAGCGGCACACGTTCCACCACCACCATAGAGGTGTCGAGCCCCAATGCTTTCGGATCGTCAATGCCTATCTTGCTGATGAGCGAGTAGAGGTTCATTAACAAGTTCTGTTGGCGATTGACGGAGTTCTCCGGGTAATACACGCGGTGAATGATGATGAAACGGAAATCGCCAGGAATACCGTTTTTGCGGAGCGATGGATAGGCACTGGTCAAATCCACCTTCTTACTGGCCACAAGGTCCTCCACCACTTGTCTCAGGTATAGGCTTACCCTGGGTTCTATGCGGAAACCTATGTGCATAGTCACGTTGTACAGGGTATTGGGAATCAACGTCTCGCAGTCGTACTCCAGTGTGTCAGGTGTGTCGACAAACTCCATATTGATAAGCCAGTAATGGTCAGCACGTTTAGGTTGCTTGTTGATGATTGAATAGAGCAACTTGTCATCTACGGCGCCTTCCTTGTTGGCATGGTTGATATAGACAAGGTTGGAAGCGTATTTAGGGATGCTCCCATCGGCTTTGATGTCGGAGATGATCTGATAATAGTCGTCCAGCGGTTTGGCGCTGATGTAATGGCGGCGTATCTTTATGGCACGAACCCACACATACATCGTCAGGAACAATATACTGCCAATAAGCATCGTACACCATCCTCCTGCGAGAAACTTTGACAGATTGGCTGCAAGAAATACCCCCTCGATGGTGCAATATGCGCCAATAAACAGTATCATGATGAATCGCGATACACCCTTTGTGTGCAGGTAGACGCCAAGCAGCAATGTGGTCATCAGCATAGTGATGGTGATGGCAAGTCCGTAGGCAGCCTCCATATGCGAGGAGTCGCGAAACAGCAGGATGATGAGAATCACACCGATGTACATGGCAAGGTTGATTGTAGGAATGTAGATCTGTCCCTTTACATGGGTGGGGTGCTTGATTCGCATACGAGGCCAGAAGTGCAGGTTCATGGCTTCGCTTAATATGGAGAAGGTACCGCTGATAAGTGCCTGACTCGCAACGATAGCCGCTCCCGTGGCCATGATGATGGCGAAGAACAGCATGCTCTGTGGCATGATGGAAAAAAACGGATTGACGGAGGAGGCTGTCTGTGCATGGGTCAGCACCCATGCTCCTTGTCCCAAATAGTTGAGAATGAGCATGGTTTTCACAAAAGCCCAGCTGATGGTGATGTTCTTCCTTCCACAATGGCCCAAGTCAGAGTAAAGAGCTTCAGCACCAGTGGTACAGAGAAATACTGCACCCAGAATTAAAAACCACTGTGGGGATTTTGCCAGCAGAATGACTGCATAATAAGGATTAAAAGCCTTCAGTATCAGAGGATAATATGTGATGCTGATAATTCCCACTATGCCAAGGAGCAGGAACCATAGCAACATGAATACTCCAAACGACTTGCCTATACTCTCTGTGCCAAACCTTTGAACGAAGAAGATGATGGTGATGATGCCAAGCGTGATGGGAATTACAGGCAGATTTGGGCTGATGCTTTCGAGCCCTTCAATGGCTGTAGTGACCGTAATGGCAGGGGTGATAATTCCATCTGCTAACAGTGTGCTGGCGCCAATGATAGCCAAGATGTAGACCCACTTACTCTTGAGGCGACGAAGCAGAGCGTAGAGGGCGAGAATGCCTCCTTCGCCATTGTTGTCGGCACGCAGAGCCACACATACATATTTGATGGTGGTCTGTAGGGTGAGTGTCCAGATGATACAAGACAATGCCCCTAAAATGGTACTCTCGTCGATGGTCTCGCCTGTATGTAGGATAGCCTTCATTACATAAAGGGGTGATGTGCCGATGTCACCAAACACGATGCCTAAAGTAATGAGTAATCCCAGGATGCCTACTTTATTATGGTTGCAATTTGCTGAAATTTCTGTATTTTCACTCATAAGTGTTATCATTTTGATATTTTTGCGCGCAAAAGTATCAAAATGCGAGTTGAAACTATGATTTATTTAACAAGAATTATCGGATTTAATATTCTTTAAAGTCATTTATCTGAGAGATGAAATCAATGGATTGTTCATTAGGGAAGGCTTTTACGTCAAGATTGGTGGCGTATCAAAGGATGTATTTGAGAATTTCGTTGAAGAGGTTTTTGTCCGTCATATAGAGGTAGCGCATGATGTGTTCGATGAGATTCTCATTGATTTTGTAGTTCAAATTGTAAAAATCACCTGGCACACGTTCGCCTGAGTATTCATATCCGTATTCTTTGGTGCACACGCAGAATTGTGGCTTTTCGTCGTCAATGTTGGTGTCAATCGTTAGGCCAGAAGGACAGAACTTGCAATTCTCTATCATGTATTGCTTGAACTCTTTGGTGAAGAACACATCGTCGAGCATTTTATCATACTTAAATTTGAACTGTAACTTTTCTTCTTTTGTCATACTTATCAGCGGTTAAAATGGTTAATAAACGAATCACATCACCATTATAGTAACAAAGAAAGAAACATTCAAAATAAAATCAAAAAAAACACCTTGCCTTTGCAGTCAGGGTGTTTTTTTTTTGATAGGGTGGGGGTTATTTTTGGTGGATGCAGATTTTTAGGCCGGTGTCGCTTTTTTGGAGGATTTGCACCATGAAGTCTTCTGGCACTGCCACGCACCCTGCTGTCCATGGGCTTTCGCTGGTGCAGTGGAAGAAAATGGCGGCGCCCAGTCCGGGCGTGTTGCTGTCGTTGTAGGTGGTGGCTACGCCGTAGTTGTAACTGGGCACATATTTAATCATGTGTTCGCCACGGCATCGGTGGTGCTTTTCTTTGGCGTTGATGATGGTGTTGTAGTAGCGTCGGTCGCCACATGCCCAAATGTCGGGTGTCACGTCCACGTATGGAATGGAAGTGCCGGGATTCGTTTTTATGCCAAACGCCTCACGGATTCCGAAGTTGCCTTCTGGTGTTTTCTTGTCGCCCTGGCGTTTTTTCCCCAATCCGTATCTGCCGATGTGTGCCGTGTCGGCGCGTTCCAGTTGCCAATGTTGTTGTGAATCTTTGATGTAAAATTCAGCCTCGGCATTACACCCCTCCGTGCATTTTACCAGCACGATTTGATGTGTGGTGGTGTCGGTGGCGTAGGTGTCGAGAATTTCTGTCCACTTGTCGGCGTGGGCAGTGCTTGCGATTGTTAAAAGAATGGCGGTGAATAGTATTCTGATATTCATTTGAATTGGCGTTGTCTTTATTTGACGATGATGGCTGTGTCTTGCTGTGGAATGGGCACTTGATGCTCAGCCTTTTCGGGCAAGAAGTGGCTGATAATGGCGCACGCAAGCACAAGCAGCAGGAAAATCAAGAGGCTCAACGCATTGCGTTTCTTGATTTCTCTAATTTTCTTTTTCTCTTTTTCGATGCTGTAATTTGTGTTCATAACGCTGCAAAGTTACAAAAAATCTGCTTTCTCAATACCTTAATAATTGTCAAAGAATGAAATACTTAACGCAATGGAAGGTAAGAATGCACCTGTTTAAACCGTTTTCAAACCTATTGGCACCTAATTTTTAGAGCATTAATAATGTTTAACCCAAATCGGCCGATTTGGGTTAAACACGGCGTGGGGCTTGCATGATGTTTTTTGCCGTGCATTTGAGGGCTGGTTGGTAAAATGAGAGGTCGAGGGCGGCGATGGTGCGCATTAGTTCATCGTTGAGTTCGGGATAGAACGAGCAGAGCCGATGGGCAATTTTCATACACAACGCTTGAATGCCGGGAGGTGTGCTGAGGCTCACCATTTGGTCGAGGCAAAAATCCAGGAAATCGGTGCGCAGACACTCCTTCGTCAGTGGCAGGCGCACGATGAGGTTGAGGGTGATCCTTCGTAGTGAATCGTTGGAGGTGGATAGCGCAATGTCAATCAATTCGTCGAGCGCAGGCAGCAACTGGCTAAGTTCGCGGTCGGTGGCTTTTGTCAGCACCCAAGCAGCATTGCGAGCCACATGCGCATCGTCATCGTGCAGCAGTGCCACAAATGCCACAAAATCGCCACTCCGCTTCAACCAAGCATAGGCTTCAAGAGCCATCTTGATGCCAATGCGTGGCTGCGCGAGCCGCATCCGTATGTCGTCAATATCCACCACCTCCATTATTTTTGAAAGTTTAGCCTGAGCACACGAATGGGGCGGTTTGCTCCAGTGTATAGACTTTCGTCGAAGCACTCCTCTCCAGTTGCCACAAATCCACATTTCTCCATCACGCGCCCCGAAGCGGGATTGTCGGTAAAGTGTCCGCTAATCATCGAACTGATGTCGGTGGTGGATTGTATGTGGTTGAGCATCAACTGTAGAGCCTCAGTGCAAAATCCTTTGTTCCAAAACGGCTTAGCCACCCAATAACCCACCGTGGGTTCGTTGGGCAGTGCAGGCAGATTGCAATCGCACGACGAGCCATAACCCATTGCGCCAATCGCCTCGCCAGTTTCACGCAGCACGATAGCCCAAGTGGTGTCGTTGTGAAACACGGTGCGAATGATGTCGAGACTTTCTTCCACCGATTTGTGTGGAGGCCACCCGCCTCGTGGTCCCGCCTCGTGGTCGGATGCGTATTTGAAAAGTGCTTCGGCATCGCTGTCGGTCCAAAGCCTTAAAAGTATTCTATCTGATATGAGTGTCATTTTTATTGTGATTTGATTGTTTCCAGCGTTTAAGCATCGGGAAAAATCCACGCATCATCTGCTTGTATTGCTTTGGAAGTTGCATTTTGCTAATAATGCACATTACGCAAAATTAATCTTTTTCTTGAAAAATCCCCACCATTTCCCCCGATTTTAACAAAAAACCACCCTACCTACTGCAAAAATACAGATATAAATGTGCTGATTATTTGAATGTTTATAGTCGTGTAGATGACGTGCGCAGGTATAGCATGATGATGTGGTTAAAGAAAAAACTATTTTTTAATTTTTTTATTAAAAAACTAAACCTATAAGTTGCATTTTTAGAGTTTAATGATTAATTTTGCTTATGTAAGAGACTTAATAAGAGGTGACTATGGAAAGTAAGGCGTTAGATTTTTTGAAATCACATCAAAGCGAAGCTCCATCTCGCTTTGTGGAGAATGCTGCGTGGCGAAAAGAAAATGCCAGTTGGCTTCGTTGGTCACGCAAAGTGTCTCTCGCCATTATCGACTATATGCAAGAGAATGGCTTGAAGCGAGCAGATGTCGCAAAGAGGTTAGGAGTTAGTCCTCAGTATGTGAGTAAGTTACTTTCTGGGACCGAGAACCTCTCTTTTAAAAGCATTGCTAATATTGAGGATAAACTGGGTGTTAATTGTTTGGAAGCAGCATTAGTGTAGCATAATTTAAAGAATTGATATACAAGTTGTCCCAAAGAAGGTTTGCGACGAAATTCCGTTAGGAATTTGATGTGTGTAGGCAGGTAT
>SAMEA104315429__coassemble_716_pt1 | contig 20586 bp, 14 predicted proteins | sample SAMEA104315429__metabat2_high_PE_005 | metagenome-assembled genome bin SAMEA104315429 (sample SAMEA104315429) | gut metagenome | biome: Monkey gut; feature: monkey-associated habitat; material: faeces | place: China | collected 2013
TTCTGCCCTCTATAATATGCATCCAACTGACGTTCTCGGACGGGCTGGGGGGGGGAGCCAATACCAGGCATCACCCCACTAACGGCAAAACAAGAAATATTTATTAAGTTAGTTATGACTGGTAATCAACACTTCAATCTTAATTAAGCGCGTTAAATTTATTGCTTGAAAAACACTGGGTGCACCGCAAAATCCCCAACCATGGCTCTAAGCGGTGCACTTTTTTCAAATGGTGGCAATCTCTATTTGGCAAAATAAAATATATAATGTAAATTTGCATTAAGACGTTTATTTTCACCAAATCAGGAATGACAAATTTCAATCAAATAGTCAACGATAAGTATCTTGAATTGAGAAGTGGGTTTATCAACTTCATAAGCAAACGATTTCCCAATTTCCGTATGCAAGAAATTGAAGACATCTATGCCGACACTTTTATCGCTGTGCACGACAACATTATCAAAGGCAGAGTGGCTGCCGACACCAAGTGGAAAGCCTACATTTACCAAATAGGACTTAATTTGTCGTTGAATAAGGCGAAGGACAATAGCCGCTATGTACATGCCGAAGAAAAAAACAGCGACGACGACATGGACAGCCAAGAGCGATTCGCCATCGGCATCTCTCTCGCGTCAATCGTGAACGAATGCGACAACGAGGAGGAGAAAAACGAAAAAGTGGCAATTCTGCAACGCGAAATCACCTATCTGCCCGAACCGTGCGAAACCATTCTCAAGGATTTCTATTTCGGACAACTATCTATGGAAGAAATCCGCAAAGAGATAGGCTATAAAACGACCGACTCGGTGAAAGCGCGAAAAAATAAATGTATGAACAGGCTGAAAGAGCGTGTGGCACTCGCTTTTAAAATGCGCCAATTAATGTAACCCCAAAAAAACAATGAATTATATCGACCATATCGACACTTTCGACGCTTATCTCAACGGCGAAATGACCGCGGAGAAAAAAGCCGAATTCGAAAGCCAACTCGCCACCGACAGCGAATTGCGAGCCTTGCTGCAAGAGCACAAAATGCTTATCGCCGCCCTGCAGGGGTCGGCGGCGGCTTCTGATGCAGAATTTGAAGAAGCCATGCGCAATATCTCGCCCGACGAGATGAAAAAGATTGCCAGCAAAAAGCATGTCTCTCTCCCTCCTGCCGCGGAAAAGCCGGCCAGCACAAAATCAAACTGGGCGAAATGGCTTGTGGCTGCCGCCATTGTGGGAGTTGTAACCACTGCTGGACTTAAGTTCTTGCCAGCGAGCGACTCCACACAAGCGACCTCCCAAACAAGAGGCGACGCGCCCACCTTACAGACCGACGCCAACGACCAGCTCAACTACAATGCGGAAGAGGACCCCACTATGGTCAAGGCAAAGGAACTGATGAACCTTGAGCCCGGCGATGCCACGCCGAAAGACATTAAAAAGGCTTCACAAGAAGCCATTCAACTGCTGAAGAAAAAATACGACTCCTTCAGCACCGACAGTTTGGACGTGACGGACAACATTCTTCGCAAATGCGAATATGGCAAACTTCTAGTCAACGCCTATATTGCCACAGGCGAATACAGGGGATACAGGGAAGCCCAAAAACTCGCCGAGGAAATCATCGGAATACGGCTCAACAATGGTTTGTCGAGAGATTTTGACCTTGAAAGCGAAATCACACTCTTAATAAAGATAATTAACCCTAAACGAAACGATTGCTTATGAAAAGACTTGTTTTGGCATTTGCAATGCTGTGGGTGGCAACCAATATGCTTGCCACAAAGTATGCACTCATCATTGGCGTCGGGAAGTATGCCCCAAACACAGGCTGGAGCGCCACCAGTGCGATAAATGATGTCAAACTCCTTAAACCCTCTCTTGAAAAAGCCGGCTTCGTAGTCACAACCCTTGTCGATAGCCAAGCCACACACGAAGGCATTACAATTGCCCTCAACAGGCTTATAAGGAAGGTGAAAGCCGGCGACCAGGTGTATCTGCATTTCTCGGGCCACGGACAACAACTGAAAAACCCACGGTCGAACGAGCCCGACAAACTCGACGAGGCGATGGTGCCATACGATGCTGGGCTCTACTATTCAAAAACAAACTACGGTCAAAAGCACCTTCGCGACAAGGAACTCAACCTATACATCACTCGTCTGAGAACAAAACTGAAAAAAAACGGAATGCTTTTGGTGGTTCTCGACGCTTGCCATAGTGGTGATGCCACACGCGGCAATTCCGGACCTGATAAGGATGAGCCCGACTTCGTGGGAAACACCCGCGGATCCACACATGTGCTTGATGGTGGAACCAGACTACCACAATTCACCACTATGGTCAGCAAAGCTGGCAGTTCGCCTTATATTGCTCTGGGCGCTTGTAAAGACTACGAAACCAACAAGGATTATCGCAGCAAGGGTGGAAAGCACTACGGTTCACTCTCTTTCCTGATTTGGCAAGAATTGGAGCAAAAGGGAAAAAGCATCAACCTCAAAACACTCCCTTACGATGTGATTAAAAAGAAGCATCAAACGATGTCGCACCGCCAACATCCTGATATCAAAAAAGAAGGAATGTAAAAACACCACGCAACCATTTCCCTAAAGAAGTTAATGAGTTAAGAAGTTAAAGAAGAAGTTAAGGAGTTAAGAAGTTAAAGAAGTTAAGACGATACCATCGGCTCTTGAGACGATGGCGTTCCCATCATACCCTCCCCTGTCCGACTTGTCAGACCTGTCCGACTCGTCCGACCCCAAAACCCGTTGACTTGTTGACTTGTTGACCCGTTGACTTGTTGACTCTAAACCAACTTTCGCCTATCGCACTTCGGGGTCGAGGATGATGAAGGATGCCCAGTATGGAGGGCGACCGTCGTCATTTGGGAGATTGGTGGGGTATTTTTCCTTGAGGAAGCGCTGGGCGGCAAGGAAACTGGCGCGCTTGCCCTCGCCGGCGGTGAGGTGGCGGTAGAATTCGGTCATGAACTCCTGCGTGGGGCGATCTGCCACTTTCCACAGGCTCATCACTATGCTCTGCACCCCAGCCTTCTTGAAGCCGCGCTGAAGTCCCATCACGCCCTCGCTGGTGATGTCGCCAAGCCCGGTCTCGCAAGCAGAGAGCACCACCAGGTCGCAGCCGCGGAGGTCGAGGCGAGAAATCTCCTGCGCAGTGAGCAGGCCGTCGTCCAAGCCCTCGGGAATGGTGTCGCTGGTCCAGCACATTTTGCCACCGCTCATCGCAAGGTACGAGCGAGTGAGTGCCTCGTCTTCCTCGGTGCCCAAGCCTTTATCGTTGCCCACACGGAAGATTGCCAACCGCTGCTGCATATCACTCTTGCGCTGCCTGTCTGCCTCGTCGGGCGTGATGTAGCAGCCGTGGGTGGCAAGGTGGATGATGCGGGTGCGCTTGCCCGACAGTGCCTTGAACGACTCCTCCGTGCCCTCGTCGCCAGCGTAAATGGCTGGCGCGTCATAGTTGTGCCCTTTCAGCAGGGCGGAGATGTTCTCCACCTCGGTCTTGGTCTCGGGCAGGGGCTCAAACACGTCGCGGCTGGCGGTTCTCCAACTGTAGCCTTTTTTCTGGTTGTAGGCGAGCAACTCAGTGGGAGGCACATAGTATTGCAGACCGCCATACAGGGCCGACGACTTCGCCGACGGCTGTTCGCGGCCGATGGCAAGTTCCCGAGTTGACGACAGGCGGAACATGTTGTGGCGCTCACCCATGTTCTCTGTGGCGGAGCAGGGCAAGTGCTCGATGCCGATGTTGTAGAGCGCGCCGGCGGGCGAGAAATACACATTCTTCACGCCCCTCAACTCATCGCCCAACTGCCCCCACACAAGGTGGCACAATGCCGTGTCGGCATACCACCGGTTTTCGGGAATGGCGTTCAACTCGCTCTCCTCAAAAAGCGTTATCATCTTGGGCTTGTCATAACCCTTCTTCAGCGTAAGCGCAACATACTGAACGCCCTCTCTTTCAAGGATAGTGTCAACTCTAAATTTGGGAAAAGAAATAAACTCCACAGCCATATCGCCATCGCTCAAGCCCTTTTGCACATCCTTCCATGAGATGGTCAGATTGCGGGTGAAGTCGCCATACGCTTTCGAAGATTGCACCAATTCACGCTCCATCTGCTCAGCCACGTTCTCCAGCGAGTCGCAGTTCAGTTTTCGTTCGGCAATCGGCTTCTCGTACTGTTTGTTCAGCACTGTGCGTATCTTCTGCCACTCATCGTAGCGTTTCACCACAGCAGCATTTCCACTCTCCAAAATCAATTGACTCAAACTCGTCTCGGCATTCAGCAGCAGCCCCTTGGCAAAGAGCGCAGAATTGTCGTAAATCTCCCCATTATACGCATCTGTTTGCGCCGCAATGCCATGGCAGGGGAAAAAAGCCATATTGTGTTTACTCGCGTTCCAATAGGATTGTCGATCTCTATTTGTGGAAGTTTGAAACAGCGACGTCACTTGCTTCTTTTGTAGCGAAACGCACTTACTTAGCAGTACGGCCGCACTATCCACCTGGTCGTCACAAAAATAGTAACCAGCCAAACCGCTTAACGACTTAATATACTCAGGGTGGGTTTCGGAAAGAGTTTGTTTACGAATTTCATTTACTGTTTTTGCCAATTTCACAGCGTTATGAAAATCGCCATCAGAGAAATAATTATGGGCTAAAATGCCCAACGACTTCACGTAGTCGGAATGTTCTTCGCCAAGCACACTTACCGACTGTTTAGCAAGTTCTATCGCTTTCTCCGAATCTAACACAGAATAAAAAAACGACAAATCCGCCAACGACGAAGCGTAGTCTGGATGATCTTTCCCAAGGCCTTTTTCCCGAATGTCCAATGCTTGATGCCCAAGTTTTAGCGCTGCATCATAGTCTTTCAAGCGAAAGTGATACCCTGCCAAATTTGCTATAATTGTGGCATACATCGATATTTCACAATCACCCAAACGCTCACACAAATCCTGTGCCTGCATTGTTATCTTCATAGCCTCTCTAACATTCCCAAAATCGGAATAATAAGCCGCCAAATTAATCAGCACTGACACATAAAGCGATTGCTCTGGTGTGATGAGAGTTAGCACTTTAGTATCAGCTTCAATAGCTTTCCCGTACTCTCCCATGGCGTGATAGTAAACAGCCAAGTTATATAACGAAGTGGCATATTGCAGATTATCGGTATGCTCAACAATACGCACCACTTTAGTTTGCGTTTTCACAGCCATATCAAAATCTCTTGCTTGGAAATAATAGCTGGCCAAGGATTCCAACGATCGAACATAATAGAGGTGGTATTCCCCGAGAATGTTCTTAAAAACATCGCATGATTTACTGCCCTTCTCTATCGCCTTCTCATATTCACCCATTTGCCCAAAGTTCACCCCCTCATAAAATAGCCTTTCGCCATAGAGCAAACTATCGACAGCCGAATTTCCAAAATCAAGAAATTGGGCTTTTGCTGAAAAAGAGGAAACCAGTAGCAGCAGTAATGTGACAATTCGTGTTTTCATTGTGCCTTATTGTTGAGAGTTAATATCCTGCACAAAGATAATGAATATCATGGACATAACGCCACGCTTTACCTCTAAAAAAATAGTGCGAAAAGAGGTGGAGTGCCTCGTAGGGGGCAGTTATGGTCAAAAAAATATTGATATACTGCTATAGCACCCCTCCGCCGGCAGCACCCATATTTTTCCACATCGTGTGTAAGTGGGTGTAAATAGGGAATTTTTTCGGTATTTCTCTTGCAAGTGACACATTAAATAGGTAATTTTGTACACCCATTGCGCACTTATGTTTGGAGGTGTGCAGTGTGCTCGCCGTGGGCGGGCGCATGGTAAGGTAAGCAGATAATTTATAACTAAATCATTATTAATAATTTAATTTACTAAACTACTATGTGGTTAACTAATTCTTCTGTGGGACGCAAGGTGGTGATGAGTATCACAGGCCTTTTCTTAGTCCTTTTCGTGACCTTTCACGCGCTGATGAATGCAGTGGCTATCTTGTCGTTCGGTGCGTACGATAAGATTTGCGAATTCCTCGGTGCTAATTGGTACGCTGTACTTGGTACTGCAGTCATTGCTGGCGGTATGGTGGTTCACATCATCTACGCTTTCTGGCTCACCTACCAAAACCGCAAGGCTCGCGGTGGCGACCGTTACGCTATTTCCAAAAACTGGAAGAGCGTGAGCTGGGCATCTCAAAACATGCTCGTGCTTGGTGTCATCGTATTCTGCTTCCTTATTCTTCACTTGGTTCAATTCTGGGCTAAAATGCAGGTTCCAGAACTTCTTGGCGAACATGTGATGAATGGCAAGTACTATCTCGGTGCTGTATTCAGCCAGGTATGGGTTCTTCCTGTTTACCTCATTGGCTTTGCTGCAATCTGGTTCCACCTCACTCACGGTTTCTGGAGCGCATTCCAGACCCTCGGTGTGGCTAACGACAAGTGGATTTGCCGTTGGAGAGCCACTGCATGCGTTTGGGCTACCGTAGTGTTTGTGCTCTTCGCTGTTGAAGCTTGCTACTTCACTTGGTACTTCGCTTGCTAATTTTTCAGCTGAGAAATTTTTTTAACTTCAAAAAGAATTCAAAAAATGGAAGAAAATACTAAACTCGCTCAGCCAGTTATCGATTCAAAGATTCCTGAAGGTCCTGTAGCTGAGAAATGGACAAACTATAAAGCTCACCAGAAATTGGTGAACCCTGCCAACAAGCGTAAGCTCGACATCATCGTCGTAGGTACTGGCTTGGCTGGTGCATCGGCAGCTTCAACTCTTGCAGAAATGGGCTTCAATGTGCTCAACTTCTGTATTCAAGACTCACCTCGCCGCGCTCACTCTATCGCTGCACAAGGTGGTATCAACGCTGCTAAGAACTATCAAAACGACGGCGACTCTGTGTATCGCCTTTTCTACGACACCGTGAAGGGTGGTGACTACCGCGCTCGCGAAGCCAACGTGTATCGCTTGGCTGAAGTGTCGAACAACATTATCGACCAATGCGTGGAGCAAGGTGTGCCTTTCGCTCGCGAATACGGCGGTATGCTCGACAACCGCTCTTTCGGTGGTGCTCAGGTAAGCCGTACTTTCTACGCTAAGGGTCAAACTGGCCAACAACTTCTCCTCGGCGCTTACAGCTCACTCAACCGCCAAATCCAAATGGGTAAGGTGAAGAGCTACAACCGTTACGAAATGCACGATGTAGTGCTCATTGACGGTCGCGCTCGTGGTATCATCGCTAAGAACTTGGTAACTGGTAAGTTTGAACGCTTCGCAGCTCACGCAGTGGTTATCGCTACTGGTGGCTATGGCAACGCTTACTTCCTCTCTACCAACGCTATGGCATGTAACTGCTCTGCTGCAGTGGCTTGCTACCGCAAGGGTGCTTACTTCGCTAACCCTGCCTACGTGCAGATTCACCCAACCTGTATCCCTCGCCACGGCGACAAGCAATCAAAGCTTACTTTGATGTCGGAATCGCTCCGTAACGACGGTCGTATCTGGGTGCCTAAGAAACTTGAAGACGCTAAGGCTATCCAAGCCGGCACTAAGAAGGGCAGCGACATTCCTGAAGAAGAACGCGACTACTACTTGGAACGCCGTTACCCTGCATTCGGTAACCTCGTGCCTCGCGACGTGGCTTCACGCGCTGCTAAGGAACGTTGCGACAAGGGCTTCGGTGTGAACAACACTGGCCAAGCTGTGTTCCTCGACTTCTCTGAAGCTATCAACCGCCTCGGTATCGACGTGGTTCGTCAACGCTACGGCAACCTCTTCGACATGTATGAAGAAATCACCGACGTGAACCCTGGCGAACTCGCTAACACCATCAACGGCGAAAACTACTACAACCCAATGATGATCTACCCTGCTATCCACTACACTATGGGTGGTATCTGGGTTGACTACGAACTCCAAACCAGCGTGAAGGGTCTGTTCGCTATCGGCGAATGTAACTTCTCTGACCACGGTGCTAACCGCCTCGGCGCTTCTGCATTGATGCAAGGTTTGGCCGACGGCTACTTCGTGCTGCCTTACACTATCCAAAACTACCTCAGCGACCAAATCCAAGTGCCACGCTTCAGCACCGACGCTCCTGAATTTGTGGAAGCTGAAAAGGCTTGTGTGGCTGAAGAAGAACGCCTCATGGCTATCGGTGGCAAGCGCTCAGTTGACTCAATCCACAAGGAATTGGGTAACATCCTTTGGGACTTCGTGGGCATGGGCCGCACCAAGGAAGGTTTGGAAACCGCTCTCACCAAGCTCAAAGCTCTCCGTGAGGAATTCAACAAAAACCTCTACATTCCTGGAACCGTGGGTGAAGGCATGAACGTGGAGCTCGACAAGGCATTCCGTCTGCAAGACTTCATCACTATGGGCGAACTTATCGCTTACGACGCACTCAACCGTAACGAATCTTGCGGTGGTCACTTCCGCGAAGAATACCAAACTGAAGAAGGCGAAGCTAAGCGCGACGACGAAAACTTCTTCTACGTATCTTGCTGGGACTACCAAGGCAGCGACGAAAAAGCGCCTAAGCTCATTAAGGAACCTCTCCACTACGAAGCAATCAAGGTTCAAACACGTAACTACAAGTCATAATCCCAACATTTAATTAAGAAAGGAAATTTACAATGGCAAATATGAAAGTAAATCTTAAGATCTGGCGTCAAGCCGGACCAAAGGCTCAAGGTGGTTTCGTAACTTATGAGAATGTTGAAACCGACAGCGACACCTCATTCCTCGAAACCCTCGATATTCTCAACGAAACCCTCGTTGAACAAGGTGAAGAGCCTATCGTATTCGACCACGACTGCCGCGAAGGCATCTGTGGTATGTGCTCACTCTATATCAATGGCCACCCTCACGGCCCTGCAACTGGCGCTACCACTTGCCAGCTCTACATGCGCCGCTTCGAAGATGGCGAAACTATCACCGTTGAGCCTTGGCGCTCTGCTGCATTCCCAGTGATCAAAGACCTTATGGTTGACCGCAACGCATTCGATAAGATCCAACAAGCTGGCGGTTACGTAAGCTTCAACTGCGGTGGTGCACAAGACGCTAACGCACTTCCTATCGCTAAGGAAGTGGCTGACGAAGCTATGGACTCTGCTACTTGCGTAGGTTGCGGCGCTTGCGTTGCAGCTTGTAAGAACGGTTCGGCTATGCTCTTCGTATCAGCTAAGGTGAGCCAATTCGCACTTCTCCCACAAGGCAAGACCGAGGCTAAGCGCCGCGTGAAAGCCATGGTGGCTAAGATGGACGAACTCGGTTTCGGTAACTGTACCAACACTGGTGCTTGCGCTGCTGAATGTCCTAAGAACATCAAGCTCAGCAACATCAGCCGTATGAACCGCGAGTTCCTCTGCGCTAAGTTGAGCGACTAATCCCCTGCACAAATGCGATAGCCCATACACAGGGCATCACAATAAATAACTATCCAATCGGCTGGAGTCCCAAAAACTCCAGCCGATTTTTTATATAGTAACCAAGACAACGCCATAGCGTAGGGACATGCCTTTGGCATGTTTCGCTGCAAACAGCAATGAATCAGCGCATTGGAAACATGCCAAAGGCATGTCCCTACGTTATGATGCGCCCGCCTATTGTGGCTGACATAAACCATCGCATCTGCGAGGGCAAAAGGGATTCGGGGATATTTTTATTTGCGCTTTCGGATAATCTGATTTCTAAAGATTGGTTTTTCGCCGAAGGCGAGCGGTTTTTGTCCTTTTGGCGATGCCACCGACCTCGCTGGCGAGGGCGGCGTTGGTGATATGGTGTGGCTGATTCAAGCCTCTGCTTGAAATCAGACATGCAACAACACTAACGACTGGTGCGAAGCACTGGCATCGCCAAAAGGCTGTTTTTTATGTTTTTGTTTCAGTCCCCCAGTTTTTATCCACAGAACCGAGGGTCGGTCGTGGTATCAACCTATTCTTCACAATCATAACCGACCCTCTCCGAGGCTCAACCCCACACCATATCCTTATCACCAAGCTACGCTCAATCGCTCTGCAATTTTCGCTTGCATGGTGTTTCGCATAATGCGGCATCTCCGATGGATTTGGCTTCAAATTTCATTTTTGGTGGGATTTTACATATATTTTGCACAAATTGGTGCTTTTTCACGAAAAATCATTATATTTGCAAAAGCAAGATTATCAATTTCATTAAAATACTAAAACCGTAAGACTATGAAGTATTACCTTAACACCAATGGTCAGCAAGGTGGACCATTCGAGTTGTCAGAACTGCTCATCAACGGACTGACTCCACAATCATACGTTTGGAACGAGACCATGACAAACTGGGCTCCTGCCATGCAAGTGCCTGAAGTGGCTGCGTTGCTCCAACAGCAACAACCAGCACCACCTGCATTCGACCAGCAGCCCCCTATTCCACCTCAACCAGAAGCTCCACAACAGCCACAATACGGTTACCAACAGCCACAGTACGGCTATCAGCAACCACAGCAGCCACAATATGGCTATCAGCCTCAACCAAAGTCGATGGACTTCGGCGAAGCAATCAAAGTGTGCTTCAATAAGTTTGCCAACTTTGAAGGCCGCGCTCGCCGCTCGGAATTTTGGTGGTTCCAACTTTTCACCTACATCATTTCCTCTTTGACTTGCGGTATTGGCGGTCTCGTGCTTCTGCTGCCCACCATCGCCGTAACCGCACGCCGTCTCCACGACACTGGTCGTAGCGGTTGGTTGCAGCTTCTCATGTTCATCCCTATTGTCGGCTATGTATTGATTATCATTTGGACTGTTGAAGATTCTGCCCCTGGCACCAACGAATATGGTCCTAACCCAAAAGCATAACCGATAGCGGTAAAAAATCACATATCAAGCTGTGTCGCAAATCATAAAGCGGCACAGCTTTTTAGTGTGCATAATTCCACCTAAATTCGGCAAAAAATCCAATAAATGGGCACTGCCGAAAAATGGTCGTGCTATAATTTTGCCAATTCTCATAAAATGAGTAATTTTGAATGTTAAACCCAAATCGGTCATTAGGCCGTTAATGATTTATTAGATTACTTCTTGCGGTCTTTCGGCTTTTATAAGATGCCTTTAGCTTGTTTTTAATTCGTAATAGCTCGCTATCACTCATTAAAAAGACAAGCAAAATTCATTCTTCTAAAATTCCGAAATACCACAAGACCTAATGACCGATTTGGGTTAAATCAGATTGCAAAACTACAAAACTATAACTAAATCAACACTAAAATGATTTATCCAATTTTAACCCCAGAAGAAGCTGCCGAATATATTCAGAATGGCATGAATATCGGTGTGTCTGGTTTCACTATTCCTGGTAATGTAAAGGTGATTCCACCTGCCATTGCAAAGAAAGCTATCCGTGAACATGAAGCTGGTCGCGAATTTAAAGTGAACATCTACAGCGGTGCATCAACCAACGACTACACCGACGGTGAACTCTCTCGCGCTCACGCTCTTAACTACCGCACTCCTTATCAGTCGCTTCCTGAAGTGCGTAACCGCATCAACGCTGGCGAAGTGCACTACAACGACCGCCACTTGAGCGAACTTGCACAAGAATTCCGCTATGGCTACTATGGCAAGATGGACGTGGCTTTGATTGAAGTGCAAAGCATAACCGACGATGGCGAAATCGTGTTGGGTACCGCAGTTGGTAACTCTCCAACATGGCTCAAACTCGCCGACAAGGTGATTATCGAGCTCAACGACCAAATTCCTGAAAGCATCAAGGGCTTGCACGACATTTTGTTGCCACTCGACCCACCTCACCGTCGCGAAATTCCTATCTATTCTGCTCACGACCGCGCTGGTTCAGTCGTGGCTCACGTTGACCCAAAGAAGGTGCTCGGCGTAGTAAAGACCAGTATGCCACTCGGTATGCCAAGCAAGTTCTCGCCAGTTGACGAAGAAACTGCAAAGATTGGTAAAAACGTGTGCGATTTCTTGGTAAGCGAAATGAAGAATGGCCGTATGCCAAAAACATTCCTTCCTATCCAATCAGGTGTGGGCAACATTGCCAACGCTGTGCTCAACGCTCTTGAAGAAAGCACCGACATTCCACCATTCGAAATGTACACCGAGGTGATGCAAGACAGCGTATTGAAGTTGCTCAAGAGCGGCCGATGCAAATTTGCAAGTACCTGCTCTCTTACACTTTCAGGCGAAGCAATGTCAGACTTGTTTGCAAACATCGACACCTTGCACGACAAGATTCTTATGCGTCCATCTGAAATCAGCAACAACCCTGAGGTTATCCGCCGTATAGGTGTGGTGTCAATGAACACCGCAATCGAAGTCGACATCTTCGGTAACGTGAACTCTTCACACGTGAACGGCAGTCGCTTGATGAACGGTATCGGTGGTAGCGGCGACTTCACTCGCAACGCTTACACCAGCATCTTCATGTGCCCATCAATCAAGAAGAACGACTGCATCAGCACCATCGTTCCTATGGTTACACACGTCGACCACACAAGCCACTCTGTTGACATCATCGTTACAGACCAAGGCGTTGCCGACCTTCGCTTCAAAGACCCACTGCAAGCAGCAGAGGAAATCATCGAAAAGGCAGCACACCCAACCTACCGCCCATTGCTCCGCGAATACCTCGCAATAGCAAAGGCAAACGGTGGTGGTCACATCTACCAGAGCCAACGCTACGCACTCGAATTCCACCGTGCGCTCGCAGAAGAAGGCGATATGCGTAAAGCCAACTTCAACAAATAATCCACAACGAAAACTCAACAAGTTCTCTATAAGCCTCGCTTCCCACCCCGGAAAGCGAGGCTTTTCCTTTCCCCACCCCACTCCGTCCGACCTGTCTGACAAGTCCGACGAGTCAGACAAGTCAGACCATCCCGCAAACCAAAGGGACGGTTCTAATGGTTTGTGAAAAACTGGTCAATCGGGCGAAAACGGTAAAAAATCAATCGTTTTAGCCCATTCCAATCCTCAATCGGGCGAAAACGGTAAAATTTTCATCGATTTAGCCCACTTCAAGCAAAAATCGGGCGAAAACGATAAAAAAAATACCGATTTAGCCCGATGCGCCTTTGAATATTCAAAAAAAAACTATAACTTTGGATTGTTATCATTTACACCTAAATTATATCTGTGATGGAATCAAGAATTATTGGCAGAGCCAAAGAATTGAACCAACTTAACAAATTCTACAATTCTGACAAGGCAGAATTTGTTGCCATTTACGGCCGAAGAAGGGTGGGAAAAACCTTTCTCGTCAGAAACTGGGCAAACAATTCCTTTGCATTTGATGTGAGTGGCGTGGTTGAAGGTGACGGAAGCGTGCAGATGCAATCGTTCACCCAGGCACTTATGGACTACGGTCACGAAGGTGACAATCCCAAGAATTGGTTTGAGGCTTTCATTTGTCTGCGCAATTTGCTGAAATCGCAGCTCACCAATAGTGAAGGCAGAATAGTGGTTTTCATCGATGAATTACCTTGCTTCGACACACCTAATTCCAAATTCGTGCAAGCCCTCGACCATTTTTGGAACTCATGGGCTGCTTGGGAGAATCGCTTGATGCTCATCGTGTGCGGGTCTGCCACATCGTGGATGATTCGCACGCTTATAGATTCGCACGGAGGTCTTCACGACAGGGTTACGCATGAAATTCACCTACACCCATTCTCGCTTCACGACACGGAATTATACCTCCAGCGAAATGGCTTTCCGTGGTCGCGCATCAGCATTTTGCAAACCTATATGATTTTAGGTGGTGTGCCATATTACCTGAGTTTGCTGCAAAACGATGAGAGTTTGCCACAAGCTGTGGATAGGCTGTTTTTCCGTCAGGGAGGCGAGTTGTTTCGTGAATACAAGCGACTGTTCTACGGCTTATTCCGCAATCCAGAGCCATATATGGATATTATAAAGGCACTTACCACAGCGAGAAGCGGACTCACTCGCGACGAAATAGCAAAGAAGCTCAAAAAGTCAAACAATGGTCACATGTCAAGGTATCTCGACGATTTGGAAAAATGCGACTTCATTCGCCTCTACCATGTGAAAGAAAAGAAAGTGAAGCGAAATGGTGGCATCTACCAACTGGTGGACTTCTACACCCTGTTTTACCACACCTTTAGCGAGTATATAGGCGTGAACAACAGCTATTGGAGCAACAAAACAGGTTCTCCGGAGCAAAACACCTGGCTGGGGCTTGCATTTGAGAAGGTTTGTCTTGCCCACACCGAGCAAATCAGGAGGGCTTTGCGCATCGACTCTATCTTCACCCAGTTTTATTCATGGCGTTCGAAAAGCACCGAGGGCGAGAATCGGGGTGCACAGATTGATTTAGTGATTGAGCGAGCCGACCAAATGATAAATATCTGCGAGTGCAAATACTCCACAAGCGAATACGAGATTTCTGCAGAAGAAGACAAACGAATGCGAAATCGTCAGACCTTGTTCCAAAAAGAAACGGCAACCAAATGCGGCATTTTCCCAACTTTCATCACCACTTACGGAGTGAAGAGGGGTAAATACAGCGACAATGTGATTGCGCAGGTGACAATGGATGACTTATTTAACAACGAAATATAACCAAAACTACTGAAATACTATTGTGAGATGAAACGGATTTTTTGTTCATTGATTTTGTGGGGAGTGGTGGCACTGATGAGTGTGGCTGCTCCGAAACTGAAGTTTTATGATGCCCAGCAGTTTACCTTGGTGGGTAAATTGATGCCTGGCACATTCAACCCCTATCACCGTATCGACACAGTGAAATACAAGGGCTTCGACAAGAAGGAGTTGCTGCAAGTGCGAGAGTCGGCTGGCATGTCGATTGCGTTCAAAACCTCAAGCCGCACCATAGCGGTGAGATGCGAGTTTGGCGATGTGGAATGGCCTCAAAACAGCACTGGCATCGCTGCACACGGCTTCGACCTCTATATTAAGAAAGATGGTGCATGGCGTTGGGCTGGTTCGGGCGCACGCTCGCAGGAAACGCTCAACAAGGCACTCAACCTCGCCACCAGCATGGACGGCACCGAACACGAGTGCTTACTCTATTTGCCGCTGTTTGCCGAGGTGAACAAGTTGGAGATTGGCGTTGACGAAGATGCTCCGATTGCCCCATCGCCCAATCCTTTCCGCCACCGTATTGCCATTTTCGGCTCCAGCTTCACACACGGCACAAGCACCAGCCGCCCAGGTCTCACCTACCCTGCCCAATTCTGCCGAATGACAGGGCTTCAGCTGCTCGGTTTGGGGTGCAGTGGCCACAGCAAACTCCAGCCCTACTTTGCCGAGGCACTTGCCGATGTGGATGCCGACGCTTTCATTTTCGACAGTTTCTCAAATCCCACAGCCAAGGAAATCAAGGAACGCCTGTTCCCTTTCATCGAACGCTTGCAAAAGGCGCACCCCGGCAAACCGATGATTTTCCAGCAAACCATCGACCGTGAATATTGCGCCTTCAACACCGCTCGCGCAAAATCAGAGGCTGAGAAAAAGGAGATGGCCGAAACGCTGATGGCAGAGGCTGTGAAGAAGTATAAAGATGTGTATTTCATTCACCCCAACGCCACCAGCCCCGACCACGAGGCATCGGTAGATGGCATTCACCCCACCAACTACGGCTACACGCTTTGGGCAAAATCCATCGTTCCCCAAGTGCTTGAAATCCTCGCCAAATACGGCATAAAATAGCAATACAAGGAATAATAATGTAGGGACATGCCTTTGGCATGTTGGAATTGCAATCAACCAAATTGTCAATGCATTGCCAACATGCCGAAGGCATGTCCCTACGCTATACTGTAATCAAATTAGGGTATCGGGAATTATTTGCGGCGCTTGCTGGAGGTGCGTTTTGCGCCGGAGCGTTTGTTGCGCTCGGCTGCGCCACGGCGTGCCGAATTGCCACGCTTGCCACGTTGCTGACGGCGTGAAGCCTTGCCGCCTTCGTAGTCGCTGCGCTGACGATCCTTCTTGCTCTCAGCCATTTGCTGCAATCGCGATTGCTGGGTGATAGGAGCCTTGTCGATACGGTGTGTGCCGGCAGGATTGCGCTCATCTACCAACACGAAGTCGAGTTGCTTCTTGATTAAGTCGGCGCGAGCCACCTGAATGGTGATATTGTCGCCCAACTGGTATTTGCGGCGACGGCGGCGGCCAATCAGGCAATAGTTCTTCTCGTCAAACTCGTAGAAGTCGTCGTCGAGGTCACGCACAGGAATCATACCCTCGCAGTGGGTTTCGTTCAATTCCACATACAAACCCCATTCGGTAACGCCCGAAATATGTCCGTCGAACACCTCGCCCAGACGGTCGCCCATAAATTCCACAGCCTTATACTTGATGCTGGCGCGCTCGGCATCGGCAGCGAGTTGCTCTTGTGCGCTCACATGGTGACATTCGTCCTCCAGAGCAGGCAGACTCACGCTGCGTCCACCAGCCGCATAGCGGTCGAGCAGACGGTGCACCATCATATCAGGATAGCGGCGGATAGGCGATGTGAAGTGAGTATAGTAGTCGAAAGCCAAACCGTAGTGCCCCACATTGGTGGCAGAATAGGTGGCCTTCGCCATTGAGCGAATTGCAAGGATAGAGAGCATTTCCTCCTCAGGCTTGCCCTTCACCTGCTCCAACAGCGCATTAATGCTGCGGTTCACCTCCTTCACCGAGCCTTGCGTCTTCACCTTGTAGCCAAAGCGCGACGCGATGTCGGCAAAGTTGGAGAGTTTATCTGAATTTGGCACATCGTGAATACGGTAAACGAAAGCCTTAGCCTTGCCCTTCTTCACCTTGCCGATATGCTCAGCCACCTTCTCGTTAGCCAAAAGCATAAATTCCTCGATGAGTTTGTTGGCCTCCTTCGACACATGCACATGCACAGCCAGTGGCTTGCCATTCTCGTCAATCTCAAATTTCAGTTCCTCGCGGTTAAACGCCACTGCACCATTGGCAAAACGCTTGGTGCGGAGTTTCTGCGCAAGGTCGTTGAGCGTGAGAATTTCTTCGCACATATCGCCCTTACCAGTCTCAATCACCTGTTGCGCATCTTCGTAGGCGAAACGGCGGTCGCTCTTAATCACGGTGTGGCAAATCTCGTATTTGATGACTTTTGCCTCGCTGTCGAGTTCAAAAATCACGGAGTGAGCCAGTTTTTCCTCATCGGGGCGGAGCGAACAAATATAGTTGCAGAGGCGTTCGGGAAGCATAGGCACGGTGCGGTCAACCAAATACACCGACGTGGCACGGCTTTCAGCCTCCTTCTCAATCACGCTGCCAGGGGTCACATAGTGGGTAACGTCGGCGATATGCACACCCACTTCCCAGTTGCCGTTATCGAGTTTGCGGATAGAGAGTGCATCGTCGAAGTCCTTCGCATCGGCAGGGTCGATAGTGAAAGTGGTCACATCGCGCATATCGCGACGGCGTGCGATTTCCTCCTCGCTAATCACATCGCTGATTTTGTTGGCAGCCTTTTCCACATTCTGTGGATATTTGTAAGGCAAACCAAACTCAGCCATGATGGCATTGATTTCGGCATTGTTGCTGCCAGCCTCGCCCAGCACATCAATCACCTCGCCCACAGGGCTGTTGGCGTCTTCTGGCCATTCGATGATTTTCACCACCACCTTATCGCCAGTCTTTCCGCCCATCGTTTTTTCGGCAGGAATGAAGATGTCGGTGGCAAGGAACTTGCTGTCGGTGACAAGCATAGAGAAGTATTTCTTCACTTGCAGCGTGCCGGTAAACACCTGCTCTTTGCGTTCGAGAATCTTAATCACCTCGGCTTCAGGCTCCACGCCTTCGCGTGCCGCACTGATATGCACCAACACACGGTCGCCATTGAGGGCGTGCATTGAGTTACGCTCTGCCACGAAGATAGGGCTACCATCGTCGTTGGCGGTATCAACACTGTTTTTGCCATTGCTGCGGCGAATGAAAATGCCCTCTTCCACAGCCGAGCGCATCACAGCCTTAAAGCGGCCAGGAGTCACTTCGGCGAGGAAGCCATCGATGGCGAGTTGCTCCAGCAGTTCCACCACCATAGCACGCAAGCGAGGGGTGTTGGCATCCACTTTCTCCGACACCTGCTTATAGTTGTAAGGCACATTCTCTTCCGTGTTGAAAAAGTTAATCACCTTATCGTGGAGCTCGCGACGCTCCATCTTGTAGGATTTCAATTTATCTTTTTTAGCCATAATCGTAATTTTATCTTTAGAAGTTAAGGGGTTGAAGAAGTTAAGAAGTTGAAGAAGTTAAAGAAGTTAAGACGTCACCATCGCCTTTCTCAAAATCTCAAAATCTCGTTGACCCGTAGTCTTGTTGACTTGTTGACTCGTTGACCTGTTGACTCGTTGACCCGTTGACTCGTTGACTGCGAGCACCAGCGAGCCTGCGCCCCTAATCCTCAATGTGGTAGCGCACGAAGGCTTCCATTGCCTCGTAACTTGCCAAGCCGAGGCGTGAGTAGAGGTCGGCAAGTGCGGTATTGCGGTCGATGCTGGTTTGCCAAGCGAGTTGTCCATTTTCGGGGTCGCGGAATGGCGCATCGTGCACTTGCGACTGATGCTTGAGAATAGCCTGACGCTTCACGCCAAATTCCTCTGGACTCATCGGCACTGTCATCTCAATGTTGTCGATTTCCCATTGTCCCCATTGTCCGCGGTACATCCACAGGCGGCAATCCTTCATCCAAGGCTCGTTTTTGAGTTGCATCACCGCCAGTATCAGCGCTTCGGAAGCACGCTCGTTCACGCCATTGGGGTCGTAGTCGTCGGCAAAGAAAATCTGATGGGGTTTCAACTCTTGCAAGAGATTCTTGATAGGAGTAACATCTGCCTCGGTCACCTTGCCATTGCCCAATGGCGAACCGGAGTAGAATGGCAGGTTCAACTCGTGGAATTTGTCGGGGCTCACACCCAAGAAGCGGCAACTGGTCACGCACTCACATTCCAAAATCGCGCCTTTCGCATAGCGGATTTCGGGAGTGTCGGCATCGCCCGGCTTCTTTGAGCGCAGCGTTTCGATGATATTGTTCACCACACCATCGCGCTTGGTTGAGCCGTAATCGAAATGGTTAGCCAAGCGGTTGGTGAGCATGATGGTGCGTTCCAAATCCTCATCGTTCACCATCATATCGCCATTGGTCTGGAACACCACATGCACATCGTGCCCCTGCTGCACCAGTCGGCGAAGCGTGCCGCCCATCGACACCACCACATCATCGGGGTGTGGGCTGAAGCAAACCACACGCTTGGGATAAGGTGTGGCACGCTCTGGGCGTGAGGCATCGTCGGCATTGGGTTTGCCGCCGGGCCAACCGGTGATGGTGTGCTGAAGCACATTGAAGATGCGGATATTCACATCGTAGCCTGAACCAAACACGGTCACGAGTTCACTCAAGCCGTTGTCGTTATAGTCTTTGTTGGTGAGTTTCAAAATGGGCTTGCCTGTCTGCTGGCTGAGCCATACGATGGCGCGGCGCACCAGTACGTCGGTCCATTCGCAAGAGGTCACCTTCCATGGGAAACTGATGCGAGTGAGAAGCGACGCTGCATCGAGATCGACGAACAACTTCACATCGTGGTGCATTTGCAGAAACGAGGCTGGCGTGTTGTCGCCGATGCGTCCCTCAATCGTATTGTACACGGCTTCGGCACTTGCCTCCCCCCACGCCACGCAAATCACCGTGCGTGCGGCAAGCAGATTCGACATGCCGAGCGTCACTGCCGTGTCGGGAGCCACCTCGCACTGGTAACTGTCGGCGATGCGCTGACGGGTATCGTTGCTCAACAGCACCAGTCGGCACGATGATGTGGATTGCGAACCTGGCTCATTGAATGCCAAGCCGCCGTTTTTGGTCAGCTGGCACACCAACAAGTCGATGCCGCCAAACGAGTCGATAAGTGTTTCGTACTGCTTGCAGTAGCGGTGCACATTCTCCTTTGTGGCACCCTCATCGATAGTATATACATTTGAAGGATCGATATCAATCTTATTGAACAGGCGTTCCTGCAAGCGGCGGAAATTGTTTTGCGATTCGGTGGCCTGCTGACCGAAGCCCAATTCGCTGATGTTGAACGCCACCACCTTTGCGAAACTCACCTTGTCGGCAAAATAGAGTCGCACCAGCTCGTCGTACACTTCGAGCACGCCTTTGCCTGCCCCGAAGCCAATCACGCATCGTCCGCGTTCTTCCACGCACCGCTCAATGGCCTCAGCGATGTCGAGTGCCGCATCGGCAGCACCTTCGTTTGGGGTTTCCACGATTTTGGTATATACCTTTTCAAATCGTGTGAGCGAAGCCAGATCTACTTCACTCTCAGGGCAATAATAGCGTTTCGACAATTGTCCCAGCTTTAATTTTGAGTTGATATCGGTTCTCATAAAATAGTGTTGTTGAATGATTGCCACCGTTATCAGAAGCGGCAAAACTTGTGTTGCGTTATGAACTTCTACAAAGATAGATAAAAATTATTTATTCGGCGAAAATCAGCCCACTTTATTGCACCGAAACCCACCGTTTTTCACCGATTTTCCCAGTTCAATAGAAAATTACTGAGTGGAATCAAAAACAAAAACATAAAAAACAG
>SAMEA104315429__coassemble_830_pt1 | contig 17882 bp, 10 predicted proteins | sample SAMEA104315429__metabat2_high_PE_005 | metagenome-assembled genome bin SAMEA104315429 (sample SAMEA104315429) | gut metagenome | biome: Monkey gut; feature: monkey-associated habitat; material: faeces | place: China | collected 2013
GGTTGCCCCACTGGTGTTTGAGACCAGCGCGTCTACCGATTCCGCCATCTGGGCTAAAAAAAGGGCTTAAAAAAAGCCCTTTTGAAATTGGTTGTCTTACCAGGATTCGAACCTAGACAGGCAGAACCAAAAACTGCAGTGCTACCATTACACCATAAGACAATCCTAACAACTGGACTCATCGTCGCAATTGCGTTGCAAAAGTAGTGCTATTTTCGTAATTGTGCAAGTTTTTCAAAGAATTTTTCAAAAAAAACTGCATTTTTTGCCCAAATGAGGCACTATTATTGAGCGAAGGGCGATTTTTTCGTAATTTTGAAGCATGAATCCTACTGCAAGCAACAAATTATTCAATATTCTGCAATGGCCCCACGAAATGCCGGGCATCATTGCTTTCAATACGCTCCGTGGCTGCGCCCAAGACGACGACCCTTACAGCGAAGTGAATCTCTGCGACTACACCGCCGACGACCTCATACATGTGGAGGCTTGCCGCAATGCGCTGTGTGCCGTCCTCGGCATCAGTCCCGACCGCTTGGTGATGCCTCGCCAAACGCACACCTGCAACGTGGCTGTGGTGGATGATGCGCTGATGGCTCTGCCCCACTCTGAGCGCATGGAGCGTCTGCACGCCGTGGATGCGCTGGTCACTCGCCTCGGTGGGGTGTGCATTGGGGTGAACACTGCCGACTGCGTGAATATTTCGCTTGCCGATGCCGAGGCTGGCGTTTTGGGCGTGGCACACGCTGGTTGGCGTGGCACGATGGGCAAAATTGCCGCTCGCACGGTGGAGACGATGGAACGATTGGGTGCCGACCGCTCTCGCATCGTGGCGGTGATGGGCGCAAGCATCTGCCAAGACTGCTTTGAGGTGGGCGACGAGGTGTTGGAGCAATTTGTGGCGCAAGGGTTCTCCGCCGACACCATCAGCCGCCGCAACGCCGCTACTGGCAAGGCGCATATCCACCTGCAAGAGGCGAACAGACTGGTGCTACTCAAAGCAGGGCTGAAACCCGAAAACATCACATGGAATGGCGAATGTAGCCGCTGCCACCCCCACAAATACTTCTCCGCGCGCCGCCTGGGTATCAACTCCGGCCGCACCTTCACCGGCATCCTCACCAATCCCACTTAGCCCCACGCAGATTCCACTTTTTGCTCACACGGATCTCACAGATCCCACGGTATTGCTTTGTGGGTGGAAAATCTCACAGATGCTCTCCGCTGGTTTGCTCCAAAGGCTCACACACAAAAGCTCACACAGATTCAACCGATTCAACAAAAAATTAGAGGTTAGAGCCTCCGAATGCTCCAAGTGCTCCGAGTGCTCTGCTCTGATAGGAAAAAAGGAACACCTATTAAATCCATTAAACCCGATTTTTACACCTAACAAAATTGGTGTTAATTGGATTAAATGGATTAAATAGGTGTTTTGTTTCCGACCTATCCGACTTGTCGGACCTGTCAGACTTGTCAGACAACCAACTCGTTGACCTGTTGACTCGTTGGCTCGTTGACTTCCCCACCCTGGTGGAGGGGTGGGGTTATTCGAGGATCATGTTGATGAGAGTGGTGACGTCGGTTACGTTTACCTCGCCGTCGGCATTCACGTCGCACAAGGTGCTGCTGAAATTGACGGTGCCGAGGATTTTGTTGATAAGGGCGGTAACGTCGGATGCGTCCACACTTCCATCTCCATTGATGTCGCCAGCAAGCGCCACGGTGAAGTTGCGTGTGGCAATTTCGCTCAGTCCGCTGGCATATTCAGCCTGCACAGTGGCAACGTGGTCGCCAGCCGATACGTTGTGCAGCGTGATTTGCGGTTCGGTCACTTCGCCAGCCGCTTTGCCGTCGAGCGTGATTTTATAGCGTTTCACATCACCCACATCCAGTGTGGTGCCCTCACCTGCCAAGTTGCCCACATAGAAGTCGTCGAGTTGGGCAAAGAATGCGTCAAACGAGGTGTAATGCACGCCAATGCGAATTTTCTGCCCCACATACTTCTTCAGGTCGGTTTCGTAGATAGTCCACGAACCGTAGGAGAGTGCATCGATGTGGCTCACTTCCTCATACGCATCGTTGGCGGGGTCGCTCTTGCCATCGAGGAATGCGCACACCGACATCGACTCCTTAAACTCGGAGTATGCCTTTGCGGTGAATCGGCACACGAAATCTTCACGAATGAGGATTTCGGGCGACACGAGCCACTTGTTGGCGCCATTGCCCTGTGGCGAGAAGAATATCACGGTCTTATCGCCCGATGGTGCCATCACTGCCTTGTCGGTTGGCATCATCGCCGGTTGCGTCTTCCATGGGTTGAACACCATAGGAGGCACAGCGCAAGGGTTAGATGGTGTGCTTGCGCCTGGGAATGTGACGATATTCGACTGCGAACCCAAACCGATGGGGTAGCAGATGTGGTTGTCGAGGTCGTAGGTGCTCCACGAGCCGAAGTTGCCTGTTGCGAAATCGCTGTACGACTCAAAATCGTCGGTAAACGAGATATTCTGATTCCACTTCAGCAACACATCATTCTTGTTGGCACCAGTTGGTGTAACATCGGTGGTGAGGTTGTAGGGCTTCACTATCTTCTCCAAGAGGGTGATGGGAAGCGTTTGGTCGGCAGTCACTTCCACCGACTGGCTGAACACCTCATAATTCTTGGCAGTAACGCCCAACAGATATTTGCCCATGAGCAGCGATGGGAACACAGCCTTGCCATCGGTGATGGTGGCTTCGCTCTGCTCGCCAGTTTCCTCATTCATCAGGCTCACCATCTCGCCTTCCACCGCCTTGGCATTGTTGGTGGTCACATCCACCACGAAGCGTGCCGTGCGGTCGGAGACAACTACCACGGTATCCACCACCTCGGTTTGCGACGATGGATACACGGCTTGCACGCCAAGTTTATACGAGCCTGCCGCCAAGTCGGTGAACGTCCATTCGTAGCCGTCGCACATGCCCACTTCGGCATCGTTGAGATACACGCGGAAACGCTCGTTGGGGTTGGCAGGCGACTTGGCTGCCACACGGCGTGCCTTTGGCGCAGCGGGTGCGGCGTTGGGGTTGGAGGTGGCTTGACCCACATACACATCATCTACCATCAGCATAAACGCGCCACCGCTGTTCGCCGCACTGATGTAGCGAATGGCGAAGCGCACTTGCTTGCCAGCGTATTTCGACACGTCGTAGGTGCGGCTGCTCCACGCCTTGTAGTCCACGGTTTCGTAGTTGCCCGTGTTCAAAAGTTTGAAATCCGCCTTTGTGGGATTATCAACCACCTCGGTCACATACACCTGGAATTTCTCCTTATACACATCGGCGGCTTTCGCCATAAATGAAAACACATTCTGGTTGCCGGGGGTGATAACGGGCGTAATCAGCCAATCGTCGTTTGGCACACCGGTGGCGGTGCGGATAAAGCCAGCATACTGCTTGCCGCTGTAAGGGCGAAGCACGGGGTAGTCGTACCACCATGGTGGCGACACCTTCAGCGGATTGATGATTTGGGCATATTCGCGCACGCCTTGATTGAGGTAAGTGCCGACAAGGGTGGCGGCGTTGGCTTGGTCGCCATCGATGCCTATCCAGTCGCCGAAATTCACGGCGAAAGCGTCGTACGACTCAAAATCGTCGAAAAACGCAGGTTTCTCGGTGTTCCAAGTGAAGGTGAGGCTATTCAAGCCCGACTGCGTGTCGTGACTCACCGTTGCGCCCAGCGAATACGGCCGTTGCACCTGCTCGGCAAGAGCGATGGTGACAGTGGTATCGGCGGTTACGGCAAAGGTGGTCTCCACCGACGAATAGCCAGCCGCCGAAGCCGTGAGCGAGTGGTTGCCGGCATACACCTTCAGTTTGGCTGTGCCTTGCTCATTGAGCGTGATGGTGCCATACGAGAGGGCGAAGTCGGTTTGCTTGAGCAGCACCGATGCCGTGGGCACAGGCGCACCGCTCGGTCCAGTGACCGTGATTGTGAGATTGATATTGCGTTTCTGCGCCGCCACAGGCACCACCATAGCCCACAGCAGCACAACCACACTAAAAAACTTAAATATACGCATATTCTTGAGTGATTATGGGGAATTGAAAAAGCGATTACATCAAAACGTAGGGACATGCCTTTGGCATGTTGGCAATGCACAGATTTACTGGCGGTTGCACTTGAAACATGCCGTAGGCATGTCCCTACGCTATGACGTAATCGCATTCATATACAGTCTTTCTTCTTGGGGAGAAAGGGTTATCTTACGATTTGCTTCTTGCCTTGGAAGATGTAGATGCCCTTGTCGAGACCTTCGAGACTGGTGGCGTTGGTTCTGACGATGCGGCCGTCGATGGTGTAAACATTGCTGTTCACAGCCTTACTTGTCACCACGTCGGTAACTGCGGTAGGCACTTCCTTTTCAAGCACCACATCAGGAATCTCGGTGATTTCGGTGATGGTTTTGTGGGCAGAAATGTAACCTGGCTTGCTGAATATGGCTAAATAATTTCTGTCGGCCTTGATGACTGGAATCTCGAACAAGCCCTCTGCACCAGTCACACCGTAGTAGCGCACATCAGCCACACGCGCTGCTTCACCGTTGATGACAGGAACTGGAATAGCCACGAGTTCGATGCTCACACCTTCGATAGCAGCATTGCTCTTGTCCACCACTTTGCCCTTGAGCACTTTTGGAGTGAGAATCACGCCAAAGTTGGTCACTGGGAATTTCCATTCCGAAGCGGCAAGTTGGGTAAGTTCGCTCACTGGCTTATTGTCGTTTTTATTGCCATAGCACATCTTAGCCACGGTGCCATCGGTAGCGAAGTACACGTTCTTGTAAGCGGTGGCTTCCGACTGCATTTTCACTCTGATTGCGCCACCATTGTAGATGAATGGTTCGGCGAAAGTGATCACCAGCATATCCACCTGTTCGGTGCTCTTACCTTGCTTCTTGAAGGTGTATTCACCGTCAAACACCTTAGTCATATCGGCATCGGCGGTATAGTCGGCATCGCCAAATTCGGTGTCGGCGCAGTTCATCACAAATGCCTTCACGTTGGTGGTCACATCGCCGGCTGTGTTGTAGCCTTTATAAGTGAGCGAGCCAATCTTGTCGCCAGCCTTCAAACCGGCTTCGGCAAGCATTTCAGCGGTGTAGAGTGTTTCCGACACGCTGTTCTTGTAGTTGAGGAACAATGGAGAACTTGCGGTGCCATTGCCCACGCCCGCTACCACTGATGCGGTAGCCTTTTCTTCGCTCACCACCACTTGTGCGGTGTCGCTTACCATTTCGTAGCCATCAGTCCAAGCGAGTTTCATGTAGGCTGGATAGGTGCCAGCGGCGTGAGGAGTGAATGCAAATTTAAAGTTGGCTTCACCTGCTGAAACGATTTCAGAGGTTCCGTCAGTTGCCACGGCTTTGCCATTGAAGTAGAGAATAGCGGTGTAAGCCTCTGTTTCTGCCACGGTGTTGATGTTGCGCACCTTCATCGTAGCCACATATTCATCGTTCACAGTGGCTGCGACTGGCATATCAGTTTCGGTAGCCACCACATCGTGAGCCACGTCAAGTTTCTTGAAGCCATACACATTGTCGATGCTTGCGTAGCCCGATTCGAAGCCGATATAGTATTCACCGGCTGGCACGCCCTCAACCACGAAGTTGGCCCAAGTTTGTGTAGCAGTGGCGCTGGTACCAGCGTCGGTGCCTGTGAGGCTGATATTCTCAGATGCGAGTACCTTGGTCCAATTCTTGCGGTCGGCAGAATAGTACACATCCACTGTGCTGGTGCCGTATTTCGAGTTGCGAGCAGCGTCGAAGGTCATCTTCTCACCTGCTTCCACTTTCAACTTTGGAGTGGCGAGGATTGATGGATACGTCGATGTACCATTCTTCATAAAGTTGTTTGAGCCGTTGGTGTAGTTGGTCTTGGTCCAGTAGCCACCCTTGCCACAGTCGTACCAGCCTGTTGGCACAGCCTTCGAGTCTTTGTCGTCCTCGAAGTTGGCGAAGAACTTATTGGTATCGAGCACAGTTGCCGAGAGTGGAATGTCGATGGTGTTGTAGCCCACCACTTTCACTGTGAGGTTGCCAGAGAAGATGCCTGGAGTGGCGGCAAGAGCGGTGAGGGTGACCTCCTTCTTGTCGTGAGCAGCCACATTCAAAGCAGCGGCGGACACGGAGAAGCCTTCTGGCACGGTAATTTCAACCGACATAGGTGCTGCACCTGCATTTTCCACCGTGAATTTCTTTTCGGTGTTGGCAGAAATCATGCCGAATGTGCCAAACTTCTTTGCAGTGCTGGCATCGGTGCCCATATTGTAGTTATTGTTGTCGCGAAGCACGAGTTTTGGCTCATACTTCACTGGTTCAATCCATGAGCCATAAGCGCTGGTGTTCTTGTAGTTTTCCACCAGGTCGTAACGTGAGCGGTTGGCATAGTCAGCCACGTTGAGCGTTACCGAGATTTCCACATCTGCTGTCTCACCCGCTGCAAGTGCCTTGTCGAATTGCTTGGTAGCCACAATCACGTGAGGGGTGGAGGTGGAATTAAACTTACCAATGCTGTAAGAGAAACCTTCGTCGCCTGGATTGAATGGCAGGTCGCCATCGTTGGTAATCTTACCAGTCAATGCCACTTGGAAGTTGCCTTCAGCATCGCAGTCGGGCGCAGAACTGGAGACGAGTTTGCACGATGCCACCTTCAGACTCTTATAGAGGTCAACTTCGGCGCTGGTGGCGGCGAAATTGTCGAGGTAGGCATAGTGGGCGTAAATTGCCACCATCTCGTTGTTCAATCCCGAAATAGAATAGGTGCAGTAAGCAGTGGTGCTTGGCTCACCTGTTACGGTAGAGGTGATTTCTTCACCGATAACGTATTCTCCTGCCTCGCTTTTGGTGGCTTTGAAGAACTTCACCACGGTCTTGTCGTTGTAGTTCTTCACCATCACGCTGGCGGTGCCAGTGAGGCGAGTGGTAACCAGATAATTAGGCGATGATGAACTCTGATAGCCGCTGTAAAGAGCCGTTGAGCCATCCACGCCTTGCGAAGCGCGATAAGAGAACTGGGAACTGCTGGTGCCAGTGCGTCCCCAACCTTTTGCCGCAGCGAAGTCGCCCGATGTCGAAACCGTGGTTTCAAAGTCCACCGAGTAGGGGCTGATGGTCTGAGTATCATCTTGAGCCGATGCCACCAGTCCACAAGCCAATGCCGCAGCCAAAACGAAGTGTTTAAATAGTTTCATAAGCTACTGGTTTTTTTGTTAATATAATGAGTTATTAGTGTCACTGAAAAAAGAAAAATAACAAGTATGGGGGTGTGTCAAAAACGCGATTCCGTTTTTGGTGATTTTGACACTCCCCCATACCGAGGATATTGTGATGCTTATTGAGCGAGAACGAGGTTGATGAGTGCTGTCACATCTGAGTTGTTGACACGGCCATCGCCGTTCACGTCGCACAGCGAGTTGCTATACGAGCCCAATCCCAAGAGGTGTGAAATCAGAGCGGTAACATCGGTTGTATTCAGCATGCCATCACCGTTGATGTCGCCCTTCAAGCCCTTGCCGAAGTGCTTAAATTCCACATTGTCGTAGAAGCCGCCAAGACTCTCGGTGGCAACCGATTGAATGGCCACATACACTTTCTTTCCTGCGTATGCCGAGAGGTCGTAGGTGAGGTGTGTCCAGCCCTCTGCAGGGTTAAACAGACCAAGTTCGGTGGTGGTGCCCACTTGCTTGAAGGTGCTGCGGTCGGTGGCGCTGGTTTCGCTCACATACACATTCACCTTTGGTCCCTTTGCAGGCATCACGCTGTTGACCGATTCCCAAGTGCGGGCGTCGAATTCGAGTTTCGACTTATCGGTGGCTGTGTAGAGCGCACTTACCAACCAGTCGTCGAATGCGCCGTTGCTGTTGCAGCGTGTCATCAGCGATTGACTGCCGTGAGGTTCTTTGAGTGAGTTGTAACATTCGCTGTCGTTGAGCACGAAGAATGAGAGCATACCGCCATTGTTAGGGAATGTCCAGAACGAAATCTTGAGGCTGGCGGTGCCGTCGGCGTTGATGCCGGTGAATCCTGATGGCACTTCGCCTGTAGCGTCGCGTTCGAAGCCGAAGTAGTGAATATCGCTGCCCAATGCCACTGCCGATACTGGGAATGTGGCTGCGGTGCCGTCGCTGAATGTCACGGTCATGTTGTCGCTAAGGTCGGTGGATTCGGCTGCCAAACTTGCTTGCGCTGTGATGGTGAATTGCTTTGAAGAAGCAGGCTTGAGTTCATCGCCGTTGGCAAGTGTGGTGGTGAAGTATTCGGTGCCGAAGTTCACGCTGCTGATGCTCACGCTCTCGCTGCCGAGGTTGGTGATGGCAAATGTGGGCGACACTTCTTTTTCACCATAGTTCACCTTGTAAGCGTCCCAACCGTCGGCGCTGAACGATACGTTGGCGGTGGCGGCCTCAATCTTCACATTGTCGAGGGCGGCGCCACGGCTCTTGCTGTAGTTGTGAGCAATGTAGCGCCAGCGCAGTGCTATCACCTTGCCGGCGTATGGGCTGAGGTCGAGGGTTTCGTAAGCCCAATAGCAGTTGCCGTCGGCTTCCACATTGTTGCTGATCAGTTTCACCTGTTGCCATTCGCCATCGACATACACGTCCATAAAGGCTGCGTCGATGCCGTCTTCAGCGGTGGTGTTGTTGACGTGCAGCTTGGTCTTATCGTTGATCAAGCTCACAGGGCGCTGATTGCCCCACCAGAAACTGAGTTGATACTTGCCTGTGGCAGGCACGCTAATGTCGGGCGAGGTGAGGTTGGCTGTTTGTTCCACCTTGTTGGAGTATGCCATCACGCTACCTTCGCCAGCGAATGTGTGGTAGTCGGTACGGCTCCAAGTGGTGAGCGAGGCATTTTCCACGCTCCAGCCGAGTGGTGCGAATTTCTCGTCGTCGAAGGTTTCAATCCATGGGAATGTGCTTACCGAATGGTCGGCTTGGGTGCTGAACGACCACACTGGGCAGTCGGTGGCATCGCCCACGCTGTTGTAAGGTACCACTTTCCAGTAGTAGGTGGTGCCGTATTCGGCTTGTGCGAGCTTGTAGGAAGTGGCTGTGCCGCAATCCGCGCCGTTCACCACGTTGAACTCGCCGTTTTTCTTGCCTATGTAAATCTTGTAGCCTTCGGCAAATTGAGCCTCACGCCATTTGAATTGCACATTTTTGATAAACACATCGGTCTCGCCTTGCTTTGGAGCCTCCACTTCGCAACTGGTGGGCACGCTTTCGCTGCCATACAGGTTGGGAAGCAACACGCGGTCGATGAGATAGGTGGTCCATTCGTCAACGCCGTCGTCGGAAGAGTAGGTCACTGCCGAGTTTTTAAAGCGCAAGCGCAAGTTGTCGGTGTTGTACTTCGAGAGGTCGATTTCCACATTGATAAGGGTATCTGTCTTGGAGTAGTCGCCCATCCATAGGCTGTCGGTGTACGTTTCACCGCCATCGGTCGATGCCCACACCGAGAGGTCGTTGTAAGGCACTTCTTCGCCGGTGAACATGCTGTAGTAGGTGAACATAAACTTCTTGGGGCCATCGGCTTTGCTCAAGTCGAGGCGTGGAGTTTCGAGATAGCAGTCGGTGAGACTTGCACCGCTGTATGCGCTCTTGTCGCCTTCAATGGCGTAAATGCTGGTGGAGAAGTCGGTGGATTTCCAGCCTGCTGGTGGGAACTGTTCGCCTTCGAAGAGTTCGAGCGCGTAGCCATCGGGCACTGCCTGCTTGTTGGCTACCACATGGAGCGTAACGTCGCCGCCATTGGTGTGGAGCACCACATCACATTCGGCAGGTGAGGTCAAACTCGCCTTGTACGACACTTGGAAAGTGGTGGTTTCGTTGATGCCGAGGTCCACCTTGCTGAAGTCGCCAGGAATGGTGATGCAGTCGGGTGCGTCGTAACCTGTCACCTTCAAGCCCTTCTTGCCCACGTTTTTAAGTTGAATGGCTTCACTGTAACGCTTTTCGCCGATATACATTTCGGGCATTTCGTAGCGTGTCTGGTCGAGTTCAGCGATAGGGCCGGTGAGTGCTTGGTGATATTTCACGCTCACATTGTCGAGATACACCACATTGGCTACCTTCTTGAGCATGTTGTAGATAAACGCAATCTTGATGGTCTTGCCTTGATAGGCGTCGAGGTCGATTTTTGAGTTGTGGATAGCCCAGTTTTGCCACATATAAGAGCCGTAAGGGTCGGCTGGCACACCGCTATTGCGCACATCTTCCTCATTTTGAATGTCGAAAATCACCGTCGTGTCGGCAGGATTCGCCATATCAATCACCGCCACCTGCAGCGTCACCGACTTGTCGCGCAAGCAAGCCGCAGCAGCAGCCTCCCAGTCGAATGCCAACTGGTAGGTGTTGTCAAGTTTCAACTCAGGTGTGATGAGATAGTCCTTGCGAGGACCGATACCATCGTTGTCACCTTTATCGTAAGTAGGCGCATCGCAGTAAGCGTAATAGTAACCACTCATCGTACTGTTGGCAGTACTGTTTTTCGAAATGGTCCATCTGTAGCCCTTGTGCGAGCCTGTGTAGCTGGTCACCGCAGTCCAACCGTCGGGCATCTGCGTGGTCGCCACATCTGACTGAGTGTGTTCAAAGTCTTCGTCGAGCAACGTCTGCGCATTCACAGTCGCCGCCATCGAGCAAAGCAATGAAATCATCATAATGTAGAGTTTTCTCATTTTGGTAATTATTAAGTTTAACAATTCTTTAAAAAAATCATACTATACAAATGCAAATATAACAAAATTCTAATTAAAAACGAACAAATAATGCAAAAATCCACAAAATTACACAAATCAACAACAAAAACACACCAGATTCCTCCATTCCACAAACCACCCATCAATCCCAACAAACCCGATTCACCAAATTCTCCAGAAAAAACACCAATTTTATCCATTTTAGCCGATTAACACCAATTTCCACCCATTCTAAAAAGAAAAATACCGCCCCTCACACCAAAGGGACGGTTCTTTCGGTCTGTAAATAATTAGATTTTTAATATTCATTTGCTCACTAAAGAGGTTACAATCTGCTTCAAGCGTTCGTCTTGAGAATTCTTCAGAGTGTCGAGTGAGAGATAAATCTTTGAACAGGTCAGTTTATCACTATTGTCTGGAGTTTCAGCAAAATATCCACTCTGAAAATATCCACTCAGCTCATCATCTTTAGTGCTTGGATAAAGCAATGCAGTGCGTTTAACACCCCAATACTTGTGATATACATACATTTGCTTCAAATCTGCATCACCTGGAGGTTCACCTACAGCAGGGCACTTCCATTTTGTATCGAGTACGCATATTGGTTTACCGCTTTTGTCAGATATCACAATGTCGGGTCGTATCACTTTTGTGCCAAAACTGCTTTTCCAAAACCGCTTCACCTTTTGAGCACTCACATTGTATTCTTCACTCAAACTTCGCCTCAGAATCACAAACACATACTCTTCCCACAATTTGTTCATATCGAACATCAAAGCAAGAACATGCTTGCCACGCTTCGACTGATCGGGCATATAGCGCAGCAATATGAGCCTCGCAATATCAATTGCAGTTCGATAATCTTCCGACTTTCGGTCGAAAGTCAATCGCTCAAAAAGAGCGTCATCCACGGCAATATCGTTAAGTTCAGGAAATTCAAACGACATGGTTTTTGCTCGGCATTGTGTGTAGCTATTCATGGCAATGTGGGAAACCAATTTCAGAGCCTTATATAAAATGCAATTCAGGATGTGGTTTCGGTCGTAGGTGGTATAGTTCACATAGAAGCGCTCCTTGTGGACATAGTTTTTCGTCAAGTGTTTCGAAAACACCAGTTTCCCCTTCATCGAGGTCCGGTTTTCTTCCGTTTTTCTATAGGTCTTTATCAATCCCTTATGAAGAAGCGCCTCCACCTCATTAAGAAACTTCATCAAAAACACATCAAGAATAGCACTTTCCCTCATTGCCTGGTCGGCATTGCTTGGCGTGCGTGTTTGCAATTTAAACACCGTTCTCAGCATTTCCAGCAAGTGATTTCGCCATGTGCCTTCTTCACCTTTAGCTACTTGCTTTTCGATTTTTGGCAAAACCTCAATCTGCAAATTACCCACACATAGCACACCCACATATTGCTTGAATTTCACGCCATTATTAATGAGCTGATAATATGGAAACACTTCAGTGTCATTATCACCCAAATACTGTTGAAGCAACGACAGGTGTTCTGGAAGAAACTGCTTCGTTTCTCCAAGCTGTAACCTGCCGTGCTCATAAACCGATATGCAAGTGGTCTTTGCCATTATCATTCTTCTACAGCTTCCGATGCCTTATTCAACAGCTTGCCTATCGCTTCATCCATATTACATTTATCTTTCGGAACAATGCGATACACTTCTGAAACTTCAAAATCACCGCCCTTGTCGCCAGCAAATTTCACTGATGCAGAATCTTTTTTCACGAAACCTTCGCCAAGCACGAGCTGAATTTTCTCGTAATCGCCATAGAAATACTCTTGAAGGAGAGGGATTATCTTGTCGTAGAACACATCCTTTAAATCATCTTCATTTTCAACACCCATAAAATAACTATGCCCAATTTGGTGTTCACGATCTTTCAGCACCTCTATACGCTGATTGATGATTTTAAAAATGCTTCGGACATCGTTCTCTTTAGGCACCAATTCTGACTTCGGCATCATTTCCTTGAAGAAGAAACGGCGGCGAAGTGCGCTATCCAATGCTTCCACACTACGGTCGGCGGTGTTCATAGTGCCAATGATATACACATTCTTAGGCACACCGAAAATTGTATGCGAATAAGGCAATTCAGCACACAATTCTTCACTTGCACCAAGTCGCTTATCATCCTCTATCAACGAAATCAATTCGCCAAAAATGTTTGCCACATTTCCACGATTAATCTCATCAATAATCATCACATAGTTTTGTGATTTATCATTTTCCGCCTTTGCGCACAATTCTTTGAAAATGCCATTTTTTACTGCATAAGTAATCTTTCCATCTTTTGTCGGTTCGGGTTTTATACCTTCAATAAAGTCTTCATAGCTCATCGACTGGTGGAAAGTGACGAACACAATCCGCCCAGCATCCAGCATTTTTTGATATTCTTTTCTTGCTTTATCCCTTGGTTCTTTTTCCCATTGAGAGCCTTCTGGACACACTATATCAAGAGCCATATTCACCGTATTATATGTCTTGCCTGTTCCTGGAGGTCCAAACAAAATCTGATTCAAAGGTGCACATTTTTCTACTTTTTGTGGCACTACCACCTCACTTTTCTGCTCCTCAACTACTTTTTTGTCGTGCAAGTAAAGAGCTTTATATGCATTTTCCACACGTTCTTTCTTTTTCTTAAATTCTTCTTCTGGAACCATTATTTTTTTGCCTGTTGGTGACTCTCCCAACTCTTCATATATCTTTTCAACAGCTTTACGCAATTCTTCATCTGTACCAGTCAATGCATACTTTTTATCATCTTTCTCACTTTTAGCATGAAGACTCTTCACGAGGTCGTTAAACAACATCTTCTTGTCCGACTCCTTTACATTAGGAGAAAAGAAGACTTTTTTTTCAATCTCTCTTGTTTGTTTATTATATTCGAACCAAATGTCTATACAGGATCCAAACTGCTCCGTTGGTCTACGCTCATTTACAAGTTTAATAGCTAAGTAGTGCTCTTTCCCTGGAAAAAAGTATCCATTTTCAATGGACCGCTCACCATTTTTGGCACCCCTGAAGCTATATGTTACTTTTGGGGGAAGCTGTTTTGCCCATTCATAGGCAACCTTTTGAAGTTCCAATGCATTAATTTCATTTACCTTCTTTTTTTCCATAACTCATGACTTTATTAATTAATAGACTTTTCAATAGCAAATATAGACATATTAAAAAGAAAATTAAAATAAAAATTCAAAAAAAGCCGGGCTTTGCGGTGTGGGCAAAGCTCGGCTTAAATTCAACTATGTGTAAAATCTATTATTTCACGAATTTAGAGGTTTGGAGAGAGCCGTCGGTGTAGCGTACCACCTTGATGTTCACGCCATCTACTGGTTCGGCATTTTTGATGCCTGACACTGAATAGTATTCCACAGAAGCCACTTGTTTGCTTGCTGCCACATCTTCAACGCCGGTTTGTTCGCCTTCCTCGTTGTAGGTAAGGAATGCGTCGTCCCATTCAGGAGCAGCCTTGTAAGCGTCGAGCGCGCCAACTGGCACATAAAGGTTCATCTTGTAGTTGGGGAACATCACACCGAATGCGCCAGTTTCAGCCACTGGAGGTGTCACGGCACGGATGTGGAATTCGGCGAGGTTAGAGCAAGCGTCGAATGCGCCCACGTCGATAGTCTTAATGGTTGAAGGGAGATAGAGTTTCAAGAGCCCCTTGTCGCCGTAGCACATGCTGTTGGTAATATCTACCACGCCTTCGTTGATGCGGAGCTCTTGCAGCTTTTCAGCGCAATCGAAAGCCGAACCCTTAATCACTGTCACGGTAGAAGGAGTAGCGTAGCTCGTGCGGGTGTCGGCTTGTGGATAAGCGTAAAGGGTGGTGATTTCGGCATCGAAAAGCACACCGTCTTGCACTGTAAACGACTTGTTTTCGGGGGCAACAGTGATGGTTTGGAGAGCTGTGCAACCAGCAAACAAACCTTTGCCGATAGTGGCAACAGCTGCGTTGAGTGCCACTTTTGTGAGCTTTGAAGCGTAGAACACGTCGTCGCCAAGTGTGGTAAGACCTGCAGGTGCAACAAATTCGGTAAGAGCCGACTTGTAGAATGCCGATGTGCCGATTGATTGGAGAGTTGATGGGAAGTTGAATTTGCTCAATGCATAGCAGCTCATAAACGCTCTGGCGTTAATCTTCACCAGACCTTCGTTAGCCACCACTTCTTCGAGCTTTTCACACTTGTAGAAGCCGTTGTTGCCGATAGTGGTAGTGCCCTTAGGAAGCACAAACTTTTTCAAAGTGCTGGTGTACGACATTGAGTAGCTTGGAATGGTGTTGGTAGCCACACCGTCGCTGCCCACGATTTCAGCATTCAGCATATCGATTACTTCGATAAGCGGAGTTTTCATAAATGCGTTTAAGTCGGTAGAATTGATTTTACCAGAGATGGTGAGGTCGGTAACTGAGGCGGCATCATCACCGAGAAGTTCAAGCAAAGTGCCAGGAGTAGTTACTTCAACAGCTTTTTTCAACGCTTGCGATTGAATACCAAGCGACATTGTGAAAGCCACACAAAGGAGTAGAAATTTTCTCATAAGCAAAAATTTCCTATCAAGAAACCAAACTCAGCGCTCATTCAATTAGTCAATAGGTTAAGTATAAAGAATTTTGGTAAAAAAAAGGAGGTAAACGCGCCGAAAAATGCTGTTACGCAAAATGTTATACCCCCAATTCACATTTCATCAACAATCCAAACAACATTGAATCATCTAAAAAACTATCACAAAAGTAACTTAATTTCTTAAAATACGCAACTCCCACCCCACTTTTTATTATAACCCAAACCAAACAAAAAACAAACCAAAGGGACGGTTCTTTCGGTCTGTGAGATTGTATCTAACTGATATTGTGATTGATATATGCCGCAAATGGCGCAAATTTTGGCGCAAGGGGGCTTTTGCGTTTGGTGGCATCGGCCGAATCGGGCTTATACGACCTATCGGACACCAACTTGTTGACCTGTTGACTCGTTGACTTCCTCAGGGGAGGTGGACAAAAAAAGGTCGGGCACTCGTGAGGGTGCCCGACCTGAATGGTCATATTCTATTGATATGTGTTACATCAAATTGATTAGAGCTTTGGACCAGCAGCTACGAGAGCCTTACCAGCTTCATTGCTTTCGTACTTAGCGAAGTTCTTGATGAAGCGAGCAGCGAGGTCTTTAGCCTTTTCTTCCCATTGTGTAGCGTCAGCGTAAGTGTCGCGTGGGTCGAGAATGTTGGTAGCAACACCTTCGAGTTCGGTAGGAACTACGAAATCGAAGAATGGGATAACCTTAGTTGGAGCCTTGTCGATAGCGCCGTTGAGGATAGCGTCGATGATACCACGAGTGTCGCGGATAGAGATACGCTTGCCAGTACCGTTCCAGCCAGTGTTCACGAGGTATGCCTTAGCACCGCTCATTTCCATACGCTTAACCAATTCTTCAGCATACTTGGTTGGGTGGAGTTCGAGGAACGCCTGACCGAAGCAAGCAGAGAAGGTTGGAGTAGGTTCAGTGATACCACGTTCAGTACCTGCCAACTTAGCGGTGAAGCCAGAGAGGAAGTAGTACTTAGTTTGTTCTGAGCTGAGGATAGACACTGGAGGAAGAACACCGAATGCGTCAGCGCTGAGGAAGATCACTTGCTTAGCAGCAGGACCTTGAGAAGCTGGACGTTGGATATTCTTAATGTGGTAGATTGGGTAGCTTACACGAGTGTTTTCAGTCACGCTCTTGTCAGCGAAGTCAATCTTACCGTTTTCGTCAACTGTAACGTTTTCGAGAAGTGCGTCGCGAGTGATAGCACCGTAGATGTCTGGTTCAGCTTCAGCGTCGAGGTTGATAACCTTAGCGTAGCAGCCACCTTCGAAGTTGAACACACCTTTATCGTCCCAACCGTGTTCGTCATCACCGATAAGGCGACGCTTAGGATCGGTTGAAAGAGTGGTCTTACCAGTACCAGAAAGACCGAAGAAGATAGCGGTGTTTTCGCCGTTGAGGTCGGTGTTAGCAGAGCAGTGCATAGCAGCGATACCCTTCAATGGGAGGAAGTAGTTCATCATAGAGAACATACCCTTCTTCATTTCACCACCGTACCAAGTGTTGATGATAACTTGTTCCTTGCTGGTCACGTTGAACACAACAGCAGTTTCGCTGTTCAAACCGAGTTCCTTATAGTTTTCAACCTTAGCCTTGCTTGCGTTGTAAACGATGAAGTCTGGTTCTTGTTCGAAGTCAGCTTCAGTCTGAGGACGGATAAACATGTTGGTCACGAAGTGTGCTTGCCATGCTACTTCCATGATGAAGCGAACTTTCATACGAGTGTCCTTGTGAGTGCCGCAGAAACCATCTACAACATAGAGCTTCTTGTTAGAAAGTTCTTTCTTAGCGATTTCCTTAACAGCAGCCCAAGTAGCTTCGCTTACTGGTTTGTTGTCGTTCTTGTATTCATCGCTTGTCCACCATACAGTGTCGTGTGAAGTAGCATCATCAACGATGAATTTGTCTTTTGGAGAACGGCCGGTGTAAACACCAGTCATTACGTTGATTGCACCAAGCTCAGTTTCCTGACCTTTATCAAAACCTTCAAGACCTGGCTTTGTTTCTTCGTTGAACAAAACTTCGTAAGAAGGATTATACAGAACTTCGGTAGAACCGGTGATTCCGTATTTCTCTAAAACTTTCTTGTCAAATGCCATGTTTAGATGAAATTTAAGTTGTTAGTTAAAGTTATAATAAGTTGTATTTGATATTTCCTAACTTTTCAACTGCAAAATTAATCAAATATTTTCCTATACGCACAATTTATTATGGAAAATTTTCTACAATTCTAAAGAATTAGTATTTTTTTTCAATTTACGCAATGAAAACCCCAAATTTCGCAACGAAAACCCCGGAAACTCAGTAGAGATTTAGAAGAAAACATAGAACACCACTATACAAAGCGATATATATTAGTGGCGATCCAGAAATCTAATAATCGCTAAAATCAACTTTACAAATAAATAAATAAAACCTGGCAACAAGATCAGCATAATCAAACTACCCATAATTCAAATATTTAGAAGTTATACAGTTAAACTATAAAATCCCTTAAATTGGCGTAATATTATGGCATCGGGGCGATTTTTTTTCG
>SAMEA104315429__coassemble_895_pt1 | contig 16694 bp, 13 predicted proteins | sample SAMEA104315429__metabat2_high_PE_005 | metagenome-assembled genome bin SAMEA104315429 (sample SAMEA104315429) | gut metagenome | biome: Monkey gut; feature: monkey-associated habitat; material: faeces | place: China | collected 2013
TTTCTGCATACCTGCCTACACACATCAAATTCCTAACGGAATTTCGTCGCATCTTTTTCGGGACAATATGTATATCATTTCCTATGTTTTTTGCCGTGTTATCGGTGTTGGCGATGGTGGCTATTTCTTTTTTGAAGCGGCCTTTGGTGCAGCCTTGGTGGTTGCTTTTTTTGTTGTCACTTTCTTTGGGGCGGCTTTTTTATTGGCGGTTTTGCGCTTTGGTGGGAGCATACGCAGCACTTGCACGCTGCGCGATGGCAGGTAGAGTTTTAGCCAACCCAGGTGCGCTTCGTTGTAGAGGTCGTCGTGCTGGGTGAGGTGGTGAATGGTGCTGTCGATGTTGCCATAACCGCCATATTGTGCGTTGTCGCTGTCCATCACAGGCTCGTATTCGCCTTCGGGAGCCAAGATACCGTAGTCGGAGAACGACTTGAATGGGTGGAAGTTGAACACAAACACCAGATTGCCACGCATGAAGGCGAGCACTTGGTCGTCGTCCTTATCCCACAACTTTCGGATTGGCAATTTCTGGAAGCCGTGTTGGCCGCCCAGCAGGTGCATCATATCGGTGTCCCAGTTGTTGAGGAACTGGTACTTCAAGTCTTTGCGGTCCACCAAATCCCACTGGCGACGAGCATATTTGTGACTCCAGCCGTTGCCCTCGCGTGGGAAGTCGATCCATTCGGGATGTCCCCATTCGTTGCCCATGAAGTTGAGGTAGCCGCCGTTGATGGTCGAGGCTGTTGCCAAGCGAATCATCTTGTGCAGCGCCATACCGCGATCCACCACAGCGTTGTGGTCGTCAACCATCATGTGCCAATACATTTCCTTGTCGATGAGGCGGAAAATGATGGTCTTGTCGCCCACCAAAGCCTGGTCGTGGCTCTCGGCGTAACTGATGGTTTTCTCGTCGGCACGTCGGTTGGTGAGTTCCCAGAAAATGGAGCCGGGCTTCCAATCCTCGTCTTTCTTCTCCTTGATGGTTTTGATCCAATAGTCGGGAATGCCCATCGCCATACGGTAGTCGAAGCCCATGCCGCCGTCTTTAAATGCGCGTGCCAGTCCTGGCATACCGCTCATTTCTTCGGCGATGGTGATGGCGTGAGGGTTCACCTCGTGAATCAGTATGTTGGCAAGGGTGAGATAGGTGATGGCGTTGGTGTCTTGCGAGCCGTCGTAGTAGTCGTCGTAGCTGCCAAACGCCTGTCCCAGTCCGTGGCTGTAGTAGAGCATCGAGGTCACGCCGTCGAAGCGGAAACCGTCGAACTTGTATTCATCGAGCCAGAATTTGCAGTTGCTCAGCAGGAAGTTGATTACGGCATTCTTGCCATAGTCGAAGCAGAGCGAATCCCATGCCGGGTGCTCGCGTCGGCCGTCGCCGTAGAAGTACTGGTCGTAGCTGCCGTCGAATCGTCCCAAACCCTCCACCTCGTTTTTCACGGCGTGTGAGTGTACAATATCCATAATCACCGCCAAACCGTGGGTGTGGGCATCGTCGATAAGATGCTTCAACTCTTCGGGAGTGCCGAAGCGGCTTGATGCAGCGTAGAAACTCGACACATGGTAACCAAACGAGCCGTAGTAGGGGTGCTCCTGAATAGCCATAATCTGAATGGCGTTGTAGCCCAATTTCACGATGCGTGGCAACACCTCGGTGCGAAATTCCTCGTACGAGCCTACTGCCTCCTTGTTTTGCGCCATACCGATGTGGCACTCGTAGATGAGCAGCGGATCGACCGTAGGCACGAAGTCGTGTACCTTAAACTCGTAGGGCTTTTCAGGGCTCCACACCTGAGCCGAGAAAATCTTAGTGGTGTCGTCTTGCACCACGCGTGTGGCGTAGGCAGGGATGCGTTCGCCCCAACCGCCATTCCAGTGCACATGCAGCTTAAAGAGGTCGCCGTGCGCCATGGCGCGTTCAGGCAGGTTGATTTCCCAGTTGCCGTCGGTGAGTCGCTTCATGCGGTAGGGTTCACACTCTGTCCATTCGTTGAATGGCCCCACGATGTAGATGTCGGTGGCATTTGGTGCCCATTCACGGAATGTCCATCCATTATCAGTGCGGTGCAAGCCATAGTAATTGTAGGCGTTTGCAAAATCGCAGAGCTTGCCCTTGCCGGCAAGTTCCTTCATTTTTTTCAACGCATCTTCGTGTCGGCCCTCAATGGCAGGCGCAAACGGCTGAAGCCAAGGGTCGTCTTTGATAATAGGAAGTGACTTTTTCATATTTTTAAGCATACATTGTGGCGGAGAAATTTCCGCTAAGTAATAGTCATGTTTTTTGTGATAAAGCAAAGTTACTGCTAAATTATCAAAAAAACCATATTCGCCCACAATATTTCGCCCGACCGCCACCGCAATCGGTTGCAAAAACTTGCAAATGGCGACGAAAATCAAAACGCCATGATGTGTGTAATTGGAATGATTTTTGCTATATTTGTAAAATAAAAATTTAGGATTATGAAAATAGGAATCATTGGGGCTGGCAACATGGGTGGCGCTATCGCAAGAGGATTGGCTGCCGACCCTGATTTCTGCACAGCCGACATTACCGTTTGTTCGCCTAACAACCATGGCGAGCTCGATGCGCTGAAGGCCGACTATCCCGATATGAATGTGGACACCGACAACGAGAAGGCTATCCTTGGCACCGACATCATTATCCTTGCCGTGAAGCCGTGGCTGGTGTATGATGTGATGGATCCGCTATCGCCCAAAATTCAGTGGGAAAAGCAGATGCTGGTGTCGGTGGCGGCAGGTATCACTTTGTCGCAACTCGAAGACCTTTCGCTTTGCACTCCGCCTGCCGTGTTCCGTGTGATGCCCAACACCGCCATAGCCGTGCGCAAGAGCATGACTTTCATTTGCTCCATTGGCGCAAGCGATGAGCAAGTCAAGTGTGTGTGCGGCATCTTCAGCCGCCTTGGCTCGGTGATGGTTATCGATGAAAACCAGATGACGGCGTGTATGGCTTTGGCTTCGTGCGGCATTGCCTACGCTATGCGATATGTAAGGGCCGCGAGCGAAGGGGGCGTGGAACTGGGCGTGAAAGCCGACCTCGCGAAAGACATCGTGCTGCAAACCATGCAGGGCGCTGCGGCATTGCTTCAAGCCACAGGTGCGCACCCTGAAGCCGAAATCGACAAGGTGACCACCCCCGGCGGCATCACCATCAAAGGTCTCAACGCCATGGAAGCCCACGGCTTCACCACCAGTGTGATTGAGGGTCTGAAAGCATCGAAATAGATTTTTTTAGAAATTAGAAGTTAGAAATTAGAGTACTCTGATTTTCTCCCGAAAAATAGAAAAAAATTAAAAGATATGTCAGTAAACAAAGTAATTCTTCTTGGTAACGTGGGCAAAGACCCAGATGTTCGTTACCCACAGCAAGGGCAATGCGTGGCTTCGTTCACGCTTGCCACGTCGGAACGCTATTCCACCGCCAACGGCCCAGCCGAGCGCACAGAGTGGCACAATATCGTGGTTTGGGGCAAACAAGCCGAAATCGTGGAGAAATATGTGCGCAAAGGCACCAAACTCTACATTGAGGGCAAACTCCGTACACGCCAGTGGGAAGACCGCAACGCCATTAAGCGCTACGTGACCGAAGTGTATGCCGATACCTTCGAACTCCTCGGCAGCCGTCCACAGACTGGCGACCCACAAGCCCCCGCCGCACCCGAAAAGGCTCCATTCTAATCCCCCCAAAGCCCCACACGCAAGGCTGCGGAGCAAAAAAGATGCTGAACTGCGTGGAAATGTGCAATTTTTCACCACATTTCCACGCAGTTCAGCATTATTTTTGTATTGGATTTACTGTTCAGTGGAAAAATACTGGGGGACTGAAACAAAAACATAAAAAACATACCAAGGGACGGTTCTTCTGGTATGTTTCCAATGTGTTATTGCCGTTTGTGTCGAAACATGCCAAAGGCATGTCCCTACGCTATGATGCAATTTGCACCCTCGGCATCGGAGATGCCGCATTATGCGAAACACCATGCAAGCGAAAATCGCAGAGCGATTGAGCGCAGCTTGGTGACAAGAGCACGGTGGGGGACGAGCCTCGGAGAGGGTCGGTTATGATTGTTAAGAATAGGTTGATATCACGACCGACCCTCTCCGAGGCTCATATTGTGTGCACATTGCTATCACCAAGCTACGCGTCCTTGCGCGCAAGGACGCGTAGCTTGGTGTTTCGCATCATTTGGCATCTCCGATGCCTGCTCCTGCCGTTGTTTCAGTTTTCCCATAGTTTTTTCCTCTGAGCCGCAATTTGTGCCCTCGGCTATTGTGGCAGACATAAATCATTGCATCTGCTGTGCAAAAGGTGGGGGGGGGAGGGGTGTAAAAAAAAGAAAGCTGCTTTCCACCTTGTGGAAAACAGCTTCAAACTCTTTTTTTGCTAATCGCTAAGATTATGCCTTAACTGAGTCAGCGGCAACTGGAGCAGCAGCGCTATCAGCAGCAGCGCTATCAGCAGCTACAGAATCAGCAGCGCTATCAGCAACAGCAGCTACAGAATCAGAATCAGCAGCAGAAGCTGAACCAGCACCCTTGTTGCAAGAGAAGAAAGAAACACTAGCGATAACAGCAAGTAATAAAACTAACTTTTTCATTTTCGTAAAAATTTAAAATAATAAAACAATAATTTTCGTTGTTCAGTTTAAAATCGATGCAAATTTAAGACAAAAAACTCATATGCAAACTATTTTTCAAGTTTTTTTTTGTTTAAATTGCCACAGTTGCATTTAATTTTTGTAAAAATTTACCTTTTAATTTGTCTAACTCTCTAATAGTCTGCAAGATAATTAAAGATTTTTTGGTTTAATCGCCAAATGTTAAACCTTGTTAAACAGAAAAAGGTGGGTAGTTTTCTTATAATTCATAAGGAAAAACGCGTGTTTTACCTATTAATGACTATATAAGAAGCGTTTGATGCTACGTTTTGGAGTTTTTTCAAACTCGTTTGCGATAAGTTCAATTCTTGTGATGCGTTCGTAAGGGGCTACGAGTTTGTTAAGTTCGGTGCGAATCTCTTCCATCTTCTCTGGAAGCTGGTCGCGCGTCACGCCCATAGCGTCCATTGTATCGTAGTCGGGGTAAACGAGGCCCACGAGTTTTCCGCCACGGTCCACCACCAGACTTTCGTTTACGAAAATCATATTGTTGAGTTTAGCCTCGATTTCTTCAGGATAGATATTCTGTCCGTTTGCGCCAAGCAACATCGTCTTCAAGCGGCCACGGATAAACACGGTGCCGTCGGCGCTGAGTGTGCCCATATCACCAGTGTGCAACCAGCCATCGTCGTGAAGCACCTTGTCGGTGGCCTCATAGTTGTGGTAGTAGCCCTGCATCACGTTTTCGCCACGCACGCAGATTTCCCCAGGAATGTTTTCAGGGTCTTCGCTGTCGATGCGGCACTCCATGATACCAGGGAGAACGCGGCCTGCGCTGTGAGGCACAAATTCACGCCATGGAGTGTGGCTCACCAGTGGAGCGCACTCGGTCATGCCGTAGCCCACGGTGAATGGGAAACGGATTTTATAGAGGAATTCCTCCACTTCGGCGTTGAATGGCGCACCGCCCACGATGATTTCCTCGAAGCAGCCACCAAACGCATCAATCAGTTTCTTGCGAATCTGGTCGTAAATCTTTTCGTTGAGGTATGGCACAGCCAAAGCCCAGCGGAGCATACCCTTGCTGATCATTGGCACAATCATCTTAGAATAAATCTTCTCAAGCACGAGAGGCACCAGAATCACGAGGTTTGGCTTCACTTCGCCCATAGCCTTCACAATCACCTTTGGCGAAGGGATGCGGCCGAGCAATGTGATGTGGCCACCGATAGCCAATGGCGCAAGCATGTCGAACGCGCAGCCGTAGGCGTGGGCGAGAGGCAGGAATGAGAGGTGGCGTGAACCGTTGTAGCACAATCCGGAGTTGATGCCATACACGATATTGCCGCAAAGGTTGTTGCCGGTAATCATCACACCCTTGCTGAAGCCGGTGGTGCCAGAGGTGTAGTTGATGTCCATCAGACGGTCTCCAGGCACTTCGGGGTACTTTATGTCATCTACGGTGAAGCCGTTGGGATAAGCGGCAGCGAACTTCTCTTCGAGCGTAGCCAGCACGTCAGCCACCACTTCCTCTTCCTTTTGCTCGTAGAGCGTGCGGTCGTCGAGCGAGAGAGCGGCGCGCACCATGCGCATATTCTCGAAGTCGAGGCTTTCCCAGTTGCTTTTGCTGGCGAAGAGCAGTTTTGCCTCGCTATGATTAACGATGTGTTGCGCATCGTTAGGGTTGAAGTCTTGAAGAATAGGAACAATTACAGCACCATAGGTGATGGTTGCCAAAAAGAGAGTCACCCAAGTGGGGTTGTTCTTGCCGATAATGGCAACGTGGTCGCCTTCTTGAATGCCGATTTCCTTGTAGAAAAGATGAATTTTTGCAATGTCGCGTGCGAAATCAGCGTAAGTGATGGTCTCTTTTGTGTTGTAATCAGTCAAGCATGGGCGGTCCCAGTTGTCTTTGAAACTCTGCTCAAAAATCTTGACAGTATTTTCTTTCATCATAATAGTCAATAATTTAAATGTAATTGCGACTGCAAAGTTACTCATTATATTTTAATTTTTTGCACAAAACATCCCCAATTTGTGCAAAAAGGGCAGGGCAATATATATATTTAAGAAGTTAAGGAGTTAAGAAGATTAAGAAGTTAAGACGGCACCATCGGCTCTTGAAACGATGGTGCCCCTATCTGTCCCGTCGGACTTGTCGGACTGGTCTGACCAAAACTCGTAGACCTGTTGACCTGTAGACTCGTTGACTTTATAGGATTTCCGGCGGGGTGGTGGGGATGTGGGTGCTGAGCACTCGCCATGGCTTGGGGTAGAGGTTGTTGGCGCGGTTGCCGAGGTTGTTGGCGAAGCCGATGGGCTTGCCGTGGTAGGTGAGCAGCACATAGCCACGTGGCGCGTCGGGCAGCACTGTCGCCTCGCCACGCATATACGCCATAGCGGTAGCATAATCCACCTCGTTTTGGGCAAATGCCTCGCTGGAAAGGGCGGTGGAGAGTGCCAAAGCATGGCTGGGCACGCAGTTTTTCCCCTTCACGGTGCCAACCGTCACGCCAGCCTGAAGCACACGCAAGTCGGCAAACAGCGGCATCAGCGGAGCGATATCGGCAGGAATGGCAATCACCTCGTCATTCGCCACGCTCAGGGCATACTGCTTCGGATTTTCAAGCCAAGCATCCACGCCTCGTGGCACAGGAATGGCTTTCGCCTTTGCGCCCTTGCTCTTTTTGGCGCGCAACTCGGCACGGCGTTCGTCGTCGGGCTTACGCAGCACCGCCATAAACAGTCCTTCGCCATTGGTGCGGTGAGGCATGAAGCGGTAGCAGTGGTAGGGACTGTCGATGGCTGGGTGAATGTGCCAATCAGCCTCCATCGGAATCTCCACCGATTCGGCACCGTACTGCTCCACGATGTGCGCCACCATTTGTTCGTTTTCCTCACGATTGTAGGTGCAGGTGCTGTAGATGAGCACGCCTCCGGGGCGGAGCGCCTGCCAAATGTCGGCAATGATGCTTTTCTGCAATGTGGCGCACTGCTTCACCAAGGCAGGAGTCCACTGGTTGCGTGCTTCCTCGTCTTTGCGCATCATGCCCTCGCCACTGCACGGCACATCGGTAGCCACCACATCGAAAAAGTGATGGAGTTTGCCCAAGTCGTGTGGAGCGTTGTTGGTGACGATGCAGCGCGTACTTCCCCATTTCACGATATTCTCGTGCAGCACACGAGCGCGCGCAGGTATAATCTCGTTCGCCACCACCATCGAATCGGCAGGCAGTGCTGATATGGCTGTGGTGGTTTTTCCGCCTGGTGCGGCGCAGAGGTCGAGGTAGCGCACTGGCTCCTTCACCAGATGCTTAATCACATGGTGAATGAACATCGACGAGGCGTCTTGCACATAGTAGCGGCCCGTTTGGAAATCCACATCGAAGGTGAACGGCATTCGCTCCTTCAGGTATCGGCCCGTGGTGCACCATGGCACACGACCTGCGGTATCGCCGCTCAAACTGATGCCACGCCCATCGTTCACACGAATAGCCACCGAAGGCTCGGTGGTGGTGATTGCCTCCAGCAGAGCATCGCACTCATTGGGGAGAATGTGGCGCATCTGCGCTATAAAATCGTCGGAAAGTTTTATCATATCGTCCGTCATTTAAAAAGGCTGTGCCGCGATGTATGTGTGCGGCACAGCCTCCGATATTTTGCTATCGAGAGCCTGGTCAAAGCCGGCTCCGTGCGTATGCTAATCGATTAGAGAAGAGTGGCAGGGTCGAGGTTCTTGCTTTCGATATCCTTGAAGTAGCGGTAAGTGCCCACCTTCAATTCCATAGTTGCGTCTTCGTCGCAAATGATGATAGCCTTGCGGTGCATTTGGAGCACGCTGAGAGTACACATTTGTGAAACAGCGCCTTCCACAGCGTTGCGCAATGCAGGAGCCTTCTTGTAGCCGTTTGCGATAATCATCACGCTCTTAGCAGCCATCACGGTGCCAACGCCTACGGTGAGAGCGGTTTTAGGCACTTTGTTCACGTCGTTGTCGAAGAAACGGCTGTTGGCGATGATAGTGTCTTGAGTGAGAGTTTTCTGACGAGTGAGTGAAACGAGTGAACTACCTGGCTCGTTGAAAGCGATATGTCCGTCAGGACCTACACCACCCATGAAGAGGTCGATGCCACCAGCAGCGGCGATGCGTGCCTCATATTCTTCACATTCCTTATCGAGGTCTGCAGCGTTGCCGTTGAGGATGTTCACGTTTTCCTTCTTGATGTCGATGTGGTTGAAGAAGTTGTTCCACATGAAAGAGTGATAGCTTTCAGGGTGATCTTCAGGAAGTCCTACATATTCGTCCATGTTGAAAGTCACAACATTCTGGAACGAAACCTTGCCAGCCTTGTTGAGCTCGATGAGTTTCTTGTACATGCCAAGTGGTGAGCTACCAGTAGGGCAACCAAGCACGAAAGGCTTTTCTGGAGTTGGGTTTGCAGCGTTAATGCGAGAAGCAACGTAGCACGCTGCCCATTCTGATACTTTGTCGTAATCAGGTTCGATGATAAGTCTCATAATCGAAAGATTGTTTTTTTAATTAGTTAGTTAGTATATTCCTCTTACAAAGTTACGAAAAATATCTCAATGCGCCTTGTTAAATCTCCACTAAATGAATAAGGTGCGCAAATTAGAAGTTAGAAATTTGATGTTAGAAGTTAGAGAATCGGTGTGCTCCGAGTTCTCTGAGTGCTCAAATTGAGAGGCTGGGAGAAAAAAGTGGCGCCGCGGTGGGAATACTGCGGCGCCACTTTGGTGGTTTCGTTTATTTGAGGTTATCTTCTTCTTCTTTTCTTAGAAGTGGTTTCCTCTTTTTTAGCGGATTTTTTCTTTTTGTTGGCCTTTGGCACTTTGAGCTTGTCGCCAGGGTGGAGCATGTCGGCATCCTTCAACTGTGGATTAGCCTTGCGGAGCTGGTCGGTGCCCAAACCGTAGCGGTGGGCGATACGTTCGAGCGATTCGCCTTCACGCACGCTGTGGCTTGTTGGACGGGCATCTTCCTCCTTCTTCGCTTTTCTTTTGCTTCTGCGGTCGCTATCGCGGTCAGCCTTTCTGCGCTTCGACGATTTCACCTCGTCGCTGTCGTCTCTCTTGCTGCGCTTGTTTGTTTTCGCCTTAGCCTTGCTTCTTGCCGACTCTTCTTCAGCCACATGGCGAGTGGCACGCTTGTTTGCTGTAGCCTTTTCCTTCTCGATGGCTTCTTTTTGCTTCTTGCTGTTGCTTGCAGTGGTAGGAGCAGGCTCTTCTTTTTGCTTCTTGGCGGTGGCTGGAGCAGGAGCAGGGGTTTCGGCCTTTTGCTTCTTTGAAGCTGTTGCGCGACCGTCGATTTCATCGTTCACGCTGTAAGATTTAGAGCGTTGTGATGTGGTGGTAGAAGTGCTCGCAGTGGTCTTTGGCGCTTCCTTCTTAGGTGCGGCTTGCTTGGCGGCAGTGCTTTGCTTCGCTTGTGCCACAGCGTAAGAAGTGGAGGTTTTTGGCTGCTCGGCTTGCTGCTTTCGATCGCCGGTGATTTTCAGTACCTGACCACGGCTCACGTGCTTGCGGTTGAGATTGTTGAGTGCCATCAGTTCTGCCACACTCATATTATACTCGTCGGCGATGCTCTCGATGGTCTCGCCGCGTTTCACCTTGTGGTATTTCGCTTCCACGCTCTCGTTGTTGCTCACAGGGGTGGCGCTTACCGTAGGCTTAGCCTGTGCCACTTGGCGCTGTTCCTGTTTGGTCTTAACCACGCTCTTGGCAGCCTCTTGAGGGTCGACCATCTGTTGTGTCACAGAAGATGCGTGGTTGCCCGGTTCCACCACGTCGCGAGTGGCATAGATGTCCTTGCGATAACTCATAATGCTGTCTTCCACCATAATGTAACTGTAGATTTGCTGTGATGGCAGCGCGAGCGAGTAGGGGTGAGTGTCGCCAGGAATGATGTCGTGGCGATATTGAGGGTTGAGAATACGGATTTCCTCGATAGGAATGTTGAGCACGCTGGAAATCTGGTTGAAGTTCACGCGGTGGCGCACCATCACCGTGTCGATAATCAGCGGCTTTTTCGACAGGGCAGGGTTGATGTTGTGCTTCTGATAGTTGTTCATCACATAGGTGGCAGCGATGAATGCAGGCACATAACCACGGGTTTCGCGAGGCAGATATTCATAAATCGACCAGAAGTCGGGGTTTTCGTTGTCTCTGCTCTTGGCACGGCGGAGCGCCTTGTTCACATTGGCAGGGCCGCAGTTGTAGGCGGCGATAGCCAGCGACCAGTCGTTGTAGATGCCGTAGAGTTGCTTGAAATAACTTGCTGCCGCATTACTTGAGCGGTATGGGTCGCGACGCTCGTCGACCAGCGAGTTTACTTCCAGTCCGAGACCCTTGCCGGTGTCGACCATAAATTGCCACAGACCGGCGGCACCTGCGTTCGATACCACGTTAGGGTCGAGAGCCGACTCGATGATAGGAATGAACTTGAGTTCGTGTGGAAGTCCCTCTTTTTCCAGAGCGCGTTCGAAAATAGGCATGTAGTAGGGCGACATACCCAAGATTTGCGACACCATGGTGCGCTCTCTGGTGATGTAGCGGGTGATGTAGGATTTCACCACCTGATTGTAGGGAAGTTCAATTCCCGAAGGAATGGCTCTGAGGCGCTGAATGTATTCAGCGTCGCTCACTTCGTTTGGCGATTTGCTCTCCACGCTGGCATCGACCACCGCATAGTTTTGCAAATACCAGTTTTTCTGCATTTCCTGAGTGTTGATTTCAAAGCTGTAAGGATACACGATGGCCTCGTCGGTGATCGATTCCTTCAGCGATAAAATCGATTTCTTCTTTGGCGCAGCCGACATGGTCAATGCCGCAATCGCCAACACGATTAATGCGTTAAATCTGAAATTCTTCATACTTTATCGTCGTTTGTTTTTAATTCAAAAAGTAAAGGCACACTGAAGTCCGAGCGACGGTATTCTCGACTGCTTCGTGTCGATGGCCGTAGGAGCCACGTTCATCGAAAGGTCGGAGGAAATGTCGAAGTGTGCGAGAGAGGCGTCGACGTAAGCATCGACAATATTGATGAAATACACAGCCACCATGCTGATGATGCAAATGTCGCGATAGCGGCGGTAGTATGTTCGCTTGTTTTTCAGAGCGCGCGTGAGCCATTCCTTGTCGAGGTCGCTCTCCTTCACGGTTTTCGGGAAGAAGTTCATGTAACTGCGCGTGTTGGGGTCGTTGTCGGTGATGTCGCGGTAGGCTTTGGTGTAGTCGCCGAGCATACGGTTGTTCCACGCCGTGCCGTAGCCGAGCCCCACGAAAGCGCCCACCACAATCGGGATTTTCCAATAGCGGCGGTTGTAGATTTGTCCCAAGCCGGGGCAGAGTGCCGAGAGCCACATGGCGCGCTTGGGGTCGGGGTTGAACACACGGAGTTTGCCCAGGTTGGTGGCGGCTGCCGTGTCGGGCACGAAGGTGGCTTGCGCCAGAATCAGCGAATCGTTGGGCTCGAATTTCACGGTGTCGCCAGCCTCGTCGAGCACAGGGGTGCGCTCGTAGGTGCTGGGTTTTACGGTGACGGCTGCCGAATCGGGGGGAGTGCTTGCCACAGCTTTATGCCCTCCGGTGCGAGTGCGTGTGGGCTTTTCGATGCCGCCAGTGGTCTGCGCCATGCTGCCCACTGGGCAAAGCACAAGCAGGCATAGTGCAATCACTGTGCCTACAAATGTGCGAATATGTGGGTTAAATACCTTTCTCACAAGGGGTTGCTTGCATCTCCGCCCACTATTGAGTAGGTGGGGATGCTATAATTAATGTTTTAATGTGTCAAAGATACGAATAATTCTCTCTAATTCCTCTTCGTTTTTGAAAGGAAATGAGATTTTTCCTTTACCGTCTTTATTGCAGGCAAACGAAACAGCCACGCCAAACGACTTGCTCAGGTGCTGTTTCAGCACATCGTAGTCGGCGTTGTTCACCTTTTTTGCAGGTGCTTTTGGCTCGGTGCTGCCTTCTTCGTTCATTTCCTTTGCCCTTTGCTCCACCTGACGCACCGAGAGTCCTTTTTTCAAAATCTCGTTGTAGAGTTTGAGTTGCATGGTGGGCTTCTCCACCGAGAGCAATGCTCTTGCGTGGCCCATGTCCACAGCCTTGTCGCGCAAGCCGAGCTGCACTTCAGCTGGCAACTTCAGCAGGCGGAGGAAGTTGGCGATGGTGGCGCGCTTCTTACCAATACGCTCGCTCAATCGCTCTTGGGTGAGGTTATATTGGTCGATGAGCTTGCGGAAGGTGAGCGCAATTTCGATGGCGTTGAGGTCTTCGCGCTGAATGTTCTCAATCAGCGCCATCTCGGTGAGTTCGCTGTCGTTGGCGGTGCGCACGTATGCTGGCACGGTGTCGAGACCAGCGAGTTTGGCAGCACGGTAGCGTCGCTCACCCGAAATAATCATATAGGTGCCGGCTTCTGCGCTGCGCAGAGTGAGGGGCTGGATAATGCCCAACTCGCGTATAGAGGTAGCCAATTCCTCAAGTGCCTCCTCGTCGAAGTTGATACGAGGCTGGTCGGGGTTTGGCTTGATGAGGTCGATTGCTATTTCATTGATAGCCGAACTGCCGCTCGGCTGCACATCGTCCATTGAGATGAGTGAGTCGAGTCCGCGTCCGAGTGCATTTCTCTTGATTGCCATAGTGGAAACTTTGATTTAATGTGGTTACTTTTTCTTACGGTTTTTACTGATCAACTCTTTCGCCAACTGGGTGTGGCTGGTGGCACCACGGCTGGTGGGGTCGTAGAGAATGGCTGGCAAACCGTGGCTTGGAGCCTCGCTCAAACGAATGTTGCGTGGAATCACGGTGCTGAACACCATGTCGCCGAAGTGACTTTTCAGCTCTTCGTAGATTTGATTGGCAAGGCGGAGGCGTGCGTCGTACATGGTGAGCAGGAAACCCTCGATTTGGAGCGATGGGTTGAGTTTCGACTTGATGATGCGCACGGTGTTGAGCAACTTGCTGATGCCTTCAAGAGCGAAATACTCGGCTTGCACAGGAATAATCACCGAATCGGCTGCTGTGAGAGCGTTCACGGTAATCAATCCGAGCGAAGGGCTACAGTCGATGAGAATGAAGTCGTATTCATCCTTTGCGCTTGCCAAAGCCTTTTCGAGCACGCGCTCGCGGTTGGGCTTGTTGATAAGTTCGAGTTCCGCACCCACCAGGTCGATGCGGCTACCCACCAAGTCGAGCCCCTCCACGCAGGTTTTCACCTGTGTGCCGAGAATTGGATAATCGTCGACCAGACATTCGTAAATCGACGACGACATCTGTTTAGGGTCAACGCCGAGGCCCGATGTGGCGTTTGCCTGTGGGTCGGCGTCGATAAGGAGCACTTTCTTCTTGTTCACAGCCAATGAAGCTGATAAGTTGATGGCAGTGGTGGTTTTACCCACACCGCCCTTTTGATTGGCTATTGCTATGATTTTTCCCATAATCTTGCGGGTGTTTTTATTTACTCTGCAAAGGAATTACTTTTTGTTCAATTACAAGTTAAAAAATGCGTTAAATTGAAATAAATGTTGATAACTCGCCACTTTTGTTAATAACTATGCGCTTGTTAACAGGCGTTTGCGATGGGCGGTGCTTGATTTCCTCCCTTTTTCAACATTCGTATTTTTTTGCAAATATGCAGCGACTTGGTATGGTGATCAGGTCGCTGCATATATATTATATAGTGTGTAGAGTGCCGAGATTCGGTGTGTGCTTCGGCACTGCTGTCTATGTCGGGGGGCGGGATTATGTGTCGAGGGTAGCGTAAGTGGCGTTGTCCTCGATAAACTGGCGGCGTGGTGGCACTTCTTCGCCCATGAGCATGGTGAACACGCGGTCGGCTTCTGCCGCATCGCTGATGGTGACACGCTTCAGCATACGGTTCTCTGGGTTCATGGTGGTGTCCCAAAGTTGCTCTGGGTTCATTTCACCAAGACCTTTGAATCGCTGAACACGCACATTCTTTTCTTCGCCAGCGCCATACTTGTCGATAAACTGACGCACCTGCATATCGGTCCAGCAATATTCTGAGTTATTGCCCTTGATAGCGCGGTAGAGTGGTGGGGTGGCGATATAGAGGTGACCGTTCTCCACGATTGGACGAATGCAACGGAAGAAGAAGGTCATCAGCAGCGTGGCGATGTGGGCACCGTCAACATCGGCATCGGTCATGATAATCACACGGTGGTAGCGGAGCTTTTCGGGGTCGTAGTTGCGTGGGTCGGTGATACCGAGCGCACGGAAAATGGTGACTACCGATTCGCTTTCGTAGATTTTGTGCTCAAGCACCTTTTCCACGTTCAAAATCTTACCACGCAGTGGGAGGATGGCTTGGAACTGACGGTCGCGGCCTTGCTTTGCCGAACCACCTGCAGAGTCACCCTCGACGAGGAACAACTCCGACTTGGCAGGGTCCTTGCTTGAGCAGTCGGCAAGCTTGCCTGGCAGACCAGAGCCAGCCAATGGCGACTTGCGAATGATTTTCGCGCGAGCGTTTTGTGCCGCATGGCGAGCCTGTGCCGCCAAAATCACCTTTTCGATGATGGCTTTTGCTGGCTCGGGATTCTCTTCCAAATAGCTTTCGAGCGCAGCCTTCACGGTGGAGTTGACTGCGGTGATAGCCTCGGTGTTGCCGAGCTTGGTCTTGGTCTGACCCTCAAACTGAGGTTCGAGCACCTTCACCGACACCACAGCGGTCAAGCCTTGCAGGAAGTCTTCCTTCGAGAGTTCCACCTTAGCCTTCTCAAGTGCTTTCGACTTTTCGGCGTATTTCTTGAGCGAAGTGCCCAAGCCCATGCGGAAACCCTGGAGGTGAGTACCACCCTCAATGGTGTTGATATTGTTGACAAACGAATAGATGTTTTCCTTGAAAGTCTTGTTGTAGGTCATAGCCACTTCCACAGGAATCTCGCCTTCGTTGTTGGTGATATGAATCACATCGCTGATGAGCGGTTCCTTGCCTTCGTCGAGGTAGCGCACGAAGTCGTCCAAACCGGTTTCGGAGTGGTAAACCTCGGTGCGTGGAACACCGTGCTCGTCCTTGTCGCGCAGGTCGGTGAGCGAGAGGGTCACGCCGGCGTTAAGGTAAGCAAGGTCGCGGAGGCGGTTGCTCAAAATGCTGAACTGATATACTGTGGTTTGGAAAATGGTGGCATCGGGGTGGAAGATAACGGTGGTGCCGTGATCTTCTTCAGCACATTCTCCAATTATTTTCACTTCGCTTGTGGGCTTGCCAAAAGCGTATTCTTGCATATATACTTTGCCTTCACGGCGCACTTCGGCGCGAAGGTAGTCGCTAAGTGCGTTCACACAACTTACGCCCACACCGTGCAGACCGCCCGACACTTTATAGGAGCCTTTGTCGAACTTACCGCCGGCGTGCAGCACAGTCATCACCACCTCAAGTGCCGACTTGTGGAGTTTTTCATGCTCGTCCACAGGAATACCACGGCCGTTGTCGCTCACGGTGATGGAGTTGTCTTCGCCAATGGTCACAGTGACCTTGTCGCAGAAACCTGCAAGGGCTTCGTCGATAGAGTTATCTACAACTTCTGATACCAGATGGTGGAGTCCTTTCACGTGTGTGTCGCCAATATACATTGACGGACGCTTGCGCACAGCTTCAAGGCCCTCGAGCACTTGAATGTTAGACGCTGAATACTGTTCTTCTTGCTGTTCGATTAATTCTTCTGACATATATTTCACACTTTTCGCAAGGGTCAAAACATCTGTTTCTGGGCCTTTTTAGAGGGTTCGTAGCGCACGTTTTGATGCTTGCGTCATAAAACATACAAATTTACGAAAAAATCCCTCAATCACCAAATTTAAAGCCCTAAAATCCACAAATTTTTCCCACACCACATCACCCCAAATTCACCCCACAAATTCCTTACCAAATCCCCACCCAAATCCTATCCCCAAAAAACACCATCAAGACCTTCCCTTTGATGGTATTTGTCTTAAACAACTGTGTGTAAGGTGGCTTTGAATATAAAATAAGGAAATGATATACAAGTTGTCCCGAAGAAGATGCGATGAAATTCCGTTAGGAAT
>SAMEA104315429__coassemble_929_pt1 | contig 16258 bp, 11 predicted proteins | sample SAMEA104315429__metabat2_high_PE_005 | metagenome-assembled genome bin SAMEA104315429 (sample SAMEA104315429) | gut metagenome | biome: Monkey gut; feature: monkey-associated habitat; material: faeces | place: China | collected 2013
AATGTTGGTTATCGTCTTGAGAAATTTGATGCGGTTTTTTACCAAGAAATCATGTCATCATCAGGGGTTTTTCGCCGTGAAACGGCGAGTGGTTTTTATCCTTGGGGCAATGTGGTGAGCCCTCGTAAGAGGGTGACGGAGGGATTGTGTGGTTGGCGGCATGGAAACTCGTTTCCAATGACGCAAAGCGCACAGTCGCACCGCCAAATGCGAAGCATTCCACATTGCTCCAAGGCTGTTTTTTATGTTTTTGTTTTTTATTCCATTGACGATTCGGCAACGAAGCATAATTTATCCCCACAAATTTTCCACTGATCCGTACTCGGAGAACTCAGACATTTTTCTTTGGTGACTTTTTTGGGGTGGGGGTGGTTAGTCGTCGAGGTCGAGGGTGGTGTATTCGTGGCCGGTTAGGAGGGTCATGTAGTGGTTGTAGGTGATGAATTTGCCGCCCATTGATGTGAGGTGGGGTGTTTCGAACTGGCAGTCGATGATTGCCACGCCCTCGGCTTGCATTTTTCGTGCAAGGTAGATGAGCGCTATCTTTGATGCGCTGGGCACGAGCGAAAACATGCTCTCACCACAGAAGGCGTTGCCTATTCTTTCGCCATATAGTCCGCCCACCAGTCTGTCGCCGTCCCACACTTCCACGCTGTGGGTGATGCCCTCGCGGTGCAGGCGTGTGTAAGCCTCAATCATATCATCGCCGAGCCATGCGCCTTCGGTCACGTTGCGTTGCGAAACTGTAGCACAGCCATGAATCACGCCATCAAAGTCCTTATCCCATGTCACACGGTAGGTGTGTTTGTTTAAGAGCGTGCGCATCGAGTGCGAAATGTGAATCTCGTCGGGGAAAATCACAAATCGCTTCAGTGGGCAATACCACATGATAGGGCAGTCGGCATCGTAGGGATACCAGGGGAAAATGCCGTTGGAATAAGCCATGATGAGCCGCTCTGTGCTCAAATCTCCGCCCACAGCCAGCAATCCATCGTCTTCACCGAATATGGGCTCTGGAAACCAAATATCGTCGTCGTCAAGTTGAAAAACCATAGTTAGAATTATGATTGCTTGATAGTTAATGTGCCGTTTTGCAAATCCACAGTGGCTTCACCGCCTTTTTTCAGTTTGCCAAACAGGATTTCTCGCATGAGCATGGTTTTGAGTTGCTGCTGTATCACACGGTCCATTTCACGTGCGCCGTACTCCTTCGAGTAGCCGCTCTTGAGCAGATGCTGGTGTGCTTCGTCGGTGAGCGTGATGCTTACCGATTTCGCTGCCAGTTTGGCGTTGAGTTCACGCAGTTTCTTGCCGAGAATGAGTTTCGCCATCTGCTCGTCCATATCGTTGAACACCACAATCTCGTTGAGGCGGTTGATAAATTCGGGCTTGAATGTGTGCTTCACCTGCTTGAGCATGGCGCTGCCGGCAGTGGCTGTGGAAGCGAATCCCACGCTTGCCTGTGAGGCGTATTGTGCGCCGGCGTTGCTGGTCATAATCAGAATTACATTCTTGAAATGCGCCTTGCGACCCTTGCTGTCGGTGAGCACACCGTAGTCCATCACCTGTAGCAGAATGTTGAAGATGTCGGAGTGCGCTTTCTCAATTTCGTCGAGCAGGAGCACGCAGTCGGGTGATTTACGCACGGCATCGGTGAGCAAGCCACCGTCGTCGTAGCCCACATAGCCAGCAGGTGCGCCAATCAGTTTTGCCACGGTGTGCTTCTCCACATATTCGCTCATGTCGAAGCGCACGAGTTTCACGCCCAATTCCTGCGCCAGCATTTTCGCCACTTCGGTTTTGCCCACGCCTGTGGGACCCACGAACAGCAGACTTGCCAGCGGCTTGTTTTCGTCGGTAAGTCCAGCCTTCGAGAGTTGAACGGCTTCCACCACGGTTTGGATAGCGCGGTCTTGACCGTAAATAACGTCTTTCATGCGACTTTCGAGCGATGCGAGGTTCTTGTTGTCGTCTTGCTTGATGGCAAGCGCGTCGATTTTCGCCACTTTCGCCAGCACCTCGGCAATTTGTTTTTTGCCGATTTTCTTGTACTTTTTCCCTTCCATCTCGGCTTGCGCACCAGCTTCGTCGATGATGTCGATAGCCTTGTCGGGCAAGAAGCGGTCGGTGATAAACTTTGCGCTCGATGTCACTGCATATTCAATGGCGGCGGCATCGTATTTCACATGATGATACTTCTCGTAGATGGGCTTCAGACTCTTTAAGATGTGGATAGCCTCGTCGATGCTTGGCTCTTCCACATCAATGGTCTGGAAGCGGCGAATCATACCAACGCTGCGGGTGAAATTCTTATTATATTCGGTGTAGGTGGTGGCACCTATCACCCTGATTCGGTCGTCGTCGAGGTAAGGTTTCAACAAGTCCGACACATCGCTGCCACCCTCTGCACCTTTTCCTGCCCCCACAATGTTGTGAATCTCGTCGAGATAGATGATGCAGTGTGCCTCACTTGTCACACCCTCCATAATTTGCTTCAATCGTTGCTCCATGTCGCCACGGAAGCGAGTGCCAGCCAGCAGTGTGCCCATGTCGAGCTGGTAGATGTTGCACCCTTTCAGTCGGTCGGGTACTTTACCTTCCTCAATACGGCGCGCCACGCCATATACCAGCGCAGTTTTACCCACGCCCGGCTCGCCGATGTGTAGAGGGTTGTTCTTGTCTTTTCGGCACAGCACCTGTATGGTGCGGTCGAGTTCGCGCTCTCTGCCAATGAGCGGATTTTTCTCAGCGAGGAGCTCATTGATGCATGTCACATATTTTTTCCACTTGTCGTTTTTGTGGGAGGGGCTTGAGAAGTCGTCCTCATCGCCAAACAGCAGATCCTCGTCGTCCTCGTCGAAAAGTCCAAATGGATTATCACCTTCACCGTTTGAATATTGGTCGTCGTCTTCTTCTACACCTGTGGAGCGTTCGTGAAAATGAATTTCGGTCCCAGTCATAATCTCAAAGTCTTCCACATTGGCGTGCTTGCGAAGCAGATATGCCGCCCATGAATTCTCAAGGCAGAGAATGGCGTTGATTGCCATTGGCATATCTATGGCTTTGCGCTCAGCCATAATGGCCTGGCGCACGGCATCGGTAAAAACCTGCTGCAACTGGAAGGAAGGCTCGCAAATGTCGTTGGGTTTCGCGCCTTGCGAGTCGTCTTTCGTCGATTCCTCAATGTGCTCGTCGAGTTCATCCAAAAAATCGTCGATGTCGAAGGCTTCGTTGCACGACCACATCAAATCTTGCATCTGTGGCAGCGTCATCATGCCGTAGAGCAAATGCTCCGGAGTGATAAAATCGCTATTTTCCACCAGCGCTTTTTGAGAGGCGAATTTCATCGCCTTGTTTAAATCGCGGTTGAATGTGATTTTCTTTTGTTCCATTTGAGTGTTATGAGTGTGTGTTTAGTTTGCTTCTTCCATTGTTATTTTCAGTGGATAACCTGCATTTTTCGCCATATTCAAGGCTTTGGACTTTCTTGTGTAAGCCACATCGTAGGTGTAGGTGCCCACAGTGGCGCAGCCTTTGCGGTGCACCGTGAGCATGATTTCCTGTGCAGCGGGCTGCGACTTGCGAAACACGGTGGTGAGCAAATGCACCACAAATTCCATAGTGGTCACATCGTCGTTGTGCAGTATCACATGAAACATTTTTGGCTCGTCAAGACTGATTCTTATCACTTCTTTCAGCGCTGAGCCGCCTTTAGTTTTTGGAGTTGGCATAGACTGTGGATTTATAGTGTCTTGTTTAGTTTTCGATATACCATTTGAAGAGTGCTTTCACACCGTCTTCAATTTCCATTTTATGGGTCCAGCCGAGGCTGTGGAGTTTCGACACATCGCAGAGTTTGCGTGGAGTGCCGTCGGGTTTGGTGGCATCAAAAGCAATAGTGCCAGTGAAGCCCACGGCTTTCGCCACGAGTTCGGCAAGTTGCTTGATGGTCACCTCCTTGCCAGTGCCCACATTGATGTGGCAGTTGCGGATTTCGCCCAGCGATGGAATGGCACCGCCACGGCCTTCGCTGCTGTTACGGTCCACCTTACCATCGGTGCTGTTGCCGAAATGCACCGACGAGTATTTGTCGATGCCGATGATGTCGCTGAAGTTCACGTTCAGCAGCACATGCACGCTGGCATCAGCCATGTCCTCGCTCCAGAGAAATTCGCGCAATGGAGAGCCGGTGCCCCAAAGGTTCACCTTGTTGTTCTCGATGCCGTAGTGGCTCAGCACATCAAGAATGGCTTCTTCCGATGCCTTTCCGTCGATGCCTTTCACTGGGCGTTTGTCCATGTCTTTGCGGATAGCGTCCCAGTTGCCTTCGCCAATCATGCGAGCGAGATACACCTTGCGCATCATCGCAGGCATCACATGGCTATTTTCGAGGTGGAAATTATCGTTGGGGCCGTAGAGGTTGGTAGGCATCACGGCTATGTAGTTGGTGCCATATTGCAGATTGTAACTTTCGCACATCTTCAAGCCCGAAATTTTAGCCAAGGCATATTCCTCGTTGGTGTATTCCAGTGGCGAGGTGAGCAAAGCGTCTTCCTTGATAGGCTGTGGCGCATTCTTGGGGTAGATGCAGGTGGAACCGAGGAAAAGCAGCTTTTTCACACCGTGGGCATAACTCTCGCTAATCACGTTGCACTGCATCATCATGTTTTGCATGATGAAGTCGGCGCGGTAGAGCGAATTAGCCATAATGCCGCCAACGTAAGCCGCCGCCAGCACTACTGCGTCGGGGCGTTCGTCGTCGAAGAATTTTCTGACAGCCAGTTGGTCGGTCAGATCGAGTTCGGCATGTGTGCGGCCCACCAGATTGTGGTAGCCACGTTGTTCGAGGTTCTTCCAAATGGCAGAGCCCACCAGTCCACGGTGCCCAGCCACATATATTTTCGCATTTTTATCCATTGTTTTTATTTTTTTGGTCAACGAGTCAATGAGTTTTTTTAGGGGTCAATGAGTTTATTTGGTCAATGGGTTGGGTGAGTGGCTTTTGAGGAAATTTATGAGGTTCATAATTCCAGAGGAGATTTTTTTAGTTGCGATTGGAGTTCGGTTCGTTGTTCTGTGGTGCAGATGTTGAAATCTTCACAGAGGTAAAGCATACTTTTTACTTCGCCACAACTCCCTTTGGCAATATGAAGGAAATGAATAAATTTTGCATCATAACCCGATTCTGAGCCTTCAGCGATATTATTCATGATACTCACTGCTGCCCTCTGCATCTGGTCACGGAATCCATAGTCATTGCATTTCGCCATCATGGCATAGACGTTGTTAACAAACGCCCTGGCCTCTTGCCAAATATACAATGTTTCAATTCCTCTCTCCATCATTCAGAAAAACCTGTTAAATCGTCGCCTCGTAGACTTTATAAATACTTATTGTCTCAAAAAAAACTTGTTGACTTGTTGACTTGTTGACTTTTATTTTACAATTCCCTTTTCGAGGTATTCTGCGAGGTTGACGCGGATTTGGTCGCCGGCGTTTTCGATAGCCACCTTTGCCACGTCGTGGTCAACCATGATTTTCACGAGTTCCTCAAATGAGGTGCGCTGTGGGTCCCAACCGAGTTCGGCTCTTGCCTTGGTGGGGTCGCCCCAGAGGTTCACCACATCGGTAGGACGGTAGAAGTCGGGGCTCACCTCCACAAGCACCTTGCCTGTGGTCTTGTCGATACCCTTCTCGTCTTCGCCCTCGCCTTGCCATTCGAGTTCGATGCCCACATGGTGGAACGCCAAGGTGCAAAATTCGCGCACGCTGTGTTGCACGCCGGTGGCGATTACGAAGTCTTCAGGCGTGTCGTGCTGGAGAATGAGCCACATACACTCCACATAGTCGCGAGCGTAGCCCCAGTCGCGCAGGCTCGACAGATTGCCCAAATACAGTTTTTCCTGCTTGCCAGCCTTGATGCGAGCTGCCGCAAGGGTGATTTTGCGGGTCACGAAAGTCTCGCCACGGCGTTCGCTCTCGTGGTTGAACAAGATGCCAGAGCAGCAGAACATATCGTAAGCCTCGCGGTATTCTTTCACAATCCAGTAGCCGTAGAGCTTAGCCACCGCGTAGGGACTGTAGGGATGGAAAGGGGTGTTCTCGTTTTGTGGCACTTCTTCCACTTTGCCGTAAAGTTCGCTGGTGCTGGCTTGGTAGATGCGACATTCCTTGGTGAGGCCGCATTGGCGCACAGCCTCAAGCACACGCAGCACGCCGGTGGCATCTACATCGGCTGTAAATTCGGGCGAGTCGAAACTCACCTGCACATGGCTTTGCGCCGCCAAGTTGTAGATTTCGGTAGGTCGCACCTGGCCGATTACCTTAATCAAACTCATCGAGTCGCTCATATCGGCATAGTGGAGGTGGAAATGTGGTTTGCCTTCGAGGTGGGCAATGCGTTCGCGGAAATCTACCGACGAGCGGCGAATGGTGCCGTGCACGTCGTAACCCTTTTCAAGCAGAAATTCAGCCAAGAAAGAGCCGTCTTGACCAGTGATGCCCGTGATAAGGGCCACTTTGCGATTGTTTTCGTTCATATATTGATAATATCTTGTAATCCTTATAACCCACAAAGATACCAAAAAATCTGTATCCTCACAAATCCACTCTTTAATAGTGTGGAAGATGGCGGCGAAAAGTGCGGGTGGGTGGAGTGATGGCAGAAGTAAGGAGTGTTTGCCGAAATGAAATAAAATAGTTATCTTTGTAGGACTGTAACAGTAATATATGGGACAAAAAGATACATACGACGAGGCACTGATTGTTGAGCAACTCCATCATCAGGAGACTGTGAACGCCGCATTCGGTAAAGTGATTGAGCACTATTCGCAACCGCTTTACTGGCAAATTCGCCGCATGGTTATTGATCACGACGATGCCAACGATGTGCTGCAAAACACTTTCATCAAGGCGTGGAGCAACATTGGCAGTTTCCGTGGCGATGCCAAGTTTTCGACATGGCTCTACAAGATTGCCGTGAACGAAAGCATCACCTTCATCAACAAGAAAAAGGTGCAAAACAACATCTCGCTCGACGACGATTCGTCGTTCTTGACCAGCAACCTTGAAGCCGACAGGTATTTCGATGGCGATGAGGCTCAACTCAAGCTTCAGAAGGCCATTGCCACACTCCCCGACAAACAGCGACTGGTGTTTAACATGCGCTACTACGATGAGATGAAATACGAGGATATGAGTGAAATTCTCGGCACATCGGTAGGGGCACTGAAAGCGTCGTATCACCACGCTGTTAAAAAAATTGAAAGTTTTTTTGGTGAGGAGGATTAAACCTTTTCTATTTACACAAGTCAAACAAGCGCTATGAGACAAGAAGAAGATTCCAAAATATTGAGCAAGTTGGGTAAAAAATCCGGGTTTACCACCCCGGAAAACTACTTCAACGATTTTGCCAAAAACCTCGCAGAGAAGTTGCCAGAAGCAGCTGCTCCTGAAGATAAAGAAAAACCAAACCTATGGGTGCGATTCCGCCCCTATGTGTATATGGCAGCCATGTTTGCCGGTGTTTTCTGTATGATTCAGGTGTTTAATTTGTTCAATGGCAGCTCAAGTAGCCAAAATCCAATGGCTAATGGTCAGCTTGGTGGCACAGAAATCGTGGTAGGCGCCGATTCCGACACCACTGCACGCAGTTACCGCGACAGTGTGGAAAACAGCAACGCCACATTCCAACCCATCACCGACGACCTCAACCCCAATCAGATAAACTAACTTACACAAATACACATCTCGAATTTCCGTAGTATATGTCATTTTTTCCTGAAATGAAATATATTACGGAAATTTGTTTTTATCTTACGGTATAATGTCTAATTTCTAACATCTAATTTCTGATTTTTAGAAAGTTGTCGTTATATTTGCATTTAAATATCAGTCCATTTTATTCACCCTCATAACCAAAGAGGAAAAAACGCGTGACCTATGAAAGTAACCAAGTTGTCAAATATTATTATTGCTTTAGTTATGGCTATTTTCCCATTCAGCCTTTTTGCCAATCAGAAAGTGGAAACTCCTGATTTCGATTTCCCGAAAGAGGTGTCGAAAAAGGCAACTGCCGACCTTGCCGCCGCATTGAAAGCCAACAATGGCGAACAGATGATCGACGCGCTGGTGCGCTATGGTATAGCAGAAGGCAATGTGTCGCAAGAAAACATGCCTGCCATTATCGATAAAATTGAGTCGGTGCTGAAAAAGGAAAATCGCCCTGATTTCAAGGCGCTGTTACTCACCCTCGAAGCCAAGGTTTTCCACTCTTATTCAAGTGCGTATGCTGGTTGGCGAAAAACGTCGGAAGCCGCCCGCCCTGCCGATTACTCGGAATGGGGGATAAACGACTTCAACGAAAAGATTAAAGAACTGATGACCGAAGCCGTGAGCGATAAGGAAGCATTGCGCAAATGTGCCATCACCGACTATGCCAACATTTTGAGGTGTAATGAATTGGGCGCGCTCTACCAGCCCACGCTCTACGATTTCGTGTTGGCGCAAAAGGGTGAATTTGCATCCACTGATGAGCAAACTGACCAATGCGAGTATTTGCTCCGGGCTGGATATGTGCCAGCCTATCTCTTCAGCAAAAGCCAAGGCCTCAATACGGCGGAAAAACTCAAACTTTACGACCAATACAAGGACAACGAACATTCGGGCTGTCTGCTCACTGAATTGTCCACCTCCGCCGAGAGCTATAAGCAGCTGAAGGATTATTTGCAGAGATACCCTAATGGGGTATATGCCTATCAGGTGAGCGAGCGGTTGGCAGAAATTGAATGCAAGAAGGTGGACATCATACGCGCCAACAGCGTCAGTTCTCGCGACTCCATTCGTGTGGAATGCCGAGTGAGGAATGTGAACGATTTCTCAATCAGCGTCTATCAGGTGCCCGACAGTTATGTGGCAGCACTGGAAAAGCGTGGAGAAACCAAAATCGACACAAAAAAATGCAAATTTATCGCCACCTACGATAAGCATGTAGATGGTGCGATGCCATCTTTCACCGACACCGCAACCACAGCGGTGCTGAATCCGCTCCCTTATGGGCAGTATGCGTTTGTGGTGGCGTTTAAGAACGGAAGCAAAACGATTGAATCCACCTCGCGGACCAACGATTTGCTCCTCGTTTACGACATAGCCTCATTCACTGTGGCTCGCGAAAAGAAGGAAACCAGAATATTTGCGGTGGACCGCACCACAGGCGCACCCATGAAGGGCGTGAGCGTGAAGGGTGAGAACATCGATGGCGTGACTGCTGCCGATGGCTCGTGTGCGCTGCCTGTGGAATTTGATTACGACCGTGAAGTGAGCCTCACCAAAGGCATCGACAAATACGCTCCTAAGGTGTCGGTTTACCAATTCGACGATACCGACAACATTCAGAAATCAATCAGTGTTTACACCGACTTGGCGATTTACCGTCCTGGCGAAACCATCAAGTTTGCCGCTGTGCTCTATCGTGTAGGCACCACTTCAAAAACGGTGGCTTCGGGTGAGGTGATTGAAGTGGAATTGAAAGACGCCAACTACAAATCGGTGAAAAAACTCAAACTCACCTCCGACGCTTTCGGGCGCATTGAAGGCGAATTTACCATTCCCACTGACCGCATGAATGGCAGATGGCTGGTAAAATGCTCTGGCAGCGGATTCTACGGCAGGCAAGATGTGGATGTGAGCGAATACAAAACGCCCACTTTCGCCGTAGAGTTTCCCGACGTGAGTCATAATTTCGTGAGCAAGCAGCCTGTGAAGATTACAGGCACAGCCACCACCTATTCAGGTATGCCTATCGCCAACACCGAGGTGAAATTGACGCTCTCAAAGAGGGCGTGGAGTTGGTATTGGCGTTATGAGAGCGAAGGTGGCACCACGCTCAACGATACCACCGTCATCACCGATGCCGACGGCCGCTTCACCATCGAATACCCTGCCGGGCTATTTGGTGAAGAAGTGGGAAAATATACGTGGAATTGGTGTAGCTACACGCTCAGCGCCAAGGTCACTACCGCTGCTGGCGAAAGCCGTGAGGGTTATCACTCGTTTGTGGTAGGCAGAATCCGCAGTATCGAAATTCATGATTTCACCCACGAAAACAGCAAAAAGGCAAAACTGCCTGTAATTTTCAACTCCACTGATGAAGCCGACAAGAGTTTGGTGTGCACCTACACGCTGAAAGATGAGAGTGGCAATGTGGTGAAGTCAAGCTCTTTCAAAACTGATGCCCTTGAAGCCGATTTCTCTGAGGTGCCATCGGGCGTATATAGCATTGAGGTGCAAGTGGCTGATGAACCCAACATCACCTCAAAAGCAGAAGTCGTCATTTACCGTAGCACCGACAAGTGTGCACCAGTGAAAGACTGCCCTATCTGGATTCCTACTGAGGCCTACCGTGTTGACGGAAAGAATGTGGCACACACCACCATCGGTGTTTCGGCACCGGAATCTCACATCTACTATGTGGCAACAAGCCGAGCAGGCATTGTGAAGGAGGGCTGGTTGCACTATAAGCGAGGTCTGCACGATTTTGCTTTGCAAATTCCTAATGCCCCCGACGAATATATTTCGGTGAGTTTCTTCAATGTGTATAAAGGCGAAGTCACTCAATATTACCACCAATTCGTTTCCACTATCAACGAGCAGAAACTCAACATCAAACTCAACTCTTTCCGCGATAAACTCGTGCCGGGAGAGAAAGAAAAGTGGACAATGCAATTTGTTGATAAAAACGGCAATCCAGTGCAGACGGCGATGATGCTTGAAATGTACGACAAGGCACTCGAAAGCCTCAGCAGCAACAAGTGGAATATTTATGCGGCATATCTCGATGCTCGCCGCTACGCTATCTGCACATCGTTTTACGTATATAGCCGTTACCTTTCCGCATCATTTCAAGATGAGGTGAAAGTGAAAGGTTATTCGCCAGAGTGGCCGGTATTTAATATGTATGGTAAGCATTTCTTCCCACAATTCTCATTAATGGACGGCGCACCCGTTATAGCCTATGGCAGTGCGATGAAGATGGCTGCGAAATCACAAGGTGTGTTGGAAGAAAGTAAGGTTGAGACTTTTGATAGGGCAAATGCTGAACTTTCGAAAGAGAGCAAAGCAGAGGAGAAACCGCAGCTCAACGATATTAAGCTCCGTGAGGCCGACATCAAAACCGCGCTTTGGAAACCAATGCTCACTTCCGACACTGGTGGTAATCTGATCGTGGAATTTGAAGCACCTGAGTTCAACACCACTTGGGTGATGCAAGCCATTGCCTACACTGGCAATATGGTGAGCAGCAGTATCAGTCGTGAGGTGCTCACTCAAAAGCCCATTATGGTGAAGTCGAGCCTGCCACGCTTTGTGCGCGGTGGCGACAAGGTGGCACTGAAGGCTAATGTGATGAATGCCACCGATGAGGCTACCACATTCTCTGCCGTGGTCGAACTGTTTAACCCTCGCACCCAAGAGGTGGTGGCGACCAAGAGTTTTGATGGCAATATCGCTTCGAAAGGCACCGAGGTGGTGGGCATTGAATTTGCCGTGCCCGACACCATTCCATTTGTAGGCTTCCGTGTGAAAGCCGCCAATGCCACTTTCGGCGATGGTGAGCAGGTGATGCTTCCTGTGCTGAGTGATATTGCTCCCGTGATTGAAACCGAACCATTTTTCGTGGATGCCGCCAAACCTCATTTCGAGGTGAAAATGCCATCGTTCCCACTCGACAGCCGTGTGACGCTTGAGTATTGCGACAATCCTGTGTGGTATTGCGTTACGGCTCTGCCCACCATCTATGAACCCAACTATCACATTGCCACCAACCTTGCGCACAATCTTTTTGCCGAAGTGCTGGCGCAGGGTGTGGCTAAGTCGAATCCGCTCATTAAAACAGCCATTCAGCAATGGAAAGCCGACGGTGCCGACAGCACACTCACTTCAATGCTCGAAAAAAATAAGGACTTGAAGATTACCGACTTGTTGGCATCGCCATGGGTGAACGAGGCCGACCGCCAGTCGCTCCGTATGTCGAAACTCATTGACCTGTTCGACGAGAAGAAGATGAGCGCCGAGCACAAGAAGATTGTGGGTGCTTTGCAGAAGTTGCAACGTGCCGATGGTGGATTCCCTTGGTATGAGTACAATGGTTGCCGAAGCAGTCTGTGGACCACAGAAGTGGTGCTTCAACTGATTGGCGAATTGCAGCACTTGGGCTACACCTTAGATGATGCCGACATCAATCAGATGACGAAAAAGGCGCTTGCCTATTACGATAGCGAAATGCTCAAACTGTGGAACCAGCAGCAGAATGTGAGCAAGAAGAATTACAGCGGATTTAGTTCGTATGTGTATGTGCGCTCGCTGTTCCCTGGTGTGAAACTTCCTTCGGGCAACGATAAGATGATGAAAAAGGCACTCTCTGCCATGACCAAGGATTGGAAGGGGCTGCCAATGGGCGAAAAGGCTTACTTTGCCATGGCACTCAACCGTGGCGGCTACAAGAAAGTGGCAAGCCGCATCGTGGAATCGCTCCGCCAGTTCGCTATCGTGAAACCTGAGTTGGGCATGTATTGGGACAATCTGCAAATCGGTTGGCGCTACTTCGACAAGGTGGCAGTCACCGCCACCATTCTTGAGGCAATGCACGAGGTGGGTGCGTCGCAGACCGAAATCGACCAAATACGCAAGTGGATTCTGCTGATGAAGCAATCCAACGACTGGGGCAGTTCAAGCCTTGCTGCCGATGCGGTGTATGCTCTCCTTTCCACAGGCAGCCAGTGGCTCGAACGCAGCGAAAAGCCCATCATCACCATCGATGGCGAGGCGGTGCAGTTTAGCCATATCGATGAATATGTGGGCTACTGCCGCAAGACTATCCCTGCCCAGAGCGGTGCCACGCTGAAAATCGACCGCAAGGGCGCAAGTCCGGCATGGGGCGCTGTGTATTGCCAGTATAAGGCTCCTATGGCTTCGGTTGAGGCGAAAGACATCATTGAAATGAGCATCAGAAAGGAATACCTCGTTTATGGTGCCGACGGCAAACTCATCCCTGCTGCCGACTGCAATTTCAAGGTGGGCGACAAGGTGCAAGTGCGTGTGATGATTAAAAACAACAAAGACCTCGATTTCCTCACCGTCACCGACCAGCGTGCGGCTTGCTTTGAGCCAAAAGACCAGCTTTCGGGCAGCCGTTACATGGACGGCACTTATTTCTTCCAAGAGACGAAAGATGCCCAAACCATTCTGTTCTTCACCTCGCTCGACAAGGGCACACACATCATCAGTTACGATGTGTATGTGACGGCTGAGGGCCATTTCAGCGCAGGCATAGCCACCGCCCAATGCCAATACGCTCCCCAGCTCTCCGCCCACTCCTCCGGCACCCAAATCACCGTGCAGCCATAGGGTTGTGGTGTTTTATTGTTATAAATCAAAAACCAAATAATTTATCCACTTTTGTTTTGAAAATGAAATTTTTCTTTCATTTTTGCTGCAAAAGTGGATTTTGTTTTAATATTTGTTTATCTTTGCAGATGTAAAGTCACTTGATTACTAACTCTATAAATAAATCAACCCAATTATGAAGAAAACCATCCTCCTCTCAGCAATGGCTTTTTGTGGTATGGCGGTAATGGCACACGCTGGTGTCGAAGTGAATCCGCTTGCCAATTCCAAGGGTCAAGACTACAAAGTGAACGCAAATGTGTCGCGCCAGTTAGTTGACACGCATGATGCCAACGCCACAGTGCTCTCGGAAAGGGTGCTTGCGCCCGGTGTTTCCGAACAGGAGTGCGTACTTAAAAACGGTGTAAAATACAAGCGCATTGTTAAAGCCGATGCCCAGCCAGTCAAGGTGCTGAAGGCGCCTTCATCGAAAGCCGACGCCGAGGGCGCATTGCTCAATGAAGGTTTTGAAGGATGGGACGGCACTACTAAAAACTGGATTCCTGCCACTTGGAGCGAAATCAATTCTGAGGGCGAGGCTGGAAGTTACGATGGTGGCGCGTTCACATGGTTTGTGAGCGGACAGGCAGGCTCGCTCCCAACTCCTGTGGAGGGAAAATACTATTGCGTGATCCCTTACGCAAGGGTGACACGTGCCGACAACAAGAAAGAAGACCTTCCACAAGACGAGTGGCTCGTAACTCCAAAGATGAAGTTGCGCACTAATGAGCAACTCTCGTTCAACATCAGCTATTCTCCGCTCTATCTTTACGACATGTCGAACGAGAACATCAACTTCGGCACCATGGAGTTTATTCATCAAATTATTTCGGCTACGCTGAAGGTGTATATTCGTGAAAATGGTGGTGAATGGAAGGAAATCTACGACATTGAACCAGCGTGGCGAAACTACACGCTCAACGATTTGTTTAACAACTACTATAACCAAAGAAGCGAAGATGTGGTGATTTCGCTGAAGAATTACGATGGTAAGGAAGTGGAAATCGCGTTCCGATATGTGGGTATTCGTGGCAACACGATGGAACTCGATAAAGTGGTGGTTGACAAGGCGAAACTCACAGCCTTGTATCAACGCCCAGCTGGTGCTATGTATTGGGGATTGAGCAAGAATATTGAATATCCATTGATTGCTACCGATGGCGGTTCGGTCCGCACTTTCCTCCACGTTCCAGCCTACACGGATTTGACTTGGACTAACCGTTCGTCGGCTAATGTGGAATCTGTGTCGTGGCAATATCTGGCTGACGATGGTACAGCCCAAACCTCTACCGACAAGGATTTGGTGTCAGGCTTTATTCCCTCGCGCAGTATCGAAGGTTTGTATCCTACTCCAGAACTTACGGTTAAGGCTCAAGACTTTGCCGACGAAAGCTATAAACTTCCTGTGTTGGACGTGTATGCCGGTGGTGCCCCTGAGATGGATGGCAAAACTTATCCGCTCACTTTGGCGAATGTGCAAAAAGATGATGTAAGTTTCCTTTTCAACAGCCAGTCTATTCCACTGAGCGGTTTCCACAAATTCACCAAGAATATTTGGACCCAAATGCTTTTAGGAAAGAATCCTACCGATTCCGCTTATTATGCGCCATTTGGCTTTATGACAAAATACGAGAAGCCAACCAAGCCTTACATCGTGAAGCGTGTGTGGGTGCTTGCCTATGGTATGATTAGCGAAACCTCAAAGTTTGGTTTTGCGTTCTACCGCTGTTCGCCTAACGATATGCCGTATGCTGGCTTTGCTGGTGCTGAATGTGCGTATGCCGACATTGTGAAGGTGCCAATGGGCAATTTCAACTACTACGCCATTCCATTTGATGTAGCCCCAACAGAAGGCACTGCTCCTGTGGTAATCGACCGTGATGTGTTTGGGCTTGTGTATGGTCTCGACTGTGACCAAAACAACACCATCTATCTGCTTCAAACTATCTCTTACGATAAAAACGACACCAATTCGCAGTATTTCTATCTCTCTGGCATGAAAAATGGTTCGCCCACTTCTGCCGTGTTGCCAGCCACATCTTTGACCGACAATAACGGCAACGAGTTGAAGACCCATCTTTTTATGGAACTTGAAACAGAATTCCCTTGGCTCAAGGCGATTAAAGAAACAAGCCTTACCGTTGGTGCTGTAGGTGGCGATGTGAAGTTGTGCCTCGATAGCTATAAAGACGCGTCGGAACTCACCGTGGCTGTGACCGACGATCAAGGCGCAGAAGCCACTTGGCTCACTACCGTAGGTGCAGGCAAAGACACTGATGCTGTGATTACTGCCACAGCGCAACCTCTGCCCGAAGGCGCGTCAGAACGCGTGGCAAAGGTGAAAGTGTCGTACCCCACTTGCCAAGATGTGGAATTTACCATCACCCAAACTCCAGCCACAGGCATTACCACAGTAAAGAATAGCCCTCTATGTGTGACTGTGAACGGTGATTACATTGTGGTGAGCAACGTGGTGGGTGAAGTTGTGATATACGATGTGACAGGCAAAATGGTGGCCAAGGCACACGCCAACGGCACCGCCAACATCTCCACATCGCTCTCCAGCGGCGTTTACATCATCAAATCCGCCACCAAAACCGCAAAATTCATCAAATAACCACCCTCAACCATAAAGGTGATTTCCCATAATAATTAGGCTCTCTAAGCTTTGCAAAAAAGCCAAAGAGCCTAATTTTATTATGTTTACGCTATAGCGTTTGTTTTTGTGTGGTAAATTTTTAAGAATTGATATACAAGTTGTCACAAAGAAGGTTTGCGACGAAATTCCGTTAGGAATTTGATGTGTGTAGGCAGGTAT
>SAMEA104315429__coassemble_945_pt1 | contig 16014 bp, 14 predicted proteins | sample SAMEA104315429__metabat2_high_PE_005 | metagenome-assembled genome bin SAMEA104315429 (sample SAMEA104315429) | gut metagenome | biome: Monkey gut; feature: monkey-associated habitat; material: faeces | place: China | collected 2013
CGGACGCGAAGTATCGCGTCCCTACCATGCAAAATCGTTTTGGGAGATTTGATTCCGCTTTTTTCCAAGAAATCATTTTATCATCAGGGGTTTTTCGCCGTGAAACGGCGAGCGGTTTTTATCCTTGTGGCAAAATGGATAGCCCTCGTAAGAGGGTGGTGGAGGGATTGTGTGGTTGGCGGCATGGAAACTCGTTTCCAATGACGCAAAGCGCACAGTCGCACCGCCAAATGCGAAGCATTCCACATTGCCCCAAGGCTGTTTTTTATGTTTTTGTTTTTGATTCCATTCACAATTCGGCAACATTGCATAATCTATCCCCAGGAATTTTCCACTGAACCGAAAAAATCCTTAACGGAATTTCATCGCATCTTCTTCGGAACAATATGCATATCATTTCCTTTTTTTATTAAAATATAAGGTGTGTTACGGAATTTTTTTTATCTTTGCGTATAGGAAAAAATATATTTATAATTTCATCATTTAAACAATTTAAAACTTATGAAATCTGTTATCACATTGTTAATTACAGTGCTGCTGTCGTCGGTAGCCAGTGCGGCGCAGAATAACTTGGAAAATGGCTATGAATATGTGGATTTGGGGCTGCCCAGTGGCGCCATGTGGGCAACCAAGAATATTGGTTCGCACTCCCCCGTGGATATAGGCGACTACTACTCGTGGGGCGAGGTGGAAACGAAGGATAGCTACACAAAAAACACATACAAATGGGGTGTCTGTGACACTGAGGAGCATGTGCTGAAATACAACGACACCGATAAAAAAACGCGCCTCGACCCAGAGGACGATGTGGCAAAGGTGAAGTGGGGTGGACGCTGGCGTATGCCCACTAAGGAGGAATTTGAGGAACTATTGAATACCTGTGAAGTGAACTTCGTCGCTTATCCTGACGACTCATCCTATAAAGTGTATGAAGTGAAAGGGCCGAATGGAAATGCCATTTATTTTCATCTTTGCGGCTATATGACGATGGATAAAGTTCGCGACTACAATCAGCGTGCCTATTTTTGGTCGTCGGATCTCAACCAAGTGAAATCGGTTATTGGCTTTATTCCTAATGAAAGAGCAATCGAATTTACCCTCTATAACGATGGGCGCAAATGGGTGGGTAAGACCAGCAGATATATGGGAAACCCTGTTCGTCCAATGTTCCTTCCACAGGTGTCAACGGGCGTAGACCAAACTGCGATTGCCAGCGATTTCACTTATAAAGTGGTGTGTGGTGGCATAGTTTGTGACAGGGATTTTGCCATTTATGATATTTCTGGCCGCGATGTCACGTCGCAGAATGGCTCATTGAGTGGGCTGTATATCCTAAAAGTAGGGTCTGTGGCGAAGAAAGTGATTGTGGCTCAGTTGCTCCATTGAGCAACAGCCATCGGAGATGGCGAATTGTGGTTAACTCCATGCAAGCTCATGCGTTACGAAGTAACGTGCGAGCGCAGCTTGGAGAACGACAAGAATAAGAGGGTGAGCGTCGGAGACGGTCGGTCGTGGTAACAGCAAGTCAAATACCACAACTGACCCTCTCCGAGGCTCACTCATTCGTTGGCACTATCTCCAAGCTGCGCTCATTCGCTCCTGCGGAGCTTCATTCGCTTGCATGGAGTTAACCACAATATGCCGTTTCCAACGGCTCGCAGTCACAACTCTGCATCAAATATCGATTCAGACAAAATTCATCTAAAGCCGTTTCCAACGAATTACAATCACCAAACATAACCCCAATCACATAAGGCAATTTGTCATGTAAGCAAATAGTCGTGCCATTCTATGCCTTGCTCCTGAAGTATTCGTTTAAACTCGTCTTCAAAACTCACATAGGCATGATGAATTTTCTGGTTTTTGATATACTCTATAACGCCGTTTTTCGCTTCCAACGAAACAGAGAAAGCGACATATTCACGCCCCCAGCCATTCCATTGTGGGAAATGTCCGCAAATTTTCGCCCATTCGCTACTGGTTTGCTTAACTTCTCTCACCAAATCGGATAAGGCAACAGTCGGATTCAAGTCAAGAAGAATATGGATGTGATTTTCCACACCACCTATACGACACAAGTAGCAACCCTTATTCTGGATTACTTTCCATATATAGCGGTACATGTCCTCACAGTGGGCTTCGCAGATGGTTTTCTGTCGATGGTGGGTGTTGATAACGATATGATATAGGGCGTTAACTTTGCTCATGTTCTTTTTGGGCAAATGTAACCATTCTTTATGCCTCTTGCAAATGTTTTATAACAAAAAAAACAATGGAAACGATATGTCTGGGCGAACAGGTGTCATGTGAGAATATGTGAAAGTGGTCATAAGAGATGGTGCTCTATGAAAAATGCAAAAGTGTGTGGAGATAAGTTGCGAAGCAACAGCCATCGGAGATGGCGAATTGTGGAAAACGCAAAAGTGCGTGGAGATGAGTTGTGGAGTGACAGCCATCGGAGATGGTGAATTGTGGTTAACTCCATGCAAGCTCGTGCGTTACGAAGTAACGTGCGAGCGCAGCTTGGAGAACGACAAGAATAAAAGGGTGAGCGTCGTAGACGGTCGGTCGTGGTAACAGCAAGTCAAATACCACAACCGACCCTCTCCGAGGCTCACTCATTCGTTGGCGCTATTTCCAAGCTGCGCTCATTCGCTCCTGCGGAGCTTCATTCGCTTGCATGGAGTTAACCACAATACGCCGTTTCCAACGGCTCGCAGTCACAACTCTGCATCAAATATCGATTCAGTCAAAATTCATCTAAAGCCATTTCCAACGGCTCGCTTCCATGGTGCTGGGGGGGTGAAAAAATAGCCACAAATTCGGGGGCGAATTTGTGGCTTTATTATATATAGTGTGTATGGGGGTGCGCTATTTGGCGATGATGAGGTCGATGCCGAGGTCTTCGATGGTGGCGCGGTCTTTTGCCGAGATGCCAGCGTCGGTGATGATGATGTCGATTTCCTCGGTGTCGCCGATTTTTGCGAAGCCGCGTTTGCCAAACTTGCTGGAGTCGGCAAGCACGATGGTTTTCTGTGCGGTGTGCATCATCTTGCGGTTGAGGTTTGCCTCACGCATATCGGTGGTTGAGAAGCCGAAATCGAAGTCGATGCCGTCAACGCCCAGATACAGCTTGCTGAAGGCGCAGTTCTTCAAAATCATCTCGCTGTATTCGCCCACCACAGAAAGTGAGCTGTGGCGAAGCATGCCGCCGAGCTGCAAGATGTCGATGTTCTCGTGCTCCGAGAGTGTTTCGCTCACTTGCAGCGAAGCCGATACCACGGTGATTCTGCCGTTAGGCACGATGTTGCGTGCCAAGGCGTGAACGGTGGTGCCCGATGCCAAGATGATGGAGTCGTTGTTGGTGATGAGCTTTGCGGCTTCACGGCCGATAAGCGTTTTCTGCTCGGTGAAGAGTTTTTCCTTCTCGTTCACAGATCGATTATTGGTAAACGGATTGAGCATGATGGCTTTGCCGTGGCTACGGTAAAGTTTGTTTTCTTTCTCCAGTTCGGTTAAATCTTTTCGTATAGTGACCGACGACACCTGAAGGATGTCGGCAAGTTCGGTAACTTGTGCAGCCCCTTTTTTCAGCAGGGCGTTCATGATGGTTTGATGTCGTTGCTCTTTAGTCATGACGGTATTGCGTGATTTTTGGATTTTAGTTTTGTTTCGCAACTGAAATCCGCTCTTTTTCTCTACAAAAATACAAAGAATCTCGCTGATTATGAAATTATAAATGAGAAATATATCTAAAAATTTGTCGTTTATCAAAAAAGGTGCTAAATTTGTTGCGAAAAAAAACCAAAAAGGTTGCGAAACAAAAATGGCGACAACTATTTTTCTTTCGGTTCCCCTTTTTTCTATGAACAACTATAGATTTTATAACTAACTTTCAACCTAACAATAAAAAACGTTTTTAGGGTAATGGATGTGAAACTGAAAAACAAGTATGATGTCATCGTAATCGGTGGCGGCATCACTGGCGCGGGTACTGCTCGCGACTGCGCTATGCGTGGGTTGAGTGTGCTGCTTATCGAGCGTTTTGACTTTGCTCAAGGTGCCACGGGCCGAAACCACGGTTTGCTGCACAGTGGAGCACGCTATGCTGTGACAGACCAGGAATCTGCTACAGAGTGTATTCAAGAAAATATGATTTTGCGTAAAATCGCAAGTCATTGTGTGGACGAAACCGACGGTTTGTTCATCACACTTCCAGAAGACGATTTGGCGTATCAAGCCACTTTCGTGGAATCGTGCCAGCGCGCAGGTATCAGAGCAGATATTATCGACCCCCAAGAGGCCAAGATTCTTGAGCCAGCGGTGAATCCATCACTTATCGGTGCTGTGAGAATTCCCGATGCCTCAATTGATCCATTCCGCCTGACCGTGGCGAATGTGGTTGACGCTCGCATACATGGTGCCGACGTGATCACTTACCACGAGGTGACCGAGCTGATTATCGACCAAACTCGTGTGGTGGGCGTGAAGATGCGCGACCAGTACACCGGCGAAATCCGCGAAGTGTATGCCGACCTCACCATCAATGCCGCCGGCATTTGGGGTATGCTCGTAGCCAAGATGGCAGGCATCACTGTTAATATGTTCCCGGCTAAGGGTGCTTTGCTCATTTTCGGACACCGTGTCAACAACATGGTGATTAACCGCTGCCGCAAACCAGCCAACGCCGACATCCTTGTTCCTGACGACAACGTGTGTGTGATCGGTACCACCAGCGACCGTGTGCCTATCGAAACTTGCGACGATATGCGAGTGACAGATGAGGAAGTGGAAGTGCTTCTCACCGAAGGTGCGCAACTCGCTCCAGCACTTGCCACCACACGCATCTTGCGTGCCTATGCAGGTGTTCGCCCACTGGTGGCAAGCGACCACGACCCAAGCGGCCGAAGCATCAGCCGTGGTATTGTGACACTCGACCACGCCACACGCGACGGCTTGGAGGGCTTCGTGACCATCACCGGTGGTAAGATGATGACCTACCGCCTGATGGCAGAAATGGTGACCGACCTCGTGTGCAAGAAGCTTGGTGTGAACAAGGCTTGCGAAACAGCCACCACTCCACTCCCAGGCTCTGAGTCGAAACTGTCGGAAGAAGAACTCCGCACATTCAGTTTTGCCGACAAGGCAGCCGAAGGCCGCCACGGCACCTACACCAAGGAAATCGTGAAGCCCGCTGATGAACTCGACGAGGCACTCGTGTGCGAATGTGAGGGCGTTTCGGTTGCAGAAGTTAACTATGCCGTTAATTCACAGCATGTGACCAACATGATCGACCTTCGCCGCCGCACCCGTGTGGGTATGGGCACATGCCAAGGTCAACTCTGCTCTTGCCGTGCAGCCGGTCTGCTCTGCCAAGGCAATCACGCCGATAAGGCTGCTGCCGACTTGGCTGACTTTATCGACGAACGCTGGAAAGGTATGAAACCAGTGGCTTGGGGCGCAACCCTCAACGAAGCTCAACTCATCACCATGGTGTATGAAGACCTCTGTGGTGTGAATCAGTTTGTAAAGGAAGGAGGTATGAAATGAAATTCGATACTATAATTATAGGTGGAGGCCTTAGCGGTCTGACAGCCGGATTGGCACTTCAAAAAGCCGGCAAGCGTGTGGCTATCGTGAGCATGGGTCAAAGCACCCTGCACTTCAACTCTGGCACATTTGACCTGCTCGGCTACGATGCACAGGGTGCGGCAGTGAGCCACCCACTCGAGGCCATCGCTAAATTAGATGCCAATCACCCATATTCAAAATGTGAAAATGTAGAAGCCCTCGCCGACGAGGCTAAGGCACTGCTCGCCGAAGTGGGCGTGCGCACCACCGGCGACGCGAAAGCCAACCACTACCGCATCACCCCAATGGGCGCGGTGAAGCCAGCATGGCTCACTATCGAGGACTACGCCTCACTTGCCGATGCCGACAAACTCCCTTGGAAGAAGGTGGCGCTGGTCAACATCATTGGCTATCTCGACTTCCCTACCAAGTTTATCGCAGCCGGATTGCGCAAACTCGGTGCTGAGGTGGATGTGAAAGGTTTCACCATTCCAGAACTGGAGGCTGCCCGCAAGAGCCCCACAGAAATGCGCGCTTCGAACATCGCTAAGGTGCTGGGCAACGCCGACATGGTGAAGCGTATGGCTGCCGCTGTAAACGAACAGATTCAAGGCGGCAACTACGACGTAGCACTTCTTCCTGCCGTGCTCGGTATCGCCGATGCCACACTCAGCCAGCAGCTGAAGGACGAGGTGAAGTGCGATGTGCAATTCCTTGCCACTCTGCCACCATCGGTGCCAGGCGTGCGCGTGCAAACATTGCTCCGCAAGCGTTTCATCGCAGGCGGCGGCGTGCACCTCACTGGCGACAAGGCTATTGGCGGTGTGATTGAAGGCGGCACACTCAAGTGCATCAACACCCAAAATCTGACCGACACTTGCCTCAAGGCCGATAACTTCATCCTTGCAAGCGGCTCATTCGTGAGCGGAGGCTTGAACAGCAACTACGACGAAGTGACCGAAACAGTGTTCGGACTCGATGTCAACGCAGCCGAAGGCGGCCACGGACAGTGGACCAAGTATGGCGTGTATGAGGCACAGCCATATATGGAATTTGGTGTGGCTACCGACGAAAAGCTTCATGTGAAGAAAGATGGTAAAGTGATTAACAACTGCTATGCAGTGGGCTCGGTGCTCAGCGGACACAACCGCGTGAAGATGGCCGACGGCACAGGCGTGTCGATGCTCACAGCATTGCAGGCAGTGAAAAATATTTTAAAATAATCGACCCGATATGGCAGACTTACAAATCAATAGCGAAAGCGTTTTCAATTTTGAGCAGTGTCTGAAGTGCTCAGTTTGTACGGTATATTGCCCAGTGTCGGCAGTAAATCCAGCATATCCCGGCCCAAAGCAAGCCGGTCCCGACGGTGAACGCTACCGTCTGAAAAATCCAGTGTTCTTCGACGAAAACCTTAAAAAGTGCTTGAACTGCAAGCGCTGCGAGGTGGCATGTCCACAGAACGTGAAAGTGGGCGACATCATTCAAGTGGCCCGCATGAAATACAGCAACCACAAGCCAGGCTTGCGTGACCGCATTCTCGCCAGCACCGACTTCGTGGGCACGATGGCAAACCGCTTTGCCCCAATCGTGAACAAGACTTTGGCTTTGAGCCTCACCAAGAGCTTGATGCACAGCACCATTGGCGTTGACAAGCACCGCCAGTTCCCTGCTTACAGTGCACAGCGCTTCGAAACCTGGTATAAGCGCAACGCCAAGGCTCAACAAGCACAATACAGCAAGCAAGTGAGCTATTTCCATGGCTGCTATGTGAACTACAACTTCCCTAAGCTTGGTAAAGACCTTGTGAAGATTATGAATGCTGTGGGCTACGGCGTGCAGCTGCTCGACAAGGAAAAATGCTGTGGCGTGGCAAAGATTGCCAACGGCCTCTACGACCAAGCCAAGAAGCACGGCAACATCAACATCAACTCCATTCGCAAGGCGAAGGAAGAGGGCAGAGTGACGCTTGGCACAAGCTCCACCTGTTGCTTCACCATCCGCGATGAATATGAGCATGTGCTCGGTATGGAATCAGCCGACATGCGCGAAAGCATGACTTTGGCCACCCGATTCCTCTACCAGCTCCTCGACGAAGGCAAGATTAAGCTCGCTTTCCGCTCCGACTATAAGAAGCGCGTGGCTTACCACAGCGCATGTCACATGGAGCGTATGGGCTGGGTGTTCTACAGCACCGAGTTGCTCAAGATGATTCCAGGTGTTGACTTCACCATGCTCGATTCGCAATGCTGCGGTATTTCCGGTACTTACGGCTTCAAGCGTGAGAACTACGAAACCTCGCAAGCCATCGGTTCAGGCCTCTTCAAGCAAATCAAGGAAGTGGCTCCCGATTGCGTGGCTACCGACTGCGAAACCTGTAAGTGGCAGATTGAAATGTCGACAGGTGTGCCCGTAGAAAATCCCATCAGCATCATTGCCGACGCACTCGATGTGGAAGCAACGATTAAGCTGAATTCATAATTAATTAATTTTGTAATACAATGAGGTCGGCATCGCGCGTGATGCTGTGGTGCCGACTGAAATTTAAGCTGTTTTGATTCTATTGAAAAAACTTTTTTGTTTTGGCTGTATTTTTTGAGCCATTTTTGCATCAAAAAATTAGCATAATAGAGTCAAAATAGCTTAATTTTGTGCAACAAGTTAGTTGATATGGATTGCTGACCAAGATTAACTGAAGATACAAATAAATAATAACATAACTAAACTTAAAAAAATTAAAACTAAATTATGGCAAGTTTTTTAGCTCCTCCAGCAGCGAAACCTGCACAGATTGGACCTGAAGCTGATGCGAAGTACAAGAAATTGCGTTGGCAAGTTTTTATTGGTATTTTTATCGGCTACGCCGGTTTCTATCTCGTTAGAAAAAACTTCTCAATGGCAATTCCTATGCTTGCTCCTTTCGGATTCGAAAAGGGCGAGTTGGGTATCGTGCTTTCAATGAACGCCATCGCTTACGGATTCTCTAAATTCGTGATGGCAAGTATCAGCGACCGAAGCAACGCTCAGCGTTTCCTTCCACTCGGTTTGGTGTGCACGGCTATCTCAATGCTGTTTATGATTGTGCCAGTGCAATGGCTTGGCGCAGAACATAAGGGTGCGGCTATCGCTTTGATGGCAGCCCTCAACTTCCTCGTTGGTTGGTTCAACGGTATGGGTTGGCCTCCATGCGGCCGTGTGATGACACACTGGTTCTCAATCAAGGAACGTGGCACATGGATGAGTTTCTGGAACTGCGCCCACAATGTGGGTGGTGCACTCGTTGGCCCTATGGCTGTGTACGGCGCAATGTGGTTCGGCTCATGGTTCTATGGTGCTAACACCGACTACTACTTCCTTATCGGTACTTACGCATTCCCTGCCGCTGTGGCAGTGCTCGTGGCAGTGCTCGCTTATTTGATGATTCGCGATACCCCACAATCTTGCGGCCTCCAATCAATCGAAGAATGGAGCGGCCACGCTGCTAAGAACTACAGCAAGGCTGATGAAAAGTCACTTTCAGTGAGTGAAATATTCAAGACTGTGCTTTCCAATAAATTGCTCTGGTACATTGCTTTCGCTAATGCTTTCGTGTATATGGTGCGCTACGGATGCCTCGACTGGGCTCCTACCATCTTGAAGGAACAAGGTGTGGACTTGAAGGAAGCAGGTTGGGCATATTTCGCTTATGAAATGGCTGCAATCCCTGGCACTATCTTCTGCGGTTGGTTGAGCGACAAGGTGTTCCAAGGCCGCCGTGCATTGCCTACCATCATCTTCATGGCACTCGTGGCTGTGGCTATCGTGGTTTACTGGCAATTCTTCAACAACTTCACCGTGGTGATTTGTTGCTTGATCGCTATCGGCTTCCTTATCTATGGTCCTGTGATGCTGATTGGTGTGCAGGCTCTCGACCTTGCTCCAAAGAATGCAGCCGGCACCGCCGCTGGTTTGACTGGATTCATGGGTTATGTGCTCGGTACCGCTATCCTCGCCAACGTGGTGATTGGCTATGTGGCTGAAAACGCAGGTTGGGACTGGACATTCATTCTCCTGCTCATCGCTTGTGCCCTCTCTGTGTTCTTCATGGCACTCACCTACAAGGAAGAGAAGTATCTTGCAGAGCAAAACAAGAACTAATTATACCCTTCACATCCTATTAAAACTACTCTAAAAATTATATAAACTATGGCAAATGATGTTTATGCCTCGTTAGGCAAAGACAGGAAACGATTCCTGAATTGGCAATGGCGCATCATCTTAGTGACGATGATTGGCTATGCCGTGTTCTACTTTGTTCGCAAGAACATGTCTGTGGCCATGCCAGGTATCACCGCTGAATACGGTGTTACCAACAAGAGCTTCGGTTGGATTATCTTCGCTGGTTCACTGGTGTATGGTTTTTCACGCTTTATCAATGGTTACCTCGTTGACCGTGTGAAAGGGCGTATCGTAATGGCTGCAGGTCTGCTCCTCTGCGCATTGTCGAACTTCCTGTTTGGCTACGGTGCCAACTTGAGCGCCTTGTTCACTGGCGTGAATGAAGGCCCCGACTTCGTGAATATGTTCATTATGTTGATGGGTGTGACTATCATCCTCAACCAATACTTCCAAGGTTTCGGTTATCCTCCATGTGCGCGTATCCTGCCACACTGGATTCACCCAAGCCAGTTGGCTACCAAGATGAGTGTGTGGAACTGCTCACACTCTATCGGTGCGGCTCTCGCTGTGGTGGCTTGCGGCTACATTATGGGCACAATGGGTACCGACATGAGCCAAGCCGACGGTGTGGTTAACACCATCATCAAAAACCTCACCGCCAACGGTGTGGACCAGGCTCAGGCTGTGGAACAGGCTGCCACCTACGCTGCGCACATTGGTGCGTGGAAGTGGTGCTTCTATGCTCCTGCTTGCTTGGCTGTGGTGACTTCGATTTTCGTGTTCCTCGGCTTGCGCGACGAGCCTAAGGAAGTGGGACTGCCCGACCTTCCCGACACTGGTCTCGGCGGCTTGAACGAAAACAAGAAGAGCGCAAAGGCTCGCAAGAAATTCGAAATGGAAATGGTGTGGAAAAACCGTTGGGTTTGGACATTCTGTATTGCCAACCTCTTTGTGTATGTAGTGCGTATGGGCGTGCTCGACTGGGGTCCTAAATTCTTGACCGAGGCTCGTGGTCTCGACATCAAGAGCGCAACCTGGACCACTGCGGCGTTTGAAATCGCTGGTATCGTGGGCACCTTGTTCGCTGGTTGGGCCACCGACCACATCTTCAAGGGTAAAGGTCACCGCATGTGCGTGATGTGCATGGCTGGTGCGGCAATCTTCATGACCATCTTCCGCTTCTTGCCAGACGACTGTGGCATCACCGTCACAGCCGCTGTGCTCGTGGGTGCAGGTTTCTGCATCTATGGCCCACAGGCACTTATCGGTATCGAACTCGGTAACCAAGCCACTAAAGAGGCTTCGGCTCGTGCCAACGGTATCGCTGGTATTCTCGGCTACCTCGGCTCAGGTTTGAGCGGTTTGCTCGTTGGTTATGTGGCTGATGCATTTGGTTGGACCCGCGTGTTCGAAACCATCATCGTTGTTGCCATCATCGGTATGTTTGTGCTCATCTCAATGTGGGCAGCTCCACGCGATGGCTACGAACGTGCTTCTAAAATCAATTACGATGAAGAATAACCAATAATTCAATAAAAGGTGAATAGGACACCGGTCGTCCTAATCACCTTTTTCCTTTTGAATACATTTATAACTACTGCAATTATGGAATTTAATAAATACATGTCGCCAATGGGCGAAGAGAAGTTGATGGAGGCTCTTGCCAAGATTAAGCATGTGGCACTCGACATGGACGGCACCATCTACATGGGCTCAACCCTGTTTCCCTACACCATCAAGTTTCTCGACACGCTCACCGCTAACGGCATCAGCTATTCGTTCCTGACCAACAACCCAACCAAGAGCCACAAAGACTATCTTTTGAAGCTCGAAAAACTGGGTATTCACGCCACCGATGAGCAAATGTACACCTCATCGCTCGCCACCATCGACTACATCAAGCAGCACTACCCCGAAGCAAAGCGCCTCTTCACCCTCGGCACTCCAAGTATGCAAGAGGAATTTGTGAAGGCCGGCTTCGAACTGTGTGCCGACGATCCTGCCGACCGTCCCGATGTGCTGGTAGTGGCATTCGACACCACTTTGGAATATTCACGCCTGTGCCGCGCCACCTGGTGGGCATCGAAAGCCGATATTCCTTACATCGCCACCAACCCCGACTGGGTGTGCCCAACCGACCAGGATGTGATTCTCGTGGACTGCGGTTCAATCTGCAAGGCGATTGAGGGCGCGTGCAAGCGCAAGCCCGATGTGGTGATTGGCAAGCCCAATCCAAATATGCTCTACTGCATTCGCGACAAATACGGCTACAAGAGCGACGAATTGGCAATGGTGGGCGACCGCATCTACACCGATGTGGCTACTGCTCAAAACGCTGGCTCGCTCGGAGTGCTCGTGCTCAGTGGCGAAACCACTTTGGAAACAGCCATCGCCAACGACCCAAACCCTGATTTGACAGCAGAAAACATCGAAGTGCTTGGCGAATTGCTCGTAAAATCGCGTAAAAAGTAAAAATAATTGAAAAAACGCTTTCGTTTTGAAAAATGTTTCGTATCTTTGCGAAGAATAAATTTTGCCTTTTATAACTAATGGCATAAAAAATTTATAGAAACTACGAAATAACCGAAGGCTTGTATTAACAATAACTACGAATATATATTATAATATATAGATAATCAAAATTTTCTACTAACTCAATTTTCAAAATTATGAAGAAATCAATCTTTACTCTTCTTAGCTGTGCTGCTCTTGCAACTCCAGCTATGTTTGCAGAAGAAGCAGTGGCTCCTGAAGCAATCGCTGAACCAACAGCCGAAGCTGTAGCAGAACCTGTGGCAGAACCACAAAGTGACTTTGCTGACTTCTTGAAGAAGATGCCAGTGAAAATCTCTGGTTACCTCCAAACTGGCTGGAACTTCACCAGCAACAAAAACGCTTCTACCTCTTCTTTCCAAGCTAAGCGTCTCCGCTTGCTCTTGGACGGTAAGGTATCTGAAAACGTAGACTTCCGTCTCCAAATCGAAGCTTTCAACGGTATCGCTGGTTCTACCAACGGTAACGGTCAGAAGAACATCCAAGTGATGGACGCGTTCGCAACTTGGAAAATTTGCCCAGAATTCAAGGTTCGCGCCGGTCAATTCTACACTCCACTCGGTTATGAGAACTACGACATCTCTCCAGCTACTTTGGAAACTGTTGACTTCTCTAACATCGTTTACCGCATCGCTTGCCGTAACCCATATTCTTACAACTTCGTAGACTATGGTCGCGACCTCGGCGTTATGATCATCGGTGACATCAACAAGTACTTCCACTACGACTTCGCTGTGACCAACGGTTCAATTCCTTGCAAAGACGACAACAACAACACTAAGGACATTTACGCAAGCGTAACTATCAAGCCTTTCAAGAACTTCAACGTGAAGGCTACTTACAACTGGGGTGAATACAACCCACAAGCTCTCGCTGGTGGTGCTGCTCCTGGCCAAGGCGTTTCTAAGTATATGCCAATGAACCGCTTCGTTGTGGGTGCATGGTACAACGATCCTAACGGTCTCGACCTCCGCGCTGAATACGGTTTCATGAAGTCAGATAAGGGTGGCGACACTTACGTTGACGAACAAGGTGCTTACGTACTCGCAGGCTACCACGCTGGCAAGTTCCTTCCTATCGTGCGTTGGGACATGTACAAAGACGACGTGAACAAAACTTCTGCTGGTTGCAACTACAACCGTATTCTCGTAGGTTGTACTTACCAACTCTTCAAGAACGTGAAGATCCAACTCAACTATGGTCACTTCATGTACAGCGACAGAGTTGAGGAAGCTGGTGGTTTGAAGAACAGCGAACAAGTTCAACTCATGGGTCTCTTCAAATTCTAATTACCAAGCATAAGGTAAAATCTTAACCAAATTTTTATAAAACAATTTCATTAACAAAAACTTAAAAAAGTTATTATGAAAAAATTAATGATTCTCTTGGCTGTTTGCTCATTTGGTTTGGCAAACGCTCAACACCTCGGTACTGAATACCGTTTGAAGAAAGTTGTTGAAGTTCCTGGCCGTCAAGGTATCGCTGCTGACAAGGACTACTTCTACGTATCTGACACTCGTGGTCTTTACAAATTCGACCGTAACTGGAACCTCGTTAAGAAGCGTGTTCAGACTAAGGACGCAAAGACTGGCAAGTTCATCGACCCATTGTTCAACAACCCAGATCCAGCTAAGGGTGGTGCTAACCACTTCGGCGACATCGACGTTTACGATGGCAAGATCTACACCGGTAACGAATATTTCAACCTCGGCCGTGGCGTGAACATCTCTGTTGACATCTACGACGCTAACACTCTCCAATATGTGGAAAGTATTCCTTGGCGTCCAGAATCTGGTCAAGTTGAAGTTTCTGGTGTTGCAGTTGACCGCGAACGCAACCTCGTATGGCTCTCTGACTGGGTTGACAGCCGCTATGTATATGCTTACAGCCTCGAAACTAAGCAATACTACACTAAGGTACAATGCCGTCCTGAACCATACTGGTGCCAAGGTATCTTCGTAGTTGATGGTACTATGCTTCTCGCTGCTGACGATGGTGAATCTACTTACCACATCGCCGACAACGTGTATAAGATGGACATCACTGGTGCTCCTTACACTGGTCTCGTTGACGGTACTGAACCTGTTAAGGATACTCCTTGGTCAGTTAAGACCGACAAGGCAGGTAAGGTAGTTAAGCGTACTGGCAAGATCGCTGGTGGCGCTATGGGTGGCAGAGTAGAATTGCTCCGCGAAATGACCGACTTCCGCCGTGCAGGTGAAATCGAAGGTCTTTGCATCGACCCAGTTACCGACGACCTCCTCGTTCTTAACAACCGTGGTACTCAAATCATCCTCGGTATGAGCCAAGGCCCATTCGCTAACGAAGGTTACACCAAGGAAATCCACGAAGTTTATATTTATGAAAAAGTTAAATAATTCTCCCAAGAATTAATCTAACACAGATATAACTTCCGCCTCCGAGAGGGTTCATCCCCACTCGGAGGCATTTTTTTATCCCCCCACCCACCAATGCCATCACCGAGGGCGAAGGAAACATCTATTTAAATCCGATTTAAATTAGGAAATGAAATACAAGTTGTCCCTGTGCTCATTTAGTAAAGAATGAAAAAATCCCGTAGGGATTAGATGTGTGTAGGCAGGTATGCAGAAATGATAGAGTTGAGCGAAGCGAAACGGAATCATTTCGAAATGCCTGCAACAATGGGACCAGTATTGTGCATTCCAGCGGAATGCGATACCACCCCGCGATTTAACAACCCAAATTACACAAATAATGATGTCGCATTCCGATGGAATGCATATTTGTCGCACATCATTTGCAGGCATTTCGCTTCGGTTATGCTTCATTTCGCTTCGCTCATTTCGCACAACCGAAGCGAAATACCTGCCTACACACATCTAATCCCTACGGGATTATATAAAACTCTATTCACTAAATATTATTTAAAATCAAAAAGGGTTTTTATTTCTTTTTTTATGAAAAAGAGCTATATTTGCAATATGGCTAATACTTACTACCAACTATACTACCATATCGTTTTCGCAGTTTCGAACCGAGAGGCCACCATTATGGAATCGTGGCGTGAAGAACTATATAAATACATCACTGGTGCTATTCGCAACCAAGGTTGTGAGTTAATTGCCATTGGTGGTATGGCTGACCACATACACATACTTGTGCAAATTCCACCCAAAATCACTATCAGTTCATTTGTACAGTCACTCAAAATTCAAAGTACAAATTGGATTAACGAAAAACACTTCTGCAAAGGGAAATTTGGATGGCAAGAGGGTTATGGGGCTTTTACAGCAAGTCGCTCTCATGTGCCACAAATCAAAAATTATATCTTCAATCAGAAATCACATCACAAGCAAAAAGCGTTTGTTGAAGAATACATCACCATGCTAAACGGATACGGTGTGGAATACAACAAGGATTATATTTTCAAACCTTTATAAGCACTGCTTGGGATGTCACCAAAAGCATTCCTATTAAAGACTTTGGTAGAAACGTGCGCAAGCATGTTCCCGTAGGGAACTGATGTGTGTAGGCAGGTATGCAGCGAAGGTTATGCGAAATGCGCGAAGCGAAATGTAGCATAACCGAAGCAAAATGCCTGCAAATATCGCATAACAAATACGCATCCCAGCGGGATGCGACTTCGCCATCAATGGGCAATTTGAAGTTGTCGCATTCCGCTGGAATGCATAATTCTGACATATCTATTGCAGGCATTTCGAAAAGATTCCATTTCGCTTCGCTCCATTA
>SAMEA104315429__coassemble_1016_pt1 | contig 15119 bp, 16 predicted proteins | sample SAMEA104315429__metabat2_high_PE_005 | metagenome-assembled genome bin SAMEA104315429 (sample SAMEA104315429) | gut metagenome | biome: Monkey gut; feature: monkey-associated habitat; material: faeces | place: China | collected 2013
GTAAGAGGGCGGCGTTAGGGGTGTGGTGTGGCTGATTCAAGCCCCAGCTTGAAATTACATGCTACAGCACTAACGGCAGGTGCGAAGCACTGGCATCGCCAAAAGGCTGTTTTTTATGTTTTTTGTTTCAGTCCCCCCAGCATTTATCCACTGAACCATAATAGATTTTCGGTATTTATATGTGTGCATAAAAAAAGATTGCTCCCAAAAAATGGAGAGCAATCAAAATTGCGTAGGCTCGTAGCCTAAAAAAAGTGCAATTTATTAGAGGTTTTCGTTGTCCTTCTTCCAATCTTCTACAGCTGGAACGATACCGAGTTCAACGATTTCGTCACGCATCTTGCAGAGGTGTGCGTAAGAAGCCTTGAGAGAAGCGAGTTCTTCTTCAGTACCTTGTGGTTCAGTGTAGTGAACACCAGTAGCGTCGATAGTGGTAGGCATAGCCATCATCACGTTCTTGAAACCGAGCTTTTCGTCGTTCACGTAGCAACCTGCTGGCAAAGTGAACTTTTCGCCACCCATAGCAGCCTCAATCATCTTAACGGCTACGTAAGCAGGGCTCTGGAATGAGCTGCGGCCACGGAGCTTGATGATGTTAGAACCACCTTGGATAGTGTGGTGCTTGATTTCTGCGAAGCGTTCAGCGCTCAAGCCCATTTCAGCGAGAGGCTTGCCGTCAACCTTAACTTGAGAAGCGAATACAGCCATTTGTTCGCCGTGGCCACCGTAAGTCTTAGCGCCAGTCACCTTGTCTTGTTGTACACCGAATTCAAGTGCGAGAGCTTGTTGCAAACGAGTTGAGTCGAGAGCAGCGAGTGAGGTGAGTTGGTTTGGCTTCAAACCAGAGTGGATAAGAGCGGTAAGAGCTGTAACGTCAGCTGGGTTGAAGATCACAACCACGTGCTTTACGTCTGGGCAGTATTTCTTGATGTTATCGCCGAAGTCAGCAGCAATCTTGCAGTTACCCTTGAGCAAGTCTTCACGAGTCATGCCGTCCTTACGTGGAGCACCACCAGAAGAGATGATGTACTTAGCACCAGTGAAAGCCTTCTTAGCAGCTTCAGCAACCTTTTCTGGGTTACCCATATCTTCCACTGCAGGAGCCACATAAGTGATGTTAGCACCTGGGAAAGCGCATTGTTGGATTTCATCGAACACACCGTGAACACCTGGTTCATAGATATCATAAAGACAGATGTTAGGAGTAAGGCCGAGCATCAAAACGCTCTGTACCATGTTTGAACCGATCATACCACCGGCACCTACGATAACGAGTTTTTCGTCAGTTAAAAATCCCATAATAAGAAATCTTTAAAAAGTGATTAAAAAATATAGTTGTTTTTATCTTTGTTTTCTATATGCAAAATTAATGAATTTAAGTATCATCACAAAACAAAAATCGGGAATATGTTAATTAAATAATGCTAAAGAATGAGCACTTACTTGTCTTTTTCGGAAATGAGGCGTGATTTATGCGCCGCCCACTTGCTTTTTTTGATATTTTTGGAGAACTTTGCATTCGAAAATAAACATATATAATCATACTTTTTCATTCTCACTACGATGACCGAAAAATTCATTTCAGATTCTATCAAATACATCGGTGTCGACGACCCCGACCTCACACTCTTTGAAAGCCAATATGTGCTCGAAAACGGCATGGCTTACAATTCCTACCTCATCGACGATGACGAGATTGCGGTAATGGACGCAGTTGACGCACGCAAAATCGACGAATGGATGGACAACGTGAATCGGGAACTGGCAGGAAGAAAGCCAAGTTATCTGGTGGTGCTGCACGTGGAGCCCGACCATAGCGCAGGCGTGAAGAAATTCCTGGAAACCTACCTTGAGGCAAAAGTGGTGGGCAATGCCAAGACGTTTACTTTCCTGAGCCAGTTTTTCAGCGATTTCAACTTCGACGACAGAAAAGTGGTGGTAAAAGATGCCGACACTTTGAAGTTAGGCAAGCACACGCTCACTTTCCTCACTGCGCCTATGGTACACTGGCCCGAAACGATGGTGGCATACGAATCTGCCGATAAGGTGCTGTTCAGCGCCGACGCTTTCGGTAAGTTTGGCGTGTATGATGCCGACAAGGGCAACTGGACTTGCGAGGCGCGCCGCTACTATTTCAACATTGTGGGAAAATATGGCGCACCGGTGCAAATTCTGCTGAAGAAGGTGGCAAATCTCGACATCAAGGTGATTGCCCCACTCCACGGCCCGGTGCTGAGTTCAAATCTGAAATACTATATCGACCTCTATAACACTTGGAGCAGCTACGAGCCCGAAGATAAAGGCATATTTATAGCAGTAGCCTCCATTCACGGCAACACGCTCAAGGCAGTGGAAATCCTTGCCGAGAAACTGCGTGCACACGGTGTGAAAGTGAGCGTGAGCGACATTGCCCGCGACGACATTGCCGAGGCTGTGGAAGACGCGTTCCGCTACGACCGTCTGCTGCTTGCCGCTTCGAGCTACGATGGCGGCGTGTTCACCCCAATGGAATCATTCCTCTCGCGATTGAAGCACAAGAATTTCCAAAACCGCAAGGTGGCTATCGTGGAAAACGGCACTTGGGCTCCTACGGCAGCCAAGACCATCAAGGCCACTTTGAGTGAAATGAAGAATATCACGCTCGTGGAGCCTGTGGTGACTATCCGATCGGCTTACAAGCCCTCCGACGAGGCTGCTTTCGATGCGCTTGCCGAAGCACTGTGCAAATAATTCCTGCCCACATTATTAATGAATATGGAACAAGAATTTGCATCTTCTTTGCTGGAAAACGCTGTGAGCGAATTTGCCAAACTCCCTGGCATCGGTCGCAAAACGGCGCTGCGCCTTGTGTTGCATCTGCTGAAGCAAGACAAGCAAAACGCACGCCAGTTTGGCGAAGCCATCATCAAACTCAGGGAAGAAATTCAATACTGCAAAGTGTGCCACAACATCAGCGAAACCGAGGTTTGCCCCATCTGCGCCGACCAGCTGCGTGATGCCTCCACCATCTGTGTGGTGGAGAATGTGAAAGACGTGATGAGCATCGAAAACACGCATCAGCACCACGGTCTGTATCATGTGCTGGGCGGACTCATCTCGCCGATGGACGGCATCGGACCGCAAGACATAGAAATCGAATCGCTTGAAGAGCGTGTGAAATCGGGCGAGGTGAAAGAGGTGATACTGGCGTTGAGTGCCACAATGGAGGGCGACACCACCAACTTCTACATCTTCCGCCGTCTTGCCCCCTACCCCGATGTGAAAATCACGATGCTGGCGCGAGGCGTGAGCGTGGGCAACGAAATCGAATACACCGACGAACTGACCCTCGGCCGCTCCATCCTCAACCGCACCCTCTTCAGCGACACCTTCCACAAATCATAAGTTTGTTTTGATTTTATACACTGGTTTTTGACATTTCATACTACCGAACATGGCAGATAATTTCCTTGAATATCAGCGTGAGGCCTTCGAGGCACGCAAAGCAAAAAAAGAGCGTGAGCGCAAAAAGCGCCTACGCAAATACCTCGAAGACTACAAAAAGAAACTCGCCACCCAAAAATCCCAACAGCAGCAACCAGAACACCCAAATCCTCCCCAACCATAATCCCAAATCGGTCATTAGGACGTGAAAGGATTTTTTTAGATTACTTCTTGCGGTCTTTCGGTTTTTATAAGATGCCTTTTGCTTGTTTTTAATTCGTAATAGCTCGCTATCACTCATTAAAAGACAAACAAAATTCATTCTTCTAAAAATCCGAAATACCACAAGCCCTAATGACCGATTTGTGATAAAATGAGCACAGAAATATCATCAAAAAGCCCCCTCTCAAAGTCCAATCACTCCGAGTGCTCCGAGTGCTCCTAAAGAGCCTTCCTCCCAAAAGCCACCAAATTTGCACCGTAAAAATGCAGCTTCTTCCAAAAACTGCATTTTTTTAGTGCAATTTTCGCCATTTTCTGCACTTTTTCAGTGCAATTTTAGTATATTTGCACAAATATAAAATGGTATGGACAGATTATTCAGTTTTTTCAAACGTAAACTCGAAGAAACCTCAACCGATTTTCTTCGCTACAAATACAACGAAATTCATTGGAATAGCCACGCACTCGGATTGGTAGGACCTCGCGGTGCGGGCAAATCCACCATGCTTCTGCAATACATCAAGCAGAACCTCAACGCTTCGGAAACGCTGTACATATCAGCCGACCAACTGTATTTTGCCACCCACACCTTGCTTGAAGTGGCTGACCAATTCTCGAAAATGAATGGCAAGCACCTGTTTATCGACGAAATACACAAGTACCCTGAATGGTCGCGCGAATTGAAAGAAATCATCGACACCTACAGCGATATGCAAGTGGTGATTTCCGGTTCATCTATTCTCGACATTTACCAAGGCATGGCAGACCTCAGCAGGCGTGTGCCCATCTATGAAATGCAAGGACTGTCGTTCAGGGAATATCTCGCATTTTTCCATGGCATTGAAGTGCCAGTATTCTCGTTGAGCGACATCCTCACCCACAAAGCCACAATTCCTGGAGTGGCACACCCTCTCCCGCTTTTCAAAGATTATCTACAACGAGGCTATTACCCCTTTGCTAAAGACGTGGATTTCGACATCGAACTCAATCAGGTTATCACGCAAACTATGGAAACCGATATTCCTAATTTTGCAAATATCAGCGTGGCGGCTGGGCGAAAGTTGAAACAACTGCTGATGGTGATAGCGAAAAGCACGCCATTCAAGCCCGTGTATCAGAAACTCGCTGATGTCACTAATCTTAGTCGAAACGACATTCCTAACCACCTCTATTATATGGAACGAGCAGGAATCATAGCCCAACTACGCGACAACACCAGTGGCGTTCGTGGACTTGGGAAAGTGGAAAAGGTGTATCTCGACAACACAAACCTTATCTACGCATTGGCTCCCGAACAAGCCAACATTGGCAATTTAAGGGAAACTTTCTTCATGAATCAAATGCGAGTGAACTACAATGTGGTGTGCAGCAAGATTTCCGACTTTGAAATAGACGGAGCCACATTTGAAATCGGAGGAAAGAAAAAGGGACAAAAGCAAATTGAAACCGCAGCCAAAGGCTATATCGTAAAAGACGACATAGAATTTGGCTACGCCAACATCATCCCCCTCTGGGCTTTCGGCCTCAACTACTAAAGCACTACGACCTGCCTTAAATCTATTATTTTGATACAGATTTAAGCCATTTTAGGCAAACAATCATCTAATTGTCTATCAACATTTTAAACCTTAACCAACTCTTAAAGAATCTAAAAAAGCAGAAAAAAAACACTGTTCTCAGGCAAGATTTGAGCGATGCCCTGATTTAATGGGCAGAAACATAAAAAAATAGCAATATGAAAACTACGATGAATTTATTTTTGACGATCGGGCTTATTGCCTGTACACTCACTTTTAGCTCGTGCAACAACGACGACAACTATGAGATTGTAAAACGCCCCACAGCTCTCGTGACAGTTTACCCAAATGGTTCTGAAGGATTTATTATGCAACTCGACGATTCAACTTCACTTGTGCCCACCAATATGAAAGAATCACCATTTGGAGAAAAAAATGTGCGGGCACTTGTCAATTACACAGTAGAATCTCCAGCCACAAAGTCACCCCACAATGTGTTTGTGAATTGGATTGACAGTATCCGAACCAAACAACCCGTTGCCACATTAGGCAAAGATGACAACAAGGTTTTCGGCAACGACCCAATAGAAATTGTTCGCGACTGGGTTACCGTGGCGGAAGACGGATTCCTCACGCTACGCATACGCACTTTGTGGGGAGGACACATCAAACACACAATCAATCTTGTAAGTGGCGTAAACGCAGACAACTCCTATGAGTTCGACCTTAAGCACAACGCTAATGGCGACTGCAAAGGCTATTTAGCAGATGCACTCATAGCTTTCGACCTCAATCCTCTGTGGAAAAATCACACAAAAGAAGTTAAAATCAAAATCAACTGGACATCATTCACTGGCAAAAAGACTGCTGAGTTCAAACTAAGAATGCACCCTGCAATATCCACTACATCCGACAATCAAATACGCTCTTTGTCTCGCCTCATATCATAAATAGGTGAACGCAAAAGTGAATAGCATCTGCAACAAAAAATATTAAGAGTACTCTACAACATTTATAATTGCACTCTGATTAAAGGTGGACGCATCATTATTTCATAGAGCACAAGTAGAACATAAAAAAACAGAAAAAAGAAATGAACACAATTAAATTATTTAAATTTGCAACATTAATTGTCTGTGCTGTATTCGCAATGACATTCACATCCTGCACCGACGACAATAAGCTATCCACCATCAAGTTCAACCCCTCTGCGGTGGCAATAGCGGTTGGCAATTCACAAAACGTGACAGTTTCTGGTGGCACCGGAACCTACACCGCCAAATCAAGCAACGAAAATGTTGCTAAGGTAACAGTGAACAAGTCAAAAATAACCGTAAGCGGTATTGCAACAGGAAAAGCCACAGTAACTGTAACCGACTCTAAGAATGCGTCAAACAGCTTCAATGTCATTGTAGATAAAGGGATTGTGGTTGACAAGACTTCGGTTAGTATCAGTGTAGGACAAGAATGCGTAGTAGCTGTCAGTGGTGGCGCTACTCCATATACAGTAGTAAGCGCAAACACTAAAATTGCCACAGCATCTATCTCCAGCGGAAAGATTACTATTAAAGGTGTAGCAGCAGGTAAAACGACTGTCACCATTACAGACAAGAACAAAAAGACTGCAACGGTAGCTGTTGAAGTCTTAAAATAAGCATGCCTCCCAATTGATGGTGCAATAGCTTATACCCACATGGTTTAGGCTTTTGCCCATCGTTGGTTCTCTGCGTTAAGACCAAATTATGCTCAGAACAACATTTAGAAGAGAGAAAACAGAAGAAGAGCACTGGCTCAAAAAGGCCATCGTTGGCGACCCTGCCGCCAACGAATGGATTTACCGTAAGTATGTGCGATACCTTTCGGCATTATGCTCTCGCTACATCATATCCGATGATGATATCAAAGATGTGTTACAAGAGGCATTCATAAAGATTTTCTCTTCTCTAAACAGCTTCAAGTTCCGTGGTGAAGGTTCATTAAAAGCATGGATGACAAAGATAACGCTAAATGAGACATTGAAGTTTGTCTGTAGCAATCAGCAATACAACTTTGTGGATATCGATTCTCCCAATATTGATATCACAAACGATGACGACATCAATACCGAAGACATTCCTACCGAAACGATACATCAGTTCATTCGAGAGTTGCCTGATGGCTACCGCACCGTATTCAATCTCTACGTTATTGACAACAAAAACCACAAAGATATAGCCCAACTGCTTGGAATCACAGAAAACACTTCCGCATCACAGTTGCACAAGGCAAAGGCTTTGCTGGCAAAAAAGCTCACACAATATCAATCCATTAATTCCATTTGATATGAAAAAGAACTGGCAAAACGACATACACGATCGTATGAGCGACTACGAAATACAAGAGCCTAAAGGTCTTTGGGAAGACGTCAGTAGAAAAATGGCAGAAATGAAGGGCGAGTGCCAAGTGCCTCACCCCCAACCTTTCTTCAATAAGACATGGCGCACAGCCACAAGGGCGGTTGTGGCAGCAAGCATTGTGCTACTACTGGGATATGCCGTATTAAATACCATAGGCAACAAAGAGAGCAACACTCCAAAATTTGCGGGAGTGCGTACAAACAAACAAATAATTCATCTTGCTGAACACGGCAACCATAAGGCTGATGAGAGCAGCAATCTCTTGGCCCAAAACTCACAATCAGATAGTTACGATTCTGATGCGAACATCACTTCTTGCCCACATATTGCAACACATTCGCAACACTCTGCCAACACAGCTTCCACCGAAGATACCTCAATCGGCAATCACGCAGAAAAAAACAGCGAAATTAAAAAGGCACAAACAGCTGACAATCAACAACCCTCCAACGAAAATAGCTATAAAGACAAAGAAAAGGCAAATTACAGTAAGCGTGAAAATCTTTTTGACGGCTATGTGGCCTACAATGGTGAGAGAACGAACCATTCGCACCCCACAGTCCCATCACGATGGTCAATAAGCACATGCGCAATGGGGGCTGTCGGCGCATCAAAGACCACAACGTCGATTGGTGAATACACAGTGACTGCTGGTCCCGAAGGATCTGATTGGGCCGACAACCCTATGCTTGGCATCAACCTTTTCAATAAAGGCAAGGAAGTGACAACAAAATATGCGCATAAGCTTCCCGTACGCATAGGAATGAAATTGGCTTATGCTGTTAATTCCAAATTAAGCATCGGAAGCGGACTGACATATACGCGCCTATCATCAGATATGAGAGAAGGTTCAAAAGAAAACTTTTACACAGGTGAGCAAAAGCTCAATTATATAGGAATCCCTGTTGATGTTAAATATAATATATTGTCATTCAAACGAATAAGTATGTACGGAGTGGCTGGTGTGCTCACCGAGAAATGTATTTCGGGAACAACTGTTAAGAAATACACCATCAATAGCACACAGAAAAAAACAGAGACCCTTAATATTGACAGTAAACCTATTCAAGTGTCAATCAATTTAGCAGCCGGCTTACAATTGAATGTGCTTGAACACGTTGGAATCTATGCCGAACCAGGTATTAGCTACTATTTCGACGACAACTCTCACCTTCAAACAATCTATAAGGAAAAGCCTTTCAATTTCAACCTAAATATTGGTGTCAGATATACCATAGGCAAATAATCGGCAATATTTTACTCAAAAAAAACGAGAAATAATGATGACAAAATTAAAAATAACAGTATTGATGAGCATTGTACTCTTTATGGCTTCATGCTCCAGTAACAAAGTTTTAACACAAGCTGACACATTAGTTGGCGCATACGACAAAAGCACAACCATTACCGACGAGGAGTTTTCTCTCTTTAAAACAGTGATGCAATCGCACAGCGATTTACAGCTTAAACCCATAAAAGTTTCACGCCAAGTTGTGGCTGGAACAAACTATAAGTATGAGTGCATCAACGAAAACAAGAGAACTGTTGAGGTGGTGATTTTTCAGCCACTACCAGGACAAGGAGAAGCACGCATTTTGAGTGTCAACGACAAAACTGACACTAAATAAACACTCGCAGACAAACAGTATAATCGCAGATTTAGACTCCCTATTTTTATGAGTTTCTAAATCTGCAATTTTTTTAGGGAATGATATACAAGTTGTCCCTGTAAATTAATCGGGGAAAAAGCAAGTTTCGCCTCGTTTTCCCCTTTTTTTTGTGGGGTATATACCCAAATTCTTAAAAAGGTATCAAAATTTTATTTTCCTATGTTTTTTGCAGAATAAAAACTATCTTAATCAGAAAATAAGACGATTGTATATAGTTTGAACTTACTCATCAAGAAATGCATTAAAAAATGTGTTTTTTTCACAAGTTTGTTATTTGTTTCAACAGGGAATTGATTCTTTGATGATTATTATCAGTCTGTTGCTTAATCTTCACTATTGTTGAAGCAAAATATGTTGATTCATTTTGAAAATAGTATTCTTTGCATATCTTAAATAGTTTATCAATTCTTTTCCCATAGAAAACAGTTTGATAGTTAGCCCAAAACATTTCATCTTTATTGTCTTTTCTGTTCACGAGCAAAGAAAAAATTATAGAGAATAAACGCTGTAAACATTTAAAATTCATAATTATAGAATTGGCAATTATATATCTTAATTCATTACAATTAACATCCCCATCATCAATCATAACGGAGGGTATATTCTCTTTGAAACTAAAAATACCGAGTATTTGCGTAGAGTTACCTGAATTTTGATAGCAAATGAATAAATTATCATTTAACTGTTCTTTATATTCAATAGCATAATTAATTACAAACTCTTTTGCAAGAGTCATATTTTCTTCAGAAACCTTTGTAATGTGTATAGCATTTGTTTCAACATCAAATAGTTGATTAATTATCTTTATTTCCATAGCAATATACTTTTTGTGCAAAGATAAACATTCTTTATCTTTTCGTACAAGTATTTATAATAAAAACGTAATGAAATACTTTACATATCCACAATGTAACAATGAGTTTGTACGTGCAACAAAAAAAGACTATAAATTGTATCCTAATAATAATTTAATAAAATCAAAATATATTTCACTAATAGGTGATACTTATACAGCAATAGAAAATATAGAAGAGGTTCTAAATGATTTAACAGAGTTAGAGAAACTCAAAGAAATAATTAGCAAGGAAGACACATCATTTGCAAATGTTATTTTAGGCACTTCCAATTATGGGAAGAATAATAGTTATTATAGAGCATATCTATCAATTGACGGAAAAAATGTAATTGAAATACGAATTGCGAATCATTATGAAACAAAGCGAACCGCATTAGGAAAGTCCAATAATCTATCACAATTCATCTATCAAGTGGTTTTAATTACAGACCCGCCAAAAGTGAAGCAAAGTGACAGTATTGTCACAACAACATCTGTTGCTAATTTAAAAATACTTACTAAAGGAATAATATCAAAAGATTCATCAATAGAAGAATTAAGCAGTATGTTAAAAAGCATACACGATTACTTGATATCACCAAATTCAGAATGGGAAAATAATAGTACACAACAAATTAATTGTAATACAAATATGAATAAGAACAAAATTAGATTGACCGAGTCTACGCTCCATAAGATAATCAAAGAATCCGTAAAACGTATTTTACAAGAAACGAGATTTGGTAAACCACAACCTGTTTTTGGAAACGCAATTAACGGAAAATCAGCATATTTAATAAACGACACTGGAAGGATGGTTGCTGTAATAGATAACCTCAAGTTTTATGGTAATTCAATCATAGGAGAGAATAGGGCGACAGAAGAGAAGGTGACTTTTTATTTGACTGGTTTATTCGGACATTCTGTGGACGGTTCGACATTACCTGGTACCCGCAAGACAAAAGATGGTTTGTATATCACACACCTACAAATGGACGGTGGTGATGAATACTACGAGTTGTTGATTGATGATTTTTTATTAACCCCAGAATCAGCGGCGGAATGGGACTACTATGACCCACGTAATAGAAGGGATATGGATGATGATGACATCAATAGATTTTATTAATTACCCCACCATCCCACACATGTTTAACTCATAGTGCTTGACCACTAGTCCTATAGACTTGTTAAACATATCACAGAAGCGTTCCGACTGGGACGCTTTTCTTGTGTTCCATCGGTAGCACGCCTCGTCGATGTATGCTTGCAGGTGCTCATCGCTCACGTTGTGGTAGCAACCGTCAATCATTCTTCTGAAATGGCACCAGAACCCCTCAATGCCGTTGGTGAACACATCGCCATTGGCGTACTCCTCAGCACCGTGGGCGACAACTGAGTGCCCGTAACCCAGTTGCTCCAGTCCCTTGTACGCACTCAACTCGTCAGTAATCACATGGGAACCCTCCTCCACAAACTGCCCGATGATAGGTTGCAAGGTTGCTCTATCTGTCTTGTTGACAATAATCGCACGGACATACGACATCGGAACCTCATTTCCGTTTCGGTCAATGATGTAACTGCGCTCCATCATTCCGAAAACAGGCGTTTTGGTCTTAGTGCTGCGACCTTGCGTGCGTGGTGTGCGCATACTCTTGTGCTTCCATTTCTCCTTTCCTCCGATATACACCTCGTCGCACTCCACGATACCGCTTAACGCTGTTGCGTCGTCCTGCTTGTACAGCGTGCGTATCTTCTGTAGCATATACCACGCTGTCTTTTGAGACACGTCAATATCCCTGCTCAACTGGTGCGACGACACGCCCTTCTTGTGCGAAGAAATGAGGTACATGGCGATGAACCACTTGCGTAGTGACACTTTAGTATTCTCAAAAATCGTACCTGATATGACCGAGAAATTGTGCTTGCACCTGTCACAACGATAACGACCGTCAAAACGCTGTTTGCAATGGTGCTTACCGCAAATCGGACAGACCACATCACCGCCCCAGCGTTGCTGTGCAAGAAATTCCTTGCAGATTTCCTCTGTAGTGAAATACGATGTGAGCGAGAAAAGATTGTCAAATTCAGAGAGTGCTTTCATAGATACAGATTCGTGTGTGTTTCCACATGCTAAGATACTAGACTTCTTTGAATTACGCAATACCCTATCCATTTTTTAACAGTATTTTTATTAACAATACCGCAAAAAAAGGAGAAAGCAAGTTTCTCCTCGCTCCCTCCCGATAATTTACAGGGACAACATGTATATCATTGCCTTTTTTTATCATCCCAAGTGAAGTTTTACAAAGGTTGGAATTTGTTTTTGGTGTAGGCGAGGGCAGCTCCGAGGGCGGTGAGGAACACGGCGTTTTCAGGGATATGGAAACGCACGCCGTAGAGGTCTTCCATCACGGAGAACACCTCGCGACATTCTGCCATACGGGTGAGGTTGCCAATCATGCAGAAATCCTTGATGCCGCTATTGAGCGTGGAGAGCACCGCTGCCGATCCAATGGTTTCGAGCACCATCACGATGATGCCCTTCGCCACGTCTTCGTTCGACACCTGATTGTTCACCGCCTTACCGAAAAGCGATGCGGTGGCGTGCATGGGCAATCCTTCAAGCACATCCTTGCTGATGTCCTTGATTTGGAGGTTTACTTTCGACAAATCGCCGTGCGACGCCATTTCAATTAGGTTGGGAATGTTGCGCACATTGAGCAGCAGTCGTGACAGACCTTGCATAGTGCCACCGCCCATACTGATACCGCCAGCGTGACTAATCACGTCGCCATTCACCTGCACCAGCGTGGTGCCGGTGCCCATCGACACCACCATCAGCGGATCGATATCGACGGCAAACTTCGCGCCCAAGCCATCACATTCAAATTCGCCTGCGCGGCTCGTGGGAAGTCCGTAAATCGGAGTGGTCACGCCCGATGCGCCCACGCCGGTGAGCATCACATGCTCAATATCTGAAAGCGAAATGCTATTGTCGTAAACGTATTTGCCAAATGCTCCAAAAAGCGAAGTGATGGGGTCGGCAGCGGTGATATACATCGGCGATTGAACCACGCCGTTGTCCAATCCAATAATCTTGGTGGTGCTTCCGCCCACATCAATACCTATTACAAGTCCCATTTATGCGGTTGTTTTGATAGTTGTAATTGCTATTTTTTTATTTTTACGCAGTAAAATTAGTGCTTTTAGTGAAATGCACAAAAAATTTCGTAAATTTGTATGATTTTCAGATAAAAAATCGCTGAATTTTGGACATAACAATCGTCATAGTGAGTTTTCGTGTGAAGCACTTCCTTGAGCAGACCATCCGTTCAGCCCAGGAAGCGCTCAAGGGATTGTCGGGCGAAATCATCGTGGTTGACAACAATTCCGCCGACGACACCATGCCATACGTTAAACCGAAATTCCCCGGTGTCACCTTTATTGAGAACAAGGAGAATGTGGGGTTTGCCCGCGCCAACAACCAAGCCATTATGCAGGCGAAAGGTACCTACACGCTCATTCTCAACCCCGACACCATCATCACCCCCAAATGTCTGCAAAAGCCACTCGAATGGATGGCGCAACACCCCCACTGTGGTGCTATCGGGCTGCACATGATTGATGGCAACGGTCAATTCCTGCCCGAATCAAAGCGCGCCTTCCCCACTCCGTGGGTATCGTTCTGCAAGATTTTCGGGCTTTCCAAACTATTCCCCTATTCACGGGCATTCGCTAAATACCACCTTCGCTATCTCGACGAGTTTCAGCCCCACGCCATCGACATTTTGGCTGGCGCCTACATGTTCTGCCGCACCGATTTGCTTCAGAAGATTGGTGGGTTTGACGAAGATTTCTTCATGTATGGCGAAGACATCGACCTCTCCTACCGCATGGTGAAAGAGGGCTACCAAAACTGGTACTTGCCTGTGAACATGCTCCACTACAAGGGCGAAAGCACAAAAAAAGACTCGATGCGCTATGTGAAGGTGTTCTACGAGGCGATGCTCATCTTCTACCGCAAGCACTTCCCTCGCTTCCGCGCCGTGGTTTATCCTTTCATCAAACTCGGTGTGCTGGTGCGTCAGGGATTGGCTGTGGCTCGCCGCCTGTTTAGCCGCCTTTTCGGCAAAAGTAGCACTCCGATTGAAGACCGTGCCGGCTGGGTGATTCTCAGCAGCAAGCCCGATGCGGTGGCAAAGGCTGTGGGCATCAAGGATTACGCTACCAAGATTTCCGAATCGGGTGCGGCAAATGTGCTTATCGACGATGCCTCGCACAGTTATGAGCAAATCGTGGGCACCATAGCCGCCAACCACTCCAAAGACCGCTTCTTTCACATCTACGCCAATGAAAGCGGCATCGTGATTACCCCAAAAATGAATTGACGCAAATGGCAAACCTGCTCAGCAACGATAAAATTACGCTTCGGGCGATGGAACCCTCAGACATCGACCTCATCTACAAGTGGGAAAACGATACCTCGCTGTGGACGGTGAGCGATACCGTGGCGCCCTATTCGCGTGAGGCGCTGATGCTCTACATCGCCAACTGCGCCAACGACATCTACGCCAACAAGCAGCTCCGCCTTATGGTCACGCTCACCGCCACAGGCGAAACCGTGGGCACGGTGGATTTCCTCAACTTCAACCCCATTCACAATCGTGCCGAACTGGGTGTGTATATCTGCAAGGAATTTCAGGGGCAGGGACTTTCCGCCGAAACGATGAAGATAGTGAACGCCTACGCCGCCCAGGGCATCGGACTGCGCCAACTGTATGTGTATGTGCCCGAAGACAACGCCGCCAGCATAGCCATGGTTCGCCATGCAGGATTCGAGGAAGTGGGCATCTTGCAAAGTTGGATAAAAACAGGAAAGGAATACCACAACGTGGTACTCCTCCAAAAAATCTATTAATGGTTCAGAGGATAAATACTGGGGGCACAGAAACAAAAACATAAAAAACAGCCTTTTGTCGATGCCTGTGCTTCGCACCAGTCGTTAGTGCTGTGGCATGTCTGATTTCAAGCAGAGGCTTGAATCAGCCACACC
>SAMEA104315429__coassemble_1373_pt1 | contig 11971 bp, 12 predicted proteins | sample SAMEA104315429__metabat2_high_PE_005 | metagenome-assembled genome bin SAMEA104315429 (sample SAMEA104315429) | gut metagenome | biome: Monkey gut; feature: monkey-associated habitat; material: faeces | place: China | collected 2013
GCAACTTGTCGAAGCCGCCGGACTTGATATTACGCCCGAACAAGGGATTTTATAGTTTAATCCATTTTAACCCATTAACACCTAATTTCTTTTTTAGGTGTAAATTGGATTTTAATGGATTTAACCCAAATCGGTCATTAGGACGTGAAAGGATTTTTTAGATTACTTCTTGCGGTCTTTCGGTTTTTATAAGATGCCTTTTGCTTGTTTTTAATTCGTAATAGCTCGCTATCACTCATTAAAAGACAAACAAAATTCATTCTTCTAAAAATCCGAAATACCACAAGCCCTAAAGACCGATTTGGGTTAAATAGGTGTTCTCGCTTTATTTAGATGATTCGCTAAATGTGATGCACCTATATCGTTGTCCAAAGGTGATTTCTATTTTGCGCTATCTTGCATGGCTTTTAATTCCTTGTCGGTCATCTGCACATATATTGACACTCCATAGGTGGTTTCTCCATCTGTGCTTTTTGCCAATGGTCTAACCATGCAGAAACTTGGTTGTTCGCCGAGTGTCCATCCTGTTATCTGAAGGTATTCGTTGGTGTCGAGCAATAACACAGTGAGTCGTGTATTATTGTAGTTATCATCAAAGGTGTATGCCACTTCTTCCTTCTTCATGATGTTTCCTGCTGCGTCGGAACGGTAGTAGGAGGTCAATTTTGAGTCGCTGTTAAAATAGTAATGTTGTGGAGAGAATCCAATCATGGTGTGGTAATATTCATCAGGTAGCCTTTTGCCATTCTTGTCTATTTCCCATGTGGCGTAGTGCTTCCACCCATGACCAATGAACATTTTGTCAAAGTTCTTCTTGCCGATGCCGCCATTTGCGCCTAAACATTTTCCATCGTCACTAAAGTGGTAAGCATCTCCGTAATTATCCAATACCATAGCCCATTGTTGTTCCAAAGTTTCCTTCACATCATCATTGCATGATGCCACAAAGCATGATGCCAACAGAACTAATGCCAGTCCAAAAATACATTTTAAATTCCGCATATCAAGTAGTGTTATGTAGTAAGTTTAAGTCAAGCTACCAAACCCTTAAACAATTCGACAGTCTCTGGGGAATCTTTTTGGCTCCAGGGTACATATTTACATCCATATTTTGTAAGTGCCTCAAGATATTCTTGCTTCAATTTTATGACCAAATCATTAATTATTGCTAAACTACTTACTTCTTTTCCTGTTTGCTCTTCACGAATTGGCTTAATATCATTCCATGTGAAGAGGAAGTTTGGAACATTGATTTTGTTCAAAGAGTTAAATGATTTAACAACAGTTTCCTTTTTTCTGCCGGCAAATTGAAAATCAAAAGTAAATTCGATACCTGTACTTCCTTTAGTTATAAACTGAGGGGTGTAAACAAGATCATGCTTATCGAAAAAACTTTTCACATCTTCTTTGAATATTGTTGCCACATTGTTTTGTGCCAGTGCTTCCATTTCAGATATTTCTAACATTGCACAGAGTAAGCCGTGTTTCTTTTGTGGAAAATTCTCGATAGTTGCCACAGTGCGAAGTTCATTATTTTCTATTAATACACCATAATTTCGAAGAATGTACTCAACCCATTCTTTTCTTTTCGTTGAGCGGCTAATATTTACACCTAATTGATTCAAGTTTTCAAAAGTAACCCCGTCATCACTCATTTCGATTTCGTCTCCGTTTTTACGCAGATAAATCTCAAGAGGGTCATTATAGGCACCCAAGAATGGAGTGGACATGACACTCCATCCTGTGGCTATGTCTGTGCGAACCTTCGCACGATCACGTAACCACTTGTAGTAGTCTGTAATACTGTTTTCGATCCAACTCATATTAAACTTAGTTGTGCCATGATTGGCGTTGTTATATTTGTGTATTTAGCAAAACATTTGATAGCAGCCCCTGCATCAATATGATTCTGCTCGTTAACTATAGACTTTACGCTGAAATCTAAGTCGTTTAAAGGGATTGCCCATTGTAAGTTTTTATATCCTGCGATATTAAAATGAGCATGAGGACCAAAGATATCCTTTCCGGCAAAAGATTTAAGTTTGTCAGGAACATCCACGGTTACTATTTTAGGATTTGGATGAACCGAATCATTTGAAACATAATCCACACGGAATATCCCCACATGTGAATCTTTCTCTAAGACATGCAAACTCAATTTGATTAACTCTTTGGAACTCCTGTTGATTGTCCATAAAAACAAGAATTCCTCATCTTGTGAACGTAATGTGATATTTTCATGTAAGCCGGGTGTGCAATCTATATGTTTAAATGTACAGACAGTTTTGCCATCACTCTCCAAAATAACTTTGGGTGTCTTAATCAAATCCTGTGCTTGCTTGAAAGTGAATTCTGATACTGCCATAATTCATTCGTTTTTTTAAAAAATCACACATACTTCACCCTGCAAAAATAATAAATATTTTTGAGATGGCATTTATAGATATCAAATATTTATAATTAATTAAGGTACAAGTGTAAGGTACAAGTGGGTTTAGTGGATTATTCAGTATCGTTATCTGTTTCAACGGCCAATCCTGGTAACTGAAAATTCTTATATTACTCGAGTTAGGGATAAACGTGGCTTGAAAAGAGAAGTTGACCGTCAGACTTTGGCACTTCGTAGTCGAAGTTGATTGTGGGTTTGGACAGGAAGAAGCAGTATGCCCCGTTACCGCTAGTTGGTTCAGTCGGAAGTCGTGCACGCTGTGGTGTCGTGTGTGCACAAGCTGCGCCACGTTTTTTTAACATGCCAGTCACGGCCTTGATGATACTCCTCTTGCGCAGCTTTATCTTGCTAGAAAGATAAGTAATTGGTGTGTAGAATTAGGTTTTGTGGAATTGTTGGGGGCGCTTGATGTGGAGGCAGAAGGATGGGAGTGTCGCACACAGTGACCGAAATAATACACGCAATATACACGCAATAATATATTTTTCTGAGTCGTTTTGTTGCGGATTATTTGTTTTTTGTGGATTATTGTTATAATTTTGTGGTCGATATAACGATTTTTTTAAGCAGAATGAAGAATTTGCGCACATCTTTGCAAGCATGTTGCTGTTGTTCCGAATCAAGAGATTGGCTCGGCACGATGGTCTTTTTGCGTGATGTGATATAGGAAATCATTAAGACATTTATTACAAGCAAAATACATGCGCCTTGCCAATCCAGTGGCAAGGCGCTTTTTTGTGTGTATTTTCAAAACAATATCAATTTATAAAACAGTTATCATTATGATTTACTCATCAATTACAGAACTCGTAGGGCGCACCCCATTAGTGGAGGTGAGCGGATTTGAAAATCAAAAGGCAAGAATAGTTGTAAAGGTAGAGGCTTTCAATCCTGGTGGCAGTGTGAAGGACCGCATTGCGTTGGCAATGATTGAGGACGCAGAGAAGAAAGGCGTGTTGAAGCCTGGCGCCACGATTATTGAGCCCACAAGTGGTAATACAGGTGTGGGACTGGCATGGGTGGGCGTGGCCAAAGGCTACCGAACCATTCTCACAATGCCCGAAACCATGAGTGTGGAGCGTCGCAATCTGCTGAAGGCTTACGGTGCAAAACTTGAACTTACGCCAGGGACTGAGGGCATGAAAGGTGCCATTGCCAGGGCGGAGCAGTTGCGTGCCACTATTCCTGGGGCAGTGATTCTGGGGCAGTTTGTGAATCCTGCCAATCCTGCAATCCACGAGCAGACCACTGGGGAGGAAGTTTGGACAGATACTGATGGGAAAGTGGATATTTTTGTGGCAGGCGTGGGCACTGGTGGCACGGTGAGCGGTGTGGGTAGCGCACTCAAAAAGCATAATTCTGCCGTGAAGGTGGTGGCAGTGGAGCCGGCTTCCTCCGCAGTGCTGACCACGGGAGTGCCGGGCAAACACAAGATTCAGGGTATAGGTGCAGGATTTGTACCATCTACCTACAATCCCGACGCCGTGGACGAGGTGATAACTGTGACCGACGACGATGCTTTCGCTGGTGCACGTAAGTTGGCACGCACAAAGGGGCTGCTTGTGGGCATTTCGTCGGGAGCGGCTTTCTCCGCAGCCCTCGCTTTGGCAAGGAAGGACGAGAACGCAGGCAAACTCATTGTGGCACTGCTGCCCGACACTGGCGAACGTTATTTATCCACCTCTTTATTTGAGTAAGAAAGATGAAAGCACCCTCTGTTTCCCAACTCAAGCGACTGATGGAACTGGTCGGTTATGTTATTTTTCCAGACTATTCCGATGTGCCTTCGTGGACCAATGGCAATGAGGCCATTCACGCAGTGCTCGCCGACCAACTTTCCACTATCACCTCCATTACTAATCCTGATAAAATGGCGGACGACTTTGTGCAGGCGTTGCCCGAAATTGCGAGGCTGCTTCACACCGATGCTCTCGCTGTGATGCACAACGATCCCGCTGTAAAGTCGATGCAGGAGGTAATACTTTGCTATCCTGTGGTAAAGGTGATGGTTCACTATCGCACCGCACATCAACTTCATTTGCAAGGCGTTCCCATTATTCCGCGTGTCATCACCGAAATGGCGCATTCTGCCACAGGTATCGACATACACCCTGCCGCGCAGATAGGCGAGCATTTCTGCATCGACCATGGCACAGGCGTGGTGATTGGTGCCACCAGTGTGATTGGCAACCATGTGATGCTTTATCAGGGCGTGACACTTGGAGCGAAGAATTTCTCGTATGATGCCAATGGTGTGCCTATAGATATGCCGCGCCACCCCATTTTGGAAGACTATGTGACCGTGTATTCCAACACCTCAATATTGGGCAGGGTGAGGATAGGGCATCACACCATAGTGGGTGGTAACGTGTGGCTCACCCACGATGTGCCACCTCACTCTCGTGTGCTCCAAAGTCGCGCCATAGAGGAACCGTTCTTTCAAGACGGCGCAGGGATATAAATCAGGCCGTGATAGATTTCTTCTTGCGCCCTTCCACCTTTTATGACATGCCTTTCGTGTGTTTCGATGCAACCAGCAATGTGTCAACGCATTGGAAACATGCCAAAGGCATGTCCCTACGTTATAGCGTTTTCGTTTTTGGTTAACAGTGTAGATTACCGCAAAAACACCGAATGAAATGCCACAAAAATACCGAACGAAATGTCGCAAAAATGCCGAATGGATTACCATGATGTATTGGGAACCGACATTGTGCTTCTTCTGATTAAATTTGAAAGACTGATTGGGGGTGGATTAGCGCTTGCGGAATTGTTGGGGGGTGAGGCCGGTGTGCTGCTTGAAGTAGCGGCAGAAGAATGAGATGTCGCAGAAGTGGTAGTCCCACGACAGTTCCTTGATTGACTTTTCTTCGGTGGCAAGCGATTGCTTGATTTGCAGCACCACATAATGGTCGATAACGCTCTTGGCGGTGTGGCCTGTGATGCGGCGTGTGACTATGCCCAAATACTTTGCCGACACGTTCAGCAGGTCGGCATAATAACTCACGTCGCGCGATTCACGGTAGCGGCTCTCCAGTGCCCTCATGAAGCGGTTGAACAGCTCGCGGATTCGTGGGCTTTCAGTTTCGGTTTTCTTTTCTTCGGGATTGCGGTAAAGGTAGTCGTAAAAGCCGAGGAAAAAGGCTTTGAGCTGCAGTGTCACCAGTTGCTCCAGGCAGATGCAGCCCTCTTGCTCGAAATACAGTCGGAGCAGCGCAAACATATTGTTGATGATATTGGTGAGAATGGGCGACTCGGTGCGGCATCGGTCGGTTTTCAGCTGCGAATACACGGTTTGCTCCAGTTGCAGACTCGCCTCGCGCAGCAGCGACGCTCCGTATTTTAGAATCTCCACCCCGAAATCGTCGGTTCGGTTGGTCACCGCCACCACATCGTTGGGGAAAAGTGTGATGACCGAGCCCTTCTTCAAACGCCATTCCAAGAAATTCACGCCTATGGTGGCCTCGCCCTCACGGCAGAGCACAATCATGCCGTAGTCGATAGCCGTAGCCTCGCTAAACCATGATTCCGAATGCTCCGATGTGAGGCTCACTTTTCGGTTGGAGCGCATCTCTATGTCTTTACCTTTCATCTCAGTTATGCTTTGCTGTGAATAGGATTAATTCTGATTTTTACCGCAAATATCGGAAATTTATGTAATATATCAGCATAAGTGTTCCTAAATATTCAATTATTGTGGATTTATTTGAAATTGTTGGGCTGTGAAAAGTAGGTAATTTTGCACCGAAAATTTTACATATCACTGAATCAAACATTTTTTATTGACAATGCACAAGAGATTACTATGCTGTGCTTGTGTGTGTATGCTGATGCCGAGTTACGGCATGGCGCAGACACAGCGCAGACTTACTGCCAACGAACTTTTCAGTATGATAGAGAGTGGCAATAGCACACTCAATGCCACTAAGACGGGCGTGAGCGTGGCGACGCAGGGCATAGAAGAAGCCAAAAACAAACGCTTGCCCGATATCAACGCCTCACTTTCGCTGAGTTATACCGGCAATGTGCTGATCACCGACCGCAACTTCAGTCACGCCAAGGGTGCAAGCCAACCTCACTTTGGCAATTCCTTCGCCCTTGAGGCGCAGCAGGTGGTGTATGCCGGTGGGGCAATCACCACAGGCATCAAACTTGCAGAACTCCAGAAGTCGGTGGCTGAAAATGCCGTTACGCTCACGCGCAACCAACTTCGCTTCATCGCCATCGGTCAGTTTTTGGAACTGTCGAAACTCGACAACGGCATCAAGGTGTATGACAGCAACATCGCCCTGACCGAACGCCTCATTGCCGACATCAAGGCTAAGCAGACACAGGGTATGGCGTTGAAAAACGACGTAACCCGCTACGAACTGCAAATGGAGTCGCTGAAATTGGGCAAACGCCAGTTGGAGGACCAAAAGAGCATTTTGAGCCACCAGTTGTGTAACGCGCTGGGGATTGAAGATGCCATCATCGTTCCCGATATCGACCTCACTGCCACAGGCTATGAACTGATGTCGGAAAAGGATTTGCAATCCGATGCGCTGGTGAATGCGCCGCAAATCCGCCAGTCGGAATTGGCGACCAATGTGGCAGAGCAACAGTTGAAACTCGCCAAAAGCGAACTCCTGCCGAAAGTGGCTGTGGTGGCTGCCGACAATTTTACGGGACCGTTCACCTACGACATTCCGCCCATCAACAAGAATTTCAATGTGTGGTATGTGGGCGTGGGCGTGAAATATTCCCTCAGTTCGCTGTTCAAGACTCCAAAATCCGTTCGCAGGGCTGAGGCACAGTTGCGCCAGAGTCAAGAGGCACATGCCGTGACCAACGAGAATGTGAACAATCAGGTGCACCAAGCCTACACTATGCACCAGCAGGCGTATGTGGAATTGCGCACTCAGCAGAAAAGCGTGGAGTTGGCAAACCAAAACTTTCAGGTGGTTCAAAATCGTTACGCCAACCAGTTGGCGCTCATCACCGATATGATTGATGCGTCGAACGTGAAACTCAATGCCGAACTGCAAGAGGTGAACGCGCAAATCAATATCGCCTACACATATTATAATGTGAAATACGTGACTGGGAAAATTTAACTCCTAAAATAATATGCTCAAAACAAGATGAAAAAGAAGATACTTATTCGATTGATATACAACATTTGTGTGCTTGCCGTTCTTGCCGCTGGCGCATGGCTGGTGGTGGACCATTTCTTGCAATTTGAAGACGGCGAATACACCGACAACGCCACCGTGCAGCAGCATATCACCCCAGTGAATGCCCGTGTGGGCGGATTCATCAAGGAAATCCGTTTCAATGAATACCAACCAGTGCACAAGGGCGACACGCTGGTGGTGATTGAGGACAGCGAATACCGGTTGCAACTGGCGCAAGCCGAGGCGAATTTGCAACGTGAGTTGGCTGGCGGCGATGTCACCAGTTCCACCATTGGCGTTACGCGTCAGAATATGAGCGTGTCCGACGCTGGCGTGGATGAGGCGAGCGTCAGACTGGAAAACGCCCGAATCGACGACCAGCGCTACGCCCAACTGCTGAAAAGCGACGCGGTGACCCAACAGCAGTACGACAAAGTGCACACCGCCTATCTTGAGGCGCAAGCACGCTATGCGCAAGCCGTGCGCAGCCGTGGCACACTCGCCAAAACCGAAACCGAACAGGGACACCGCCTCACGCAGAACCAGGCTGCTGTCAAGGTGGCGCGCGCCCAAATCCAGTTGGCGAAACTCAATCTCTCCTACACCGTGATTACTGCCACAGCCGATGGCGTGGTGGGCAAGAAGGACATACATGTGGGCCAACTCGTGCAGCCGGGGCAAACCATGGCAAGCATCGTGGATGACTCCGAATTGTGGGTGGTGGCAAACTACCGTGAAACGCAGTTGCCCAACATTCACGTGGGTTCGAAGGTGGATATCACGGTCGATGCCGTCCCCGGTGTGGCATTCAAGGGCACGGTGGAGCGCATCAGCGACGCCACAGGCTCTGCCTACTCAATGATTCCACAAGACAATGCCACAGGCAATTTCGTGAAAGTGGAGCAACGCATACCCGTCAGAATCCACCTCGACGCCGATAAGAAAGCGCAGAGCAAACTACGTGCCGGCATGAATGTGGTGTGTGTGATTAAGAAGTGAAAAAGATGACCGACATCGATAACAATAAACCCAAAACGGGCGGAAAGCCCAAGGCTGGCGGACCGCCCACCACTTTCTCCATGCCCATGTATCGGCAGTTTGTGCCAAAGTGGATAAAGCCGTGGATATATCTGCTGCTTGCATTCTGTTTTCAGTTTGCCAATGGCATGTATCTCGGTGCTATGAACGATGTGGTGGGGGAGTGGAGCCTGATGCGTGAAGATGTGCAGATGTGCCTCTATGCCACGCTCATTGGCATGGCACTGTATTTCCCTGTGCTGTTTCGCATGAAATTTCGCTTCACTAACAAGAGCCTGCTGATGGTGTCGGCGGCGGTGATTGTGGTCTGCAACCTGCTTGCCACCATCAAAATGCCTCTGCCGGCGTTGTGGGCGCTGTGCGTGGTGTGCGGCATGGCGAAGATTCAAGGCACATTCGAGTGCATGTCAAATATTCAACTATGGATGACACCCAAACGTGATTTCGGCGTGTTTTTCCCTATTCTCCACATTGTGTTGCTCACCTCTATAGAGGGGGCGGGCTATCTTGCCGCATGGTTTGCCTATCACATGCACTGGACCTATATGCACTGGTTTGTGATATTGCTGATGCTGATTGTGCTGCTCGTGCAAGCCCTGCTCACAAAGCCCTTCCGTGCCATGCCGCAGATTGTGCCGCTGAAGGGGCTCGACTGGTTTGGCGCGTTGCTTTGGATTGCATTCTGGCTACAGGTGGCGTGGCTGCTCAACTATGGCGACTGGCTCGACTGGTGGCATTCTCGCCAGTTCCGACTGGTGACAGGAACCGTGCTGATTACCTTTGCCCTGTGCCTCATTCGTATGCGTCAGCACCCCAAGCCATATATCGAGCCAGCCATGTGGAAATACCACAATGTGGTGCCGGTGATTTTGCTCATCGGCGTGGTGGAGGCACTGTTTTCGTGCGAGCATGTGCTTGAAATGATATATTATGAGGAAGTGATGCACTATACCGACCTCACTTACGAGGGGCTCAACCAATGGTCGCTGCCGGGCATACAGGCAGGATGCCTGTTTTCGCTGGGCTGGCTAAAGGTGATGCGCTGGAATGTGTATAAACTGATAGCGTTTGCGCTGTTTGCGTTTTGCCTCTATGCAGGAGGATTTTACTTCCTTGTGGATTCGGGCATCAGCATCACGCAGTTGCGTGTGCCGCTTGTGTGGCGTGGATTCAGTTATGCCGTGCTGTGCATTGCGTTTATGTGGTGTCTGCACGAAATCATGTCGTTCGAGCACTTCTTTCAAGCACTTTCGGTGTTCAACGTGCTGCACATGTTTGTGGGCGGACTGATGGGTGCCGCACTCCATAGCCGAGGCATGAAATACTATGTGGGCGATGGTTTTGCGCGCTGTTCGGGTTATATCGACAGCGTGAGGATGAGCGCCACGCAAATCGACTTCCCACAGATGATGGGAAATTTGTTAGAAGGTTTCATGGCGCAAAGCATAAAGATTCTGTTTGGGTGGACTCTGCTTGCCGGCATGTTTTTCGCCGCCCTCATGCTGCTCTGGGATATACCCATGGTGCGCCACCAAATCAAGCACATACCGGCTTGGCCCATCGTGGGTATGAGAGTGCTCCGCAACTTCAAGCGCCAGGCTCGCCGTGAAAAGCGAACTGCCACAGTGGGTTAATGGGAAAGCAGTGGGGCAAACCGCTCACATGCCTTGCATAAAGAGGCGATAAAATGCACGTTACAGAACGAAATGGTTCATGAATCATTTCGTTCTCCGTCTTATTTGCAGTATCTTTGCAACTATGAAATCACTACGCGAACTTTATAAAATAGGCAAAGGCCCTTCTTCGAGCCATACTATGGGTCCTCAGAAGGCCGCCAAAATCTTCGCCGCCCAAAACGAGGGTGCCATATCTTTCAGCGTAACACTTTATGGCAGTTTGGCCGCAACAGGCAAAGGTCACATGACCGACGTGGCCATTGAGGAAGTGCTGACCCCCCTTGCACCCACCACCATCGTGTGGGAGCCCACCAAGTTTTTGCCATTCCACCCCAACGGAATGACTTTCAACGCCATTCACGCCAATGGTCGTCCTAACGCGTCCTGGACGGTTTACAGCGTTGGCGGAGGCTCTCTTTCAGAGGGCGACCACCCCACCGGTGTGTTACCCCCATCGCCCGACATCTATCCGTTGAGTCATCTGAGCGACATTAAGAAATGGTGTTACGACAACGGTCGTGCTTATTGGGAATATGTCAACGAGCACGAAGACTCTGGCATCTGGGACTACCTGCAGGAGATATGGGAAGCTATGAAGCGCAGTGTGGAGCGTGGCATTGAGCAAGAGGGCCGTCTGCCTGGTCCGCTCAACCTTCAACGCAAGGCTTTCACCTATTATGTCAAGGCTCAAGGCTACCGCAGGAACCTTCAGACACGTGGATTGGTTTATTCCTACGCCTTAGCCGTAAGCGAGGAAAACGCATCGGGTGGCACCATCGTCACCGCTCCCACCTGTGGCTCGTGTGGCATCATGCCAGCTGTGCTCTACCACCTTGCTAAAGGTCACGAATTTTCCGACATCAAGATTTTGCATGCCCTCGCAACTGGAGGTCTTGTGGGCAATATCGTGAAACAGAACGCCAGCATCTCAGGTGCCGATGTGGGTTGCCAGGGAGAGGTGGGCGTTGCATGCGCTATGGCCTCAGCCGCCGCTTGCCAAATTTTCGGAGGTAGTCCGGCACAGATTGAGTATGCCGCTGAAATGGGGCTTGAGCACCACCTTGGCATGACCTGCGATCCCATCTGCGGACTGGTTCAGATTCCTTGCATCGAACGCAACGCCTTCGCTGCCACACGTGCTCTCGACTCGAATCTCTATGCTACGTTTAGCGATGGAAAGCACCGCGTAAGCTTCGACCGCGTGGTGCAAGTGATGAAACAAACAGGTCACGACCTGCCCTCGCTCTACAAGGAGACGTCGGAAGGTGGGTTGGCCGCCCAACAGCTGGTTTAATACGGTTCAGTGGATAAATGCTGGGGGCACAGAAACAAAAACATAAAAAAAACAGCCTTTTAGCGATGCCAGTGCTTCGCACCTGTCGTTAGTGCTGTGGCATGTCTGATTTCAAGCAGAGGCTTGAATCAGCCACACCACAACCCTAACGCCGCCCTCTTACGAGGTCGGTGGCATCGCCAAAAGGATAAAAACCTCTCGCCTTCGGCGAAAAACACAATCCGGTAGGGACGTGATACTTCACGTCCGCCCATAATTGTGATACCGTGCTGAATATCAGTTATTTGTCGCGGACGCGAAGTGTCGCGTCCCTACCATGCAAAATCGTTTTGGGAGATTTGATACAACCTCCTTTCAA
>SAMEA104315429__coassemble_1408_pt1 | contig 11732 bp, 7 predicted proteins | sample SAMEA104315429__metabat2_high_PE_005 | metagenome-assembled genome bin SAMEA104315429 (sample SAMEA104315429) | gut metagenome | biome: Monkey gut; feature: monkey-associated habitat; material: faeces | place: China | collected 2013
TATTTTATCATCAGGGGTTTTTCGCCGTGAAACGGCGAGCGGTTTTTATCCTTGGGGCAATGTGGTGAGCCCTCGTAAGAGGGTGGCGGAGGGATTGTGTGGTTGGCGGCATGGAAACTCGTTTCCAATGACGCAAAGCGCACAGTCGCACCGCCAAATGCGAAGCATTCCACATTGCTCCAAGGCTGTTTTTTATGTTTTTGTTTTTGATTACATTCACGATTCGGCAACAATGTATAATCATTGCCCCAGTAATTTTCCACTGAGGGTTTATTTCTCAGGCTCCACTTCCTTCAGGTGGTCGCAACTTGGAATGCCAAACTGGTTGTAGTAGTCTTGGGTGTAGCCTGGAAAGTCGGGCTGCGCTGGCATACCGTATTCGTTGCGGAGGAATTTTCCGTCCTTTTCCTTCTTGCGGTTGCCGTCGAGATATTTCACAAACAGGTATTTTGCCAAATTCTGATAGCGTGCGGTGGCGTTTTGAGCGGTGTTCACACTGTAGTTGGTGAGATACTGGATAGCCTCGTCGCGGTTCGTTTTCAGCAATTCCACAGCGCGGCTTTCGATAGCAGGCTGGTCGTTGGCGCACTTGTCCTCAATCTCGCCTTGTACTTTGCGAATGTCGGGAATCATTTGAGAATAGCGGTGATAGGCTTGGTTTGCCACCAAATTGTTCACCCAGAAGGCGGCATCGAAATCGAAGTTGTAGAGGTCGCCCTTGCCTTGACGATAACTCTCTGGCACTTCGGTGATGCTGCAATACATTGGCACGAACACGGCTGTGTTGGCATCATCTACACCAAACCAAAGGCAGCCGCCCACAGGGTCGGGCAGATTGGCACGCATTTGCGACACAAACACCCAACCGGTCTGCTGTGTGGCGATGGCGCGCTCATGGCTGTATTTCACGCCATTCACGGTAAAGTCCATTGGGCGATAGCGGTAAGGCACGTCGAAGTAATTCTTTGCGCCTGGGTCTTTTGTCATGTCGAAAGGAGTGCCTTCGAAGTGGTCGCGCATCATGTTTTGCACGTCGCGGCAACTCAACTTGCGGTCGGGCTTCACATACAGTGGCATCACCTCTGCGCCCTTCTTGCCGTTGATGAATGGGAGATATGCGTCCATGCCGCTCTTGAAGCGGTTGAAGTAACTCCACGCGCGTGCATCGCAGCCACGGAGTGTGCCGAAATCGGCAGGAGAATATGCTCTTGAAAATTCAAAATCCTCATCTTTGCCACTGAAGTAGCCCATCTTGCGGGCGAAAGAAATCACGTCTTTGCTATACATGCAGTTTTGCTTGTCTTTCAGCGGAATGCGATAGATGCGGCTTTGGTTGGCGTGTGCGCTGATGCAGTCGTCGGGAATGCGGATAGCCACCCACACAGCACCTTTTTCCTTGCCGCCCTTGCCAATCATCTCCATCACCCACAGTTCGTTAGGATCGCCGATAGAGAACGATTCGCCCTCGCTGCAATAGCCGTATTTTGCCACCAAATCGGTCATTACCTTGATGGCTTCGCGCGCGGTGCGAGAGCGTTGGAGTGCAAGATATATCAGGCTGCCGTAGTCGATAATCGCATCTTTTGTGGTATCAGCCAACTCATGGCGACCACCGAAAGTGCTCTCTGCCACAGTCACTTGGTGCTCGTTGATATTGCCCACCACAGCGTAGGTGTGAGCCACTTCAGGAATGTAGCCCAGATGCTTGCCGGTGTCCCACTCACGGATTTCACGCATATCGCCCGGCTTGTGGTCGGCGGCAGGGAGATACTGCAAGTCGCCGTAAAGGGTGTGCGAGTCGGCCGCATAAGAAATGAGAACACTACCGTCGATTGTGGCGTTTTTGCCAGCCAAAAGGTTGGTGCAAGCCATAGCGTCGATGCCCATCATAGCGATGGAGGCAGCGGCTACTGAATAGATGAAACTTTTCATTTTCATGTTGATGAAATATTTATAATCAAGTTAGTAAAGTTCTAAAATAATGGTGAGCATAATTGAATACTCGGATTTTTCAAAATTAATAAAATTATCTGACTCCATAAAATCCTCCCCCACTCATTTTGCGCCCATCATGCTACAATCCAAGGTGAAGAAAAGATAATTCACGTCCGCCCATAATCAATATAAGACATTGAATATTAATCATTTGATACAGATTCAAATTATCACATTTCACCATGCATAACGCATTCGGACCTCTTTTTATTTGCGTTTTCGGATAATCTGATTTCTGAAGATTGGTTTTTCGCCGAAGGCGAGTGGTTTTTATCCTTTTGGCGATGCCACCGACCTCGTAAGAGGGCGGCGTTGGTGATGTGGTGTGGCTGATTCAAGCTTCGGCTTGAAATCAGACATGCCACAGCACTAACGACAGGTGCGAAGCACTGGCATCGCTAAAAGGCTGTTTTTTATGTTTTTGTCTTAGTCCCCCAGTTTTTTTCCACTGAACCCAGTTGATTGGTTGCCGTTTTGAGCGGACGTGGATTATCGCATTCCCGCAAGGGGTTTACGAGAATTATTTGTGTCTTTTTGATTATTCTATGGGATAGGGGTAGGTGATGCCGTGGAGAAACAGGGCGTGGCCGGGCATCGACTGTCCAGCCGAGCAGCGGTCTTTACGCTCGATGATTTGGCAAAATTCGTCAACAGTGATGCGGTGTCGGCCCACTTCCACCAGTGTGCCCACTATGGCGCGCACCATATTGCGGAGAAAGCGGTCGGCAGTGACAGTAAACACCCACTGCGCGCCCTCCTGCTCCCATCGCGCGTGAGTGACCTTGCAATTATTGGTTTTCACATCGGTGTGGAGTTTGCTGAACGAGGAGAAGTCGGTGAACGCCAACATTCGCTCTGCCGCCTCGTTCATCAACTCGAAGTCGAGTTGATAGTGGCAATTCCAACTGAATCGTTCTAAAAACGGATTTTTCTGCGTGTGCAGATAGTATTTATAGGTGCGACTGGTGGCATCGAATCGGGCGTGGGCATCGTCGTGAACGGGGAAAATGGTGTAAACGGCAATGTCGTGACCCACGATGGCATTGAGTTGGCGCACCAGCCTCTTCGTGTCGGCAATGCCATTCGCCACATCAAAATGCGCTATCATGGTGCTGGCATTCACGCCTGTGTCGGTTCTGCCAGCACCAGTCACGCTTATTTGCTCACGAAGCACGGTGGAAAGCGCCTTTTCAAGCGTTTCCTGCACCGACACATCGTGGGGCTGAATTTGCCAACCATGAAACGATGCTCCATTATATGCCAATCGCATGAAGTATCGCATCGGGCATCAGTCTTTTTCGAGGTAGGTGTAGCCGTAAAGTCCGGCACGGTAGTTGCGAACGAACTCGTTGCCTTCGTCGCTCGAAATCTTACCGGTGCGCACCGATTCCGACACCCATGCCTCTACGTTGCGAACAAGTTCCTTTGGAGTGAACTGCACGTAGTCGAGCACCTCAGCCACGGTTTCGCCGTCAATCACCTGATTGATTTCGTAGCGGTCTTTATACACATCGATGTGCACGGCGTTGGTGTCGCCAAACAGGTTGTGCATATCGCCCAAAATTTCCTGATACGCGCCCACAAGGAACACGCCCAAATAATAGTGCTCGCCCTTGCGCAATGGGTGCACAGGCAAAGCGTGGGTAATGCCCTGAGCCGATGTGAAATTGGCAATCTTTCCGTCGCTGTCGCAAGTGATGTCTTGCAAAGTGGCGCTTCGGGTGGGGCGCTCATTGAGCCGCGAAAGCGGAATCACGGGGAACACCTGGTCGATGGCCCAACTGTCGGGCAACGACTGAAAGAGCGAGAAGTTGCAGAAATACTTTTCGGGCAGCATCTTGGTCACGCTGCGCAGCTCGTCGGGTGCGTGCTTCATATCTTCGGCAATCATACTCACCTCGCGGGCGATTGACCAGAACAGTTTTTCGCACATGGCGCGCGTGCGCAGGTCAATCAAGCCGAGGCTGAAGCGGTCGAGAGCCTCATCTCGAATCTGGAGGGCATCGTGCCAGTCTTCCAGCAGTCGCGACTTGTTCATTTTATCGTAAATCTCGTAAAGGTCCTTCACGAGTTCGTTGTCGTCGTCGTTGAGTGTGTCGGTTTCATCGTCCCACGATGGCAGTCCTGCCGTTTCGAGCACTTCCATCACCAGCACCGAGTGGTGAGCCGAAAGCGATCGGCCCGATTCGCTGATAATGTTAGGGTGCTTGATGCCATGCTTGTCGCACACATCCACGAAAGTGTAAACGGCATCGTTGGCATACTCCTGAATAGAATAGTTCATCGAGTGGCCCGAAATGCTGTTGCGCGAACCATCATAGTCCACGCCCAAACCGCCGCCAATATCCACAAAATCGAGGTCAAATCCCATGGCAGTGAGCTGCACATAGAATTGCGAAGCCTCGCGCAGCGCATTCTTGATGCGGCGAATCTTCGTGATTTGGCTACCGATATGGAAGTGAATCAACTTCAGGCAGTCGGTCATCTTATGGTCCTTCAAGAAGTCGAGCGCTTCGAAAAGTTCGCTGGTGTTCAATCCGAATTTACTACGGTCGCCACCGCTTTCCTCCCATTTGCCACTACCCGACGATGAGAGTTTGATGCGAATGCCGATGTTGGGGCGAATACCCATCTGTTCAGCCACTCTGGCAATGAGGTGCAGTTCATTCAACTTCTCCACCACCAGGAAAATCTTGCGGCCCATCTTCTGCGCAAGCAGCGCAAGAGCGATGTAGCCCTCATCCTTATAGCCATTGCAGATGATGAGTGAATTTTCACCGATGTCGGTCATATTGATGGCGAGAACGGCGTGCAACTCAGGTTTTGAACCAGCCTCAAGACCGATGCGGAACTTCTTGCCGTGACTGGTGATTTCCTCCACCACCGGGCGCATCTGATTCACCTTGATAGGGTAAATCACAAAGTTCTCGGCTTTGTATTCATATTCTTTTGCGGCTTTTTTGAAGCATGAAGAAATTTTCTCGATGCGATTATCGAGAATATCGGGGAAGCGGAGCAGGACCGGTGCGGTAATATTGCGAGTGCGCAATTCGTCCATCACATCCACCAAATCCACCCCAACGCAACTCTGCTTAGGAGTGACGGTGATATGTCCCTGTTCATTGATAGAGAAATACTTAAGGCCCCAGCCATTGATATTGTACAGTTCGGCGCTATCCTCAATACGCCATTTATTAATGCTCGTCGTAGTCGTAGAATTTTAGTGGGTTAAACAATAATTGCATATTTGGCATACAAAGGTACTAATTTTTTCCCAATTCCCCCCAATCTCCCCACCCTCATCCCCCACAATTCCCCCACAAAAAACAATTCGCATGAAATTTGTGCTGATTTGTGGTTAAAAATCACACACAAATTAGTGTGAGTAAAGCCAGCCACAAATTAACACGAATCACACGAATAAAAATATCCTAATGTCAAATCTTGTGTTCCCCCTCTCTTTAGAAGTTAGCCCCACCGAGTGCCCCAATAAAAAACACCCATTAAACCCAATTAAAATCCTATTAACACCAAAACATAAAAAATCGGTGCAAATAGGATTAAAATGGACTCAATAGGTGTAGAAATAATCCACAAAGAAATTCGTGAAAATTTGTGCTAATTTGTGGCTAAAAATCACACACAAATTAGTGTGAGTAAAGCCTGCCACAAATTAACACAAATTTTTCACAAATTATTTTTTGATGAGTGGGAGCCACAAAGCATGAGCTTATGGGGCGCGCTATTCAAGAATCATATTGATGAGGGAGGTCACGTCGGTTACGTTTACTTCGCCGTCGCCGTTGATGTCGCACACATCGTCGTCGAATGATGCGGCATTGAGCAGTTTGTTGACAAGTGATGTCACATCGCCCACATTTATTTCACCATCACCATCAATATCTCCAGTTGCGGTTGAAATAGCGTGGTACGACCTAAACCTATTCCAATATGTGCCATACTGATACCTGAGAATACCATCTTTTGGCGCATACACATCTGCTTTGTAGGTAGCGAATGTTGTTGCAGCCGCAATCACTGGTGGAATTGCGTTGAGCGAATAAATTTTACTCAAGTTATTGCAACCAGCAAAAGCTTGATCGTAAATGTCATAAACTCCATTGCCAATAGTCACACTACTCAATTTGCTACAGCCCATAAAGGTTCCTGTATTGATTTTATCCACAGAGTTGCCTATTATTGCTGTTTCAAGTCCTGTGCAATTACTGAAAGCGTTGCTTCCGATTGATGTGACGCTTTCAGGAATTGTGAGTGAGGTTAATTTGGAGCATCCTTTGAATGCGTAACTTTGGATTTCTATTACTGATTTAGGAATCATGATTGATGATAAACTTGTGCATCCTGAGAATGCACATTCTCCAATCTCTTTGACTGAATTTGAGATTGTGACAGACGTAAGCCCTATGCAATCTCTAAAAGTTCCATAACTGATTGATGTCAAGGAATTAGGTATATTGATTGCTTCCAATTTTTCACAACCTTGAAATACACTGTTTCCAATTGATTTGACGGAGTTAGGTATATTAATAGATGTCAAGTGGCTACAATTTTGGAAAGCACTATTACCAATTGATTTTACAGAGTTGGGTAAATTGATAGATGTCAAGTTATTGCAATCTTGGAAAACACTATTACCGATTGATGTAACTGAGTTTGGGATAATAATAGAGGGTAAACAGCGACAATTTTGGAAGACACTATTACCAATTGTTTTTACAGTATAAGGTATATTAATAGAGACCAAATTGTTGCAACTTTGAAACGCACTGTTACCGATTGATGTAACTGAGTTAGGTATATAAATTGAAGCCAAGTTACTACAATCTTGGAATGCACTGTTGCCAATTGATGTGACTGTGTGGGGGATATTAATTGAAACCAAACTGTTGCAGCCTTGGAAAGCACTGACACCAATAGAGGTGACTGAGTTGGGAATATTAATAGAAGTCAAGCTGGTACAACCTTGGAAAACTCGGTTGTTGATAGATGTGACGTGGGTAGGAATATTAATGGAAGCCAGATTGCAGCAATCTTGGAAAGCAGACTCGCCGATAGATGTGACAGAGTTGGGAATTGCCACAGAGGTGAGGTTACTACAACCTTGGAATGTCTTGTTGCCAATTGATGAAACGGAATTTCCGATGGAGACCTCTTTTAAACTTATCTGGTTAAGCGCAAGATAATTGGGGATGGACTTCACTTTGTTGCCAATCACAATACTGGTAAGCGAACTGTGTTTGAACCATGTGTTTTCTGCGTTTTTGGGGCTTGTGCAGTTTTCTGCATTATAAATAATAGATGTTAGCCTTGTGCAACGATCGAAAGCACCATAGCCGATTGATGTGACGGAGGTACCGATAGTGACTGTGCTCAACTTTGCTTGACCAGTAGCAAGATTTGACGGAATACTTTCTACTTGATCTCCAATAACGAGATTGGTGAATTGGCAACCTTCAAAGCAGGCGCTTCTTAGTGTCGCTTTTTTAGCATTATAAGTGAGGGATGTCAAGCCTGTGCAACCCTCGAAAGTATATTGGCCAATTAATGTGACGGAGTTGGGGATAGTAACGGATGTAAGACCGCGGCAACCCTCGAAAGCTCTGTCGCCGATTTCAGTGACAGAGTTGCCGATGGTCACAGAGGTCAGACCAGTGCAACCCTTGAAAGCACCATTGCCGATTCTGGTGACGGTGTTAGGGATGGTCACCGAGGTCAGACCTGTGCAACCAAAGAAAGCATACCAGCCGATAGAGGTGACGGAGGTGGGGATGGTGACCGTTGTTAACCTCGTTTGATAGTACGCTAAAAAGTTGGGGATTGACTTCACGCCGTTGCCAATAACAAGGCTGGTAAGTGGACAATCTTCAAACCACGCAAAGCTGCTACTATTTGGTGAACTACAATTTGCAGCATTAAAAGTTACAGAGGTCAGGCCAGTGCAACCATCGAAAGCACCAATACCGATTTCGGTGACAGAGTTGCCGATGGTAACAGAGGTCAGGCCAGTGCAACCATCGAAAGCACCAATACCGATTTCGGTGACAGAGTTGCCGATGGTAACAGAGGTCAGCTCGCTACAGCTCATGAATGCACTAAAACCGATTTTGGTGACGGAGTATGTTGCGCCATCGTAAGTCACTTTCTCTGGTATGGCGATGTCACCTGTGTAATTGTAATCATCACCATAGGTAACTGTCACACTTTTTCCATCATCATTTTTTTCATAGGTGATGCCATCGACCTTGAAATCGTGGGCGGATGCTGATAGGGTGCTTAGTATCACCACTAACATGAGAAATAATTTGCGTTTCATAATATGTTCTTTTTATTGTTTATTGATTTTTTCTTCTTAATCTGTCATTGCTCTAAATCTAAAGAGCACAGCGAAGGCTTTTGTAGTAGCTTTAATCTCCATTGTATTTGAAAATGGGTGATTTTCTATAAAAGGACTTGAAGCAAAACACACTTTCTGCATAATTTAAGTTTTTTGCAATATGCCCGAAAGAGGCTTATTTTTTATACGATTGGAATTATTTTACGAATTTTAGGGTTTGGACATTGCCGTGGGCATCTACTGCTCTCACAACGTATGTGCCCTGAGTGAGTGATTCGGTGTCCAGCGACACGCCATTGGCGGTAGCCACAAGTTTTCCATCGATGCTGTAAACGGCTATTTCTGATGGAACAGATATGGTGATAGTGCCTCCATCGTACTCAATCTTGCTATCAGCACCTATCACATCATCAATTCCGCCCTCTTCCTCAATTTCGCCAATAAACTTGAAATTTTTCCAATATTCCGCTTCTTTATACTTAGAAACGCTTCCTTTAGGGACAAATAAATCTGCATCGTAGGTTTCGAAAGTGAACTCATTATATATTACAGGAGGGACAGGGTTGAACGAATAAATTTTCTTCAGACCAGTGCAACCCTTGAAAGCACCATTGCCGATTCTGGTGACGGAGTTGGGGATGATGACCGACGTGAGGCCTGTACAACCCTCAAAAGCCTCGTTTTCAATTGAAAAGACGGAGTTGGGGATGGTGATCGACGTAAGGCCTGTGCAACCCTTGAAAGTACGGTCTCTGATTATGGTGACGGAGGTGGGGATGGTGACCGACGTAAGGCCAGTGCATCCATTGAATGCTTCTGATCCGATTGATGTGACGGAAGTACCGATGGTGACCGATGCCAAACTTGTACAACCAACGAAAGCCCAACTGCCGATTGATGTGACGGAGTTGGGGATGGTGATCGAGGTTAGACCAATGCAACCATTGAAAGCTTCTGAGCCGATTGATGTGACAGAAGTGCCGATGGTGACTGATGTCAAGCCTGTGCAACCATAGAAAGCACCCCTGCCGATTGAGGTGACGGAGTTAGGGATGATGACCGAGGCAAGGCCTGTGCAATCGCAGAATGCACCAGGGCTAATATACATAGTGCCTTCTTTAATATCTATACTTGTGCCATTTTCCATTTTCCCCTTGAATTTATATGCTATCTTCCCTATATAGACAACACCGTCTGGTTGGTTGTTATACCACGGAGTGTCGTTGAATGCTTCATCGCCGATATAGGTAATAGAGTTGGGTATGGTGACTGTAGACAGACTGGTACAACCAGAGAAAGCAGAACTGCCGATTGAGGTGACGGAGTTGGGAATGTTGACCGAGGTCAGACAAGTGCAACCCTCGAAAGCACCATAGCCGATTGTGGTAACGGAGTAGGGAATAGCAACGGAGCGTAGACCTTTGCAACGTTCAAACGCCCCGCCTCCAATTTCAGTGACAGAGTTGGGAATAGTGACAGAGGTTAGGCCTGTGCAATCAGAGAAACCACTGAGATATGTGATTGAGTTGGGAATAGTGATTGAGGTCAAACCAAAGCAACGAGAGAAAGCATCAGTGTCAATTTTGGTGACGGAGTTGGGGATGGTGACCGAGGTTAAGCCCCGGCACCTCTTGAATGCATTTTTTCCGATTTCAGTGACAGAGTTGCCGATGGTGACCGAAGTTAGACCACTACAACCTTCAAAAGTACTGTTATCTATTTTTGTGACTGAATTGGGGATGGTAACAGAGGTCAGCTCGCTACAGTTCATGAATGCACTGGAACCGATTTTGGTGACGGAGTTGCCGATGGTGACTGTTGTCAGGCCCCAACACAATTCAAAAGCCCTGTCTCCAATTGAAAAGACGGAGTTAGGGATTGTAATAGAGATCAGTCCTGTGCAACCACGGAAAGCATATGGGCTGATCGACACTGTCCCCTCTTTAATATTGATAGCTGTGCCACTTGCCATTTCACCTTTAAATTTATACGCCACTTTTCCTATATAGACAACTCCGTCGGGTTGGTTATTATACCACGGAGTGCCCTGGAAAGCATCCCGACCGATTGTGATGACGGAGTTGGGGATGGAGATTGAGGTTAGGGCAGTGCAACTTTCAAAAGCAGCGTATCCTATTTGGACGACAGAGTTGGGTAAGGTGACCGAGATCAAGTCTGTGCAATTATTGAAAGCATAATTGCCGATTTCTGTGACAGTGTATGTGACGCCATTATAGGTCACGGTCTTAGGAATAGTGATAGAGCCTGTGTAATCACCACCCTTAACAACGTAAGCTTCTTTTTTATAGTAGTTATAGGCGATGCCGTCAACTTTGAATTTGTAGGCGGAGGCGGATAGGACGCTTAGTAGCACCGCTAATGTTATAAATAAAATTCGTTTCATAAAAATTTGTTTTTATGTTATGTGATTAATATTTAGTTGATTACTATTTTTTTATTCCTTCCATCTAAGCCTTTATATTTGACCTCAGTTTTCCCCGCTGAGGCCAGTTTTTTACAGAAACCTTGTTTTTTTTATATTCATTTCTTCATTTTAGTGTTTCTCACGCCCCTGTTGAAACTGGTTTTATGGTTAAAAATGGCACAAAAAGAAAGCGTGGGACGATGCTATTGTCAATTGTTATAGAGGCATCGCCAAACGCCTAACCCTGAAATTGAACAACCCACCCCCACGCCGAAGCCTATATAAGCCTCCCCCACTTGTACAGAGGGTGGGAGAATACAAGCACAGCGAAGGCGTTTCTGGTTGCCTCAAAATCCCTCAAGGTTGAAAATTGGCGATTTTCTATAACAGGACTTGAAGCGAAACGCTTTCAAATTAATATGTCAGTTATGCACACCACAATTCACCACATAGCCCTAAGGCAAACAGCAAATGCAATATGCACCCACAAATTTAAAATGATTTTCCCAATTTTCCAAGAAAATCCTTAATAATCCATAAAAATAATGGTTAGGGGTCAGCGAGTTAGGGGTTAGCGAATCCGAGTGCTCCGAGTTCTCCCCTAAAGCCCTATCACCGCCTAAAAAAATCAAAAAAATCGGTGCAAATAGGATTTTAATGGATTAAATGGTTCAGTGGATAAAAACTGGGGGACTGAAACAAAAAACATAAAAAACAGCCTTTTGGCGATGCCAGTGCTTCGCACCTGCCGTTGGTGCTGCGGCATGTCTGATTTCAAGCAAATGCTTGAATCAGCCACACCACAACACCAACGCCGCACTCGCTGGGGAAGGCGGTGGCATCGACAAAAGGATAAAAACCGCTCGCCTTCGGCGAAAAACCGAACCCGGTAGGGACGTGATACTTCGAGAGCACTGAAAAAGTCCAGTTTTTTAAAGACCAAAACGAAAAATGCTT
>SAMEA104315429__coassemble_1840_pt1 | contig 9713 bp, 8 predicted proteins | sample SAMEA104315429__metabat2_high_PE_005 | metagenome-assembled genome bin SAMEA104315429 (sample SAMEA104315429) | gut metagenome | biome: Monkey gut; feature: monkey-associated habitat; material: faeces | place: China | collected 2013
ATTTGGCGCGGACGCGAAGTATCGCGTCCCTACCATGCAAAATCGTTTTGGGAGATTTGATTCAGCTTTTTTCCAAGAAATCATTTTATCATCATGGGTTTTTTTGCCGTGAAACGGCGAGCGGTTTTTATCCTTGGGGCAATGTGGTGGGCCCTCGTAAGAGGGTGGCGGAGGGACTGTGTGGTGGGCGGCATGGAAACTCGTTTCCAATGACGCAAAGCGCACAGTTGCACCGCCAAATGCGAAGCATTCCACGTTGCTCCAAGGCTGTTTTTTATGTTTTTGTTTTTGATTACATTCACGATTCGTCAACAATGCATAATCTATCCCCAAGACTTTTCCACTGAGCCGAAAAGTGCCTGTGTGGGGCGTTGGTGCGGTGATGTGTTTGCCGATATGTTAAAAAGTGCCTAATGTTCTGATTTGCTTGTTATAATTCTTGGTTTTTTTCGTAACTTTGTAGTTCAATTTAAAGAAGTTCGCACCGAGTCATCGGGGTTTGATATTTTAAAATAGTATTGTACAAAGGTTTTACCCATTTTTCCCGTAAAATCCACGCACACATAAAAAACATTAGTAAAGTGAATTTGTTTCAATCTTGGCGAAAAGCCGCATTTATCATTACGTTAGCCACAATCGCAGCCACCACCATATCGTGCACTAATAAAGCGGGAGCGTCGATATTCGACTCCACCCCCGACGACACTATTGCGCCCACACTCACCACTCGTGGACCAATGATGATTATGGAGGGCGATCCTCACGACTCCACCTTCCTGACGCGTGGCGTGAAATGTTCCGACAATTCGGGCGAGGCAAAACTCACCATCGACGCTTCGAAGGTGAACTGGAACCGACAGGGCATCTATGAGGTGACCTATTCGGTGAACGACTCTGCCCACAATGTGACCACCGTGACCGAGCAACTCCGTGTGGTGGGCAAAAACGAGAAAATCGTGTATCTTACTTTCGACGACGGCCCATCGGTGTGCACCGATCAGATATTGAACATTCTGCGCCAAGAGAGGGTGAAAGCCACATTCTTCGTCACTGCCCAGTTCACCCCCTACCTCAACCGCATGGCAGCCATTGCCAAAGACGGTCATGAGGTGGCTATCCACACCTATTCGCACAATTTCAAAATCTATAAAAGCATCGACTCCTACTTTGCCGACCTCAACAAACTCAACGACTTGATTGAGAAGTACACCGGCAAGCGTGCGCGCATCATGCGTTTCCCTGGCGGTAGCAGTAACTCGATTTACCGCAAATACAATTCCGACCCTAAATTTATGGACCGCCTGTGCGTGGCTTTGCTCGACAGCGGCTATCAGTTTGTGGACTGGAACCTTGATTCGGGCGATGCGCGCGGCAACAACATTGCTGCAGACCGACTCGTGCGATCGGCTTGTGGCTCGCGACACAACATTCAGTGCCTTTTGATGCACGACACCGGCGCAAAGCGCACCACCGTTACGGCATTGCCACAAATTATCCGCTACTTCAAGCAGCATGGCTACGAGTTTGGCGTGCTCAACAGCGTGGACTATGAGTGCTGGCACGGCGGAACGAAGAAGAAAGCACGCCTCGAAGCGCTCAGAAAGAGCGGCAACGCTGCACCTGCGCCAGTTAAGGCTGAAAAGCCTGCCAAGGTGGAGAAAAAGACGGTGAAAACCGATTCAGCCGCACCAGTGGCAGTCAAGCCAGTCACCAAACCAGCCACCACAGCACCTGCCACGGCAAAACCAGCCACCACCAAAACGGCACCAGCAACCAAGCCAGCGGCAGCCGTGAAGCCAGCGGAGAAGCCTGCGGCGCACAGTCATGTGGAGAGCAAAACCCCTGCCCACCACACACCCTCGCACCCCAAGGCAAAGCACGACACCATTCCCCATCAATAAAATGGCACGCGTGCTATAGCACACGCGCGAAATGGATAATAAAGGAAACTGATGCTGTGGGCATCAGTTTTTTTTATGGGTGGGGGAAAGAAAAATGGGATAAGGAAGGAGGGAGCAAGGATTTTTTTGTAAATTTGCTTTTTAAATATGATGGAAGAAGAATTTGACATAAGAAAGGAGCGTATTCGCAGCGACCAAGATGTGGAAAAGGCTCTGCGACCGGTGCGATTTGAGGATTTTTCGGGTCAGGATAAGATTCTGGAAAATCTGCGCGTGTTTGTCGCAGCCGCACGTATGCGTGGCGAAGCGCTCGACCATACTCTTTTCTATGGTCCTCCGGGGTTGGGTAAAACCACACTCAGCAACATCATCGCCAACGAACTGGGCGTGGGTTTCAAGGTCACCTCTGGCCCTGTGCTCGATAAGCCGGGCGATTTGGCTGGTTTGCTCACCTCGCTGGAGGAAAACGATGTGCTGTTTATCGACGAAATTCACCGCCTGAGCCCTGTGGTGGAGGAATACCTCTATTCGGCGATGGAAGACTATCGCATCGACATCATGATCGACAAGGGACCGGGCGCACGATCGGTGCAACTCTCGCTTGCGCCATTCACGCTCATCGGTGCCACCACCCGCAGCGGCTTGCTCACCTCGCCACTGCGTGCGCGCTTCGGCATCAACTGCCACTTGGAATACTACAGCCACGAGGTGCTGGAGCAGATTGTGAAGCGTTCGGCTCGATTGCTCAACGTGCCCATCACCGACGAGGCTGCACTTGAAATTTCGCTCCGCAGCCGTGGCACTCCACGTATCGCCAACTCGCTCCTGCGCCGTGTGCGCGACTTCGCCCAAGTGAAAGGCTCCGGAAAAATCGACACCACCATTGCCCGCTATGCGCTTGAGGCACTGAACATCGACAAATACGGACTCGACGAAATTGACAATAAAATTTTGCTCACCATCATCGACAAGTTTAAGGGCGGTCCCGTTGGGCTCAACACCATTGCCATGTCGATGAGCGAAGACCCCGGCACCATCGAGGAAGTGTATGAGCCATATCTTGTGAAAGAGGGCTTCATCAACCGCACCCCTCGTGGACGCGAAGTGACCGAACTTGCCTACAAGCACCTGAAGCGAAACCGCATTGCCGAGCAGGGCAACATTTTTGACTAAAATGTAGATTACATTCACACGAATTAAATATATACATAATATAGAATTTAAAAAAACACTATCACTGTGGCTACTAATTTAAAATCTCTTGCAAAAGACACTGCGATATATGGTGTGAGCAGCATTTTTGGGCGTTTCCTCAATTATCTGCTCGTGCCACTCTACACCGCCACACTCTCTGCCGCCTCTGGTGGCTATGGCGTGATTACCAACCTCTACGCGTGGACTGCGCTGCTGCTGGTGATTCTCACCTATGGTATGGAAACCACATTCTTCCGCTTCGCCAACAAAGCCGACGAGGATGCCGAAAAGGTGTATAGCACCACGCTGGTGTCGGTGGGCGCAACGGCACTGATGTTTGTGGCAGCCGTTGTGGGCTTCCTGCCCGGCATCTCATCAGCCCTCGGCTATGCCGACCATCAGTCGTGGGTGGTGTCGATGGCAATTATCGTGGCACTCGACGCGTTCCAAGCCATACCGTTTGCCTATCTCCGCTATAAAAAGCAGCCTATCAAGTTCGCAGGGCTGAAATTGGCGTTTATTTTCATCAATATTCTGTTCAATCTGCTCTACTTCCTGATATTGCCAGCCATGAAGTGCAACCTCTTCGGCATCTACGACGACCACTTCACGCTCAATGTGGGCTATGTGTTCTACATCAACCTCGTGACCACAGGTGCCATCACCTTCCTCTTTTGGAAAGAACTGCTCTGCATCAAATGGCGTTTCGACTGGGCATTGCTCAAGCGCATGTTGGGCTACAGTTGGCCCATCTTAGTGCTCGGCATCGCCGGTATTCTCAACCAAGCCGCCGACAAGATTTTGTTCCCCATCATCTACGAGGCTGCCGACCAGCAGAAGCAACTGGGCATCTACGGCGCGGCTGTGAAGGTGGCAATGATTATGGCACTGATTACTCAGGCGTTCCGCTACGCCTACGAGCCGTTTGTGTTTGGCAAGAGCAAGGACAAGGACAACAAAGACACCTATGCCAAGGCGATGAAATACTTTATCATGTTCACCCTTTTCGCATTCCTGGCAGTGATTGCCGGCATCGACGTGCTCAAGCACATCATCGCCCCCGACTACTGGGAGGGCTTGAAGGTGGTGCCTATTGTGATGGCGGCAGAAATCATGATGGGTGTGTATTTCAACCTCTCGTTCTGGTACAAACTCATCGACAAAACCATCTGGGGCGCGGTGTTCTCGTTTGTGGGTTGCGCCGTGCTTTTCGCCATCAACTTCATCTTCGTGCCCAAGTATGGCTATATGGCTTGCGCGTGGGGCGGATTCGCTGGCTATGGCACCGCCATGGTGATTAGTTACTTCGTGGGACAGAAGCATTACCCGATTGCCTACCCGATGAAAGACATCGGCATCTACACCGGCCTCGCCGCCGTGCTGTTTGTGGCCATGCTGTGGCATCCGTTCGGCACCGCCGTGCTCGACACGGTGTATCGCTGCGTGCTGATGATGGTGTTCTTCGTGGTGATGTTCCGCCGCGAGCACATGGGCGAAATGTTCCAGAAGTTGCCAGTAGTGGGCAGATTCTTCCGATAAGCAGAGTTTTTTATACATTTTTGCATTTATATAAGATGCAGTTTTATCGGAATTATTTTATCTTTGTATCTGCAATTTTTCAACTACACTCATGTTGCTTCATAGCTCTTGGCTAAAATATACGCTTTCTGCGCTGCTGCTTACCGTGGTGGCAGGCATTTCGTGCGCGCAGGTGACCGTGAACGGTTCGTCGGCAAATCTGATTTACGACGGCATCGACGTGTCGAGCTATCAGAAAGACATCGACTGGAGCGCGACGGCTAAGGACAAGAACATCAAATTCGTGTATGTGAAAGCCACCGAGGGCGCCACCTATCGCTCCCGACACTATCAATACAACATTGAGAATGCGCGCCAATATGGCATACATGTGGGCGCATACCACTTCTTCCGCCCAAATGTGCCAGTGGAGAAGCAGTTTCGCAACTTCACTACCGTGGTGAAGAAGGAGGACCAGGACTTGATTCCGCTTATCGATGTGGAGGTGCGTGGCAACAACCTCACGGTGAGGGCACTGGTGGATTCGGTGCTTGCCTTTGCCGACAAACTGGAAGACTACTATGGTTGCAAACCGATGATTTACACCGGTCACGCATTCTATAATTCCTACTTGAGTGGAAAAATTCCGGGTTATCCGCTGTTCATTGCCCGCTATTCAAAAGTGGAGCCTCGCCTTACGGGCGGTGCCAACTGGGTGCTGTGGCAATTCTCCGAAAAGGGCGTGATAGCCGGTATCGACCACGCTGTGGACCTTTGCCGCTTCAATAAGGGCTGCGGCTTGAAGGACATTCTCATCAGTGGCAGAAAGGTGCGCACTCGCCCACAAGCCACTGCACATAAGGAGAAGAAGCCCGAACCTGCGGCGGAGGAGAAAAAGCAAGTGAAGCCAAATCCAGATCAGGAAAAACTCGACAAGGAGGCACGCAAACGTGCCGAAAAGCGCAAAGCCGAGGAGAAGAAAGAGGCTGAGCGACTGGCTAAGCAGAAGGAAAAACTCAGAAAACTCAAAGAAAAAGAGCAGAAAGAGGCTGCCAAGCAGGAGCAAAAGCGCCGCGAAAAGGCAGCAAAAGAAGCACGCAAGCGTGCCGAGAAAGAGGAGAAAATGCGTCAGGAGCAAGCCAAGCGCGACCAAAAGGAGCGTGAGGAATTCCTGAAGAAGAAAGATAAGGAACGCCAAGAGGCCAAAGCGCGTCAAGAGGAGCAGGCGAAAGCCGACCGCCAGCGAAAGCAGAAGCAGGAGGAGCAGGCTCGCAAGCGCGAAGAAGTGAAGCGCGCCCAAGAAAAGGCGGCAAAGAAGCAAAGCCAAAACCAACAGGCAAAAAATCAAGGCCGACGCGTGAACCAAAGCAGCCCCGACAACGACGACATCTATTATTAGCACAATAAGATAACCGACCGCAATCGCGGCCGGTTATTTTATATATTTTCTTTACGATTGGGCTATAGCCCAATCGTGGTAATCGTGGGGGCATTATTTGTATTCATCGCCGTAGGTGGCTTTCACTTCACGCACATAGGTGCGGATTTTCTGTTCCTCGCTGCGTGGCACGATGAGCAGGGCGTTTTCGCTGTCGGCGATGATGTAGTCGTCGAGTTCCGACACAACCACCAACTTGTCGCTTTGGGTCGATACGATATTGTTGTGGCTGTTCATCATCATCGTTTTGGTGCCTTGCAGCACATTGCCGTCGTGGTTCTTTGGGCTTACATCGTAGAGCGAGCCCCATGTGCCGAGGTCGGTCCAGCCGATGCCGTCAACACGGAGCACCGTCACGTTGTCGGCCTTTTCAAGCACAGCGTAGTCGATGGAAATGCTCTGGCTTGCGGAGTAAATCTCTTTGATGAAATCATCTTCCTTGTCGGTGCCGTAGATGCCTTCGCCCTCACGGAACTTCGGCGACACCTTGGCGGCGTTGTCGTTGAGTGCCTTGATAATGGAAGTGGCACTCCAGAAGAAGATGCCGGTGTTCCAGTAAAACTCGCCGCTATCCACAAACACCTTCGCCAACTCCAAGTCGGGCTTTTCGGTGAATGTTTTCACCATGGCGAAATCGCCGTCGATTTCACGCCCCTGCTGAATGTAGCCGTAGCGGGTTTCGGGGTGGGTGGGTTTCACGCCAAAGGTGAGCAGCGTGTCGTGGTGCTCGATAAACTCGAACGCCTTTTCCACACTCTCGCGAAATTCGTCGACACGCAGAATGATATTGTCGCACGGAGCCACCATGATTTTTGCGTCGGGGTTGAGAGCCTTGATATGGTAGGCTGCCCAGGCGTTGCCTGGTCCGGTGCGTCGGTGTGCTGGTTCGCACAATATTTGGCTATCGGTGATTTCGGGCACTTGCTCCTTCACCAGGTCCACATATTCGCTGCGAGTGAGCATAATAATGTTTTCTTGTGGAATAATACCTTTCAATCGCGCTACGGTGAGTTGTAGCAACGATTGACCTGTTCCAAGGAAATCAATAAATTGCTTGGGCATCTGTGTACGGCTCTTAGGCCACAGGCGGCTTCCACATCCACCGCACATGATCACACAGTATCTGTTCTTCTCGGTCATATCTGGTTTTTACTTGGTTGCGTAAATGAATATGCTAATTTAGCGAAATTTTTCCATAATAACGCATATTATCACAGAATATTATAGCAAAAACCGATTATTTTTGATTTTTTAATTTTTGGGTGGTTTTGGGGGTGTGTTATTCCACATTGCCGTGCCAAACCATCAGCACAAAAAAGGCGATGAGGGCGGCAATCACCACCCATGCCATGAGTTTGAAGCGGAGGCTTGCTGGCTCGTGCTTTTGAGGGATGAAGTGTGGCACTTTCACGAACGGAAGTGCGGCGAGTGTGTTTCCCTCGGTTTGTGTGGTTTTGCTTTGCTCTGGGGCTTCCTGTGTGGCGCGCTGTGGTGCGGCTGAGGATGCGGTTGAGGCAGTGGCGCTCACTTCGGCAAATGGCAGTGGCGCACCGCAGAATGGGCAGAAATTCAGTCCGCGCGCTGGCAGACCCTTGCCACAGGTGGAGCAGAATGCCACCTCGCTGTGGGGATTGGGGGCAGCGGCCACTTCAGGAGCAGGTTCAGCCACGGCTGGCGACTCCTTAGGCAGTTTGCTCACATCTACCGTAAACTCGCTCACGCACTGCGGACAAATCACCACGCCACCGCTGGCAGTGAGTTTTGCCACCGTCAGTGTCTGCTTTTTTCCGCAATGTGGGCATCTAAGTTCCATACGAGAGAGCGTTCGTTGTTTGTTATCCAAATGCAAAGATACAAAAATTATTTCAAGTGGGAGGGCAAAATTTAATGTGGGAGGGACAAAGCCTTGCCATTCGTTTTATTGCGCTGGTGCGGAGTGTTTTCTCTTTTCCTTTTCGCCCTTTCGATGAACTTCTTTCTCGCTTTTGCGGTTAGCTTCCTTCTCGCTCTTGCGAAGCATCTCTTTTTCGTTTTTGCGGTATGCCTCTGCCGACTGGTTGAGCGATGCTCTTGCGGCGTTGTATTCCTCGTTAAATTCCTCGTCGGTCAACTGGTAGTCGGGGTCGTCTTTGTGTCGGCTGGCGAGTTGGTCGTTCGCCTCTTTCGCCTTGCTGCGGTTGTCAAGAATCTGGTAGATGTTGATTTTGTTCATCAACGCCTGGTCCACCGCCACGGCATTGTCGGCGCTGTCGGCAATCACCTTGTCGCACCTGCTCAACGCACGTTCGGCGTAGATGTTCATCGAGTCGAGTTTGCCCTCCATGCGGTATTTCCCGGCGTAGAACTGGAGGCGCACAAAGTCGTCGGGGTTGTTGCTGAGCAATCGTTCCTGAATTTCCATCGCCTCAAGCATGTTGCCGCTCATGGCGAGCAGTTGCGCGCGCGTGAGAGCGGTGTTGAAGCGTCCCTGCTGTGTGGTGTCGAGCCGCTCAATGCTGTCGTTGATACTCATTGCTTGTTGCAGAAGTTTTGGATCGGGGTTTTCGCCGAATTGCTCCATGAGCATACGCACTTCCTCGGTCATTGTGGCAATTCGCTCACTGGTGGGAGTGGGCGCGGCACTGGTTGTGGCCACCGTGTCGGTTCCACTGTCCGCTGTTTTGCGTTCGCCACTACCATCGCAGCACCACAGTAGCGGCATCATGCCCATTGCCAAAAGAATCTTTTTCACTTTAGATAAATAAATTTAAGAATTGCAAAAGTGATATTGCTCGCTTTTCGACCGCAAATTTACTCAAATAAAGCATATAACTGATGCGTTTTCGCTCTTTTTTGAAAAATAATCCGCAAATTACTTTTAAATCACAATAATTACTATTAATTTTGCGAGCTGAAACTATTGAAAATTTTTTAGTTAAAAACATAATATGGCTAAACAGAACAACAAACAAGCTCGTACAACTGTTGACGAAGTGAACGAAACGCTCACCTCATGGGAACAGAAACTTGAAAACAACAGAAAGCTCATCTACGGTGGTGTTGGCGCTATCGTTGCAGTATTTGCCGCTGTTGCAATCTTTATCATGGTTCGCAACAATGGTATGCAAGACGCTCAAAATATGGTCAACAAGGCCGATATGGAATATGTGACTAAGGGCGACTCTGCAGGTCTTGCTGCTTACAAGAAGGCTGCCAACGAATCATACGCTCCTGCTAACCGCGCAGCACAAATGGCAGCAACTATTCTTTACAAGCAAAAGAAATACGACGAAGCCATCCAGCTTCTCGAAGGCTCAAACTTCAACGGTAAGATTATGGGTCCTGCTGCTCAATCACTCTTGGCTGACTGCTATGTGAACAAGAAAAACTACGACAAGGCCATCTCTAACTACGATAAGGCTATCAAGCAAGCTGGCGACAACGAATCACTCACTCCTATCATCATGAAGAAGAAGGCTACAGTGCTTCACGCCACCAAGAAATACGACGACGAACTCGCCGTGTATGAGGCTATGAAGACTCAATTCCCACGCACCGCTCTCGGTATGAACATCGACAAATACATTGAGCGCGCTAAGGCTTCAAAGTAAGAGTTGACCACTTTTAATTAAGTAAGATATAGAGGTTGGATTAATCGCCGAGCGGTTGTCCAACCTTTTTTT
>SAMEA104315429__coassemble_1992_pt1 | contig 9074 bp, 10 predicted proteins | sample SAMEA104315429__metabat2_high_PE_005 | metagenome-assembled genome bin SAMEA104315429 (sample SAMEA104315429) | gut metagenome | biome: Monkey gut; feature: monkey-associated habitat; material: faeces | place: China | collected 2013
GCATAACCTTCGCTGCATACCTGCCTACACACATCAAATCCCTACGGGATTTTTTAATCATTACTAAATAATCACAGGGACAACTTGTATATCATTTCCTAAATATAACTCTCTTTGGGGGACCACTGTGGGTGGATTAGAGGGTGGAGGAGTAGAGGCGGCGGAGGGTGAGGTAGAGGAAGTTGGCGAGGGAGAAGGGGATGCGGGGGGAGCGGAGTATGGCGTTGCACAGTTTTGGGGCGCAGCCTTTCACCTCGATAGGGCAAAGGGCGTCGAGGTTGCGGAAGTGGCCTTCGTAGCGGCGTGCGTGGCGCACCATGGCGAGCATTGCCATTTGCATGGCGGTGCGATAGGTGCCGTGGGTGTCGTGCTGGGTGAAGTATTCGTTGACTATGGCGTGCGCCTTGTAGAGCGAGCGGTTGTGCTTCTCGTTGATGCTGTGGGTGTAGGAGGTGGCGTTGTCGTCGCGGTAGGCATACACGGCTTCGTCGAGGCACGCTCTTTTGGCTCCGAGAATGAGGCGTGGCACCACCACATAGTCTTCGCCATAGTTGATGCCCTCCACCGAGTTGATGCCTCCTTCAGTGAATAGCGCGCGGCGATACATGCGCCCCCAGATGCGGTTGAACACGATGTTTTGGCAAAGCATCAGTTTCAGATACTTCTCCTTTGTGCCGTGAAATGGTGGAATGAGTGTGCTTTCGCGGTCGGCGGTCACCGTCACATATCCGCCGTCCACCATGTCGGCTCCAGTTTCCTCCATCTTTGCGCACAGATGCTCCACGGCGTGCGGCATCAGATAGTCGTCGCTATCCACGTGCATCACCAGTTCGCCTGTTGCGGCATCGGTGGCAGTGTGTCGGGCAGCGCCAAGCCCACGGTTCACATCGTGGTCGATAATCACCACTTGCTTTTGTCGCTGTGGATAGCGCGCGATGGTGTCACGAAGCACCTCGATGCTTCGGTCGGGCGTGCAGTCGTTCACGAAGATGTATTCAATATCCTCGTATGACTGCTCGAAGAGCGACACTGCGCACTTCTCAATATATTTTTCCACGCCATAGACAGGCACTAAAATCGACACTTTCATCATGAAAAGTTTGTTAGAACGTTAACTATAATTTTTTAAGTGTTTAAAGAAAAGGAGTCATGTATGCGGGTAGCAATATTGTGTCTCTATCTTTCTTAAAATCTTTGGTGTAAATCAAGTAGCTTTTATCTACTAAATGAGCATATTTTTTGCAAAAGGCATCAAGTGACGCGTGTGTGCTGTAGCCAGAAGATTTCACTTCTACAGGTTGCAGTTTAAATCCCCGAGATAGTAGGAAATCAATCTCGTAACTGTGTGTGGCATCTTTTTGCCAAGTGTGGTAATACAGTTTGTTGCCACTCGCAACAAGCATTTGCGCCACAAGGTTCTCATAAACATACCCCATATTGGCACTGAGCTTGTCGCTCAATAGTTTGTTGTAGATAATGTTTTCAGTATAGTCCTTGTCCCAAAAAGCGAGGGTCACGAAAAGGCCAGTGTCGGAACAATAAATCTTAAATTTTGATAGTGATATGCTTAATGACATTCCAACATTTGGTTCGTTGCAATGGTGAGAAAGCAGCACTGTTTTGCTGTCTTCAAGTTCGTTGATGAATTGAAGTTTTCGTTCTTCTCCCACATTGCCAAGAATTGACGAAGTTTTATAACTCAGTTTTCCTTGGCTTAACTGGGCGGGGATAGATATATAAAGCCGCGACATGCGACCTGAAGGGTCTATTTTATAGAAGTCGTCGATATAGAGGCTTATAATGTTTCGCTTCACTTCATCGACCATTCCAAGATTATTTGTGTCTAAATATTCATTTACAGCTTGTGGCATTCCCCCCACCAACATATACAGTCGTAAGTCGCGCATCTTGGCTCGATGTATTGCTTCTAAAGGAATTTTTTTCTCATAATATGTTCTCAACAACTTCGTTGTCACGGAGTCACCCAATGCCCAACAGAATTCTTCAAAATCCATTGGGTGCATTGCCACCTTTTCCTCTTCGCTTGGGATGATAATATCGCCAACATTTCGCTTTATACTGATTAGCGACCCCGTTTCGATGTAATCATAACGCCCGTCGGCCACGAGATGTTTGATGGCTCTACGTGCCATAGGGCATAATTGCACTTCATCAAACACAATTACAGATTTGCGCACCTTTAATTCAACCTTATATAGGTTTTGAAGGTTGAGGAAAAGGAAATCAAGATCCATGATGTCATTGAACAGGTCTTTGACTTGCTTTGATGCCTTGTTGAAGTCGATAATTAGATGAGATTCGTATTCGTTTGATGCAAATTGCTCTACGAGTGTGGTTTTGCCGATACGGCGAGCGCCTTCAATGAGAATTGCAGTTTTCCCATTTTTGCTTTTCCATTTCAGGAGGCGTTCGTATATTTTTCGCTTAAAAATCCTTGGCATGTGGTGGTGGACTTTTTTATGAGTATTTTCAGTTTTGTTGAAAAAAGTATGTAACGAATTGGTATATAGTGCGAAATTAGGTTTTTTGTTTTAATTTACCAAATTTTTTAGGGCTAAATCGAGAGAGTATACCAAAATTTATTTTGGAGGATTGGGAGATTATACTAAAATTTTTTCGGTGAAATTGGGAGAGTATACCAAAATTTGGAATCGAATATGTAGTATTCTCTTTGCCAAATCTGATTCGCAGTTGTTGCTGTCAAAAAAAGGGGGCAGTGGCATTATACCCAAAATTTTTCGGTTTCTTTTATCATCTCAACGCTTTGAATCGACGCATCACTTTCAAGCATCTCAAATATTTTGGCGGCAAAGGTCACGTCGTGCAATGCCAGGCCGTAGTTGTAGTCGATGATGCGTTGCTGGTCGGAAGTGCGTCCGGGGTCGTTGCCGGCAAGCACCTCGCCAATTTCATTGTATGCCTTGAATTGGCTGAAATATTTGAACCCCTTCACATGGTCGGTGTCGTCGCCAAGCACGCGGTCGAAAGTGGTGTCGCAGTTTTGGAAACCGCGCATGTGCACCGGAATCACAGTGATGCCCGGCAGCAACGCCTCGTCGCTTACGAGTCGACCAGTGGCGCTGGTGATGCAACTGATGAGCACATCAGCCGATTTCGCCATGTCGTCGATATTGTCCATTATCTCAAATTCCACATTCAAGTAGGCATCAAATCGCTGGATAAACAATTCTGCCTGCTTTTTGTATCTGAGCAGTTTCACTTTGAAATGCTTTTCGGGCTCGGCTTCAAGAATGCAGAGCAAGGATGCGCGCGCGGTGTTGCCAAGCCCAACAAAAGCGTAGGTCTCGGCACCGGTTTTACGCAAAGCCTTAGCCGAAACAGCAGCCACAGCCCCAGTGCGCATGGTGGTGATCCAGTCGGAATCCATCAGCGCCAGCAATTCGCCCGACTTGGCATCGTAGAGCATCAGGTCGCTGCCCAAACTTGGCACGGCACCCTCAATGCGGTGCACCTCTTTCACGCCAAAGTACTGACGGTGGAAGTTCACGCCCGTGTCGGCAGGATTGGGCAGCAAGCATGGCATGGAAGTGAAAAAGTCGGTGTCGGCAGGGTGTACGCTGATTTTTGCCGGAAGTTGCGCCTGCGCCTTCATTGCGAAACTTTCCCGAATCCACTCCACGCATCTCTTAGGCGAGATGCCCAATGACTTTATTCGTTGTTGTGAGATGATTTTCATAATCATTATTTGTTTTCGTTTTCAATTTCCTTGTAGGCGGCGATGAGGCGCGCATTGTCGGCGTGGCTACGCACGGCTATGCGCATGTATTGCTTGCCGTCGAAACCACCCTTGGTGGAGCAGTCGCGGGTGAGAATGTTGTATTGCTTCAGCATTTTCAGCACAAGCGCATTGGCATTGTATGGTGGCAGAATCTCGCACAGGAAATAGTTGGCTTGCGAAGGCATCACACGCAGGAAACTGATTTCGCGAAGTTTCTGCTCGAAATCGTTGCGCTCGGCAATGAATTTATCGCATGCCTTGAGATATTCGTCCTCGTATTTCGTGAAAATCTGCATAAAGAACTCGGCAAACGAATTGATGTTCCAAATGCTCACCATCTTCTTCATGCGGCTGATGATGTCGGTGTCGGCGGAGCAGAGAATGCCCAAGCGAATGCCTGGCACGCCATAACTCTTCGAAATGCTCTTCATCACCAGCATGTGGGGATATGCCTCCAAAATGTGGTCGTGCAGCAGCGTGTTGTTGAGATAGCCCTCGCTGAAGTCCACAAAACTCTCATCCACAATTAGCCTAATCTCATTCGCCTCGCACCAAGCCGCCAATTTCAGAATGTCGGCTTTGGGAATGAAGTTGCCCGAAGGGTTGTCGGGGTTGATGAGGATAAGATTGTCGGCGTGATGCTTGCCGAAGAAATTGATTAAATCGTCGGCTGAATAGCGATAGTCTTGATTTTGAGGAACGAAGGTCACCAAATTATCCTTGTCGCGACGGTTGGGGTATTCCTCGAATGTGGGGCGCGTGATGCCAAGTGTGCCGGGCAGCATTTCCATCAACGCCTTAATCAGTTCAGCCGCGCCATTGCCCGGAATGATGTAATCCTCCTTCACGCCCCAGCACTTGCTCGCCAGCAGCGTGTTCACCTTCATGCCCGAAGGATATTCGGCGATGAGGGTGCGGAAGTTCGCCTCCAGTTCGTCGATGATGCGCGATTCGTTGAAGTATGGGTTCACCAGATAGCAGTAGTCGAGCATCTTCGGGAAACGCCAGAATCCGCCAAAACGCCCGTAGTATTTTCTGAGAATGTCTTTCTCGTCGGCAAAAAGTGCTTCGGCAATGTCAAGGTCTTGCTTATCGTCGATTTCATACCATTTCTCGTTGCCGATGGGCAAAGCCTTCAGGTCTTGGCTGTTGAGAAACGTGATGATACGCAGCACATTCTCGTAATATTCATTGTTGCCCACCGCCTTGGTGTAAGCCTCAAGGAAGGGCACGTATTTCGTTTGTGAAAACTCTTTGGAGAATTTGTAGATGTTCACCGTCTTGTAGTACTGGTCCACATTCTGGTAGTTGAACGCCGCCTTCGTCACAAAGTTCACGATATTATTCTCGCTGTCGATACACACCATTGTGCCGTCCATCCATGTTTCATACTTCGCCACCAGCGCCAAATTGGGGAAAGGGTTGTCCACCAGTTTGGTGAGCAACGAATCGTCGAAAATCAGGTCGCTCTCAATCAGCAGCGTGTCGTCGGCTTGCAGTTGCTCCTTCGCCAGTGCCAGCGAGTAGATATTGTTGGTTTTTTCGTACACGGGATTGTTGACGTATTCTATCTTCAGTCCCTTGTGCTCCGAGCCCAGATAGTCCATCAGTTTTTGCCCCTCGTAGCCCACCACAATCACCACGCGAGAGAGGTTCAGTTGCGAGAGTTGGTCGAGCGCGCGGTCGATAAGCGGCGTACCGTTCACCTCCACCATGCACTTCGTGTTGCTTTTAGTGTATTCGCCGAGGCGTTTGCCCATACCGGCGGCAAGAATAATGGCTTGCATATATCGTGAATTTTAAATTACCAAAACACAAAGTTACAAAAAAATATCACTCCAACTGTGAAAAACCTCAACAAGAAATGCCCCCCACATTCCACCCCTACACAAAATCCCTTTTACAGATGGGTGAATTAGATGCCTACTATGTATTTGCTTTTGGGGAGGTGGGAGAGTAGGGCGACGGCTAAGTAGCTTGCGGTGGCTCCAGTAATCACCAGCAGCGGAATGGCGATAGCAGTGGGAAGTGCCCATTCTTGGAACAGCGGCCAAAGTCCGTGGCGAATGATGTAGATGTGCAACAGGTAGATGCCGAAACTGTGTTCGGCGAAGTTGTAGAATATGCGTTCTGCCTTTTGCTTCAGCGGAATGTGCTTGATGATTATGAAATAGCAAGCGCTGAGTGCCATGGTGGGCAGGCTCAGGCGGTGGCCGATGGTGCGAACAGGGAGAGAACTGAAGTAATGCAGTGCAAACGGTGTGGCAATAATGCCCACTATTGCGGCAATGTGCCACGGCTTGAATCGGCTCACGTTCACATATTTGCGCAGATAGTAGCCCATTACTGCTGCCCACAAGTAGCCCCAAAAGTAATACACTACGCCATTTTGGTGGTCAATCAGCGCGCGTATGTCTTTGTGGATATGCGTAAGGTAGGGGATAGTGAGCGTGAATGCCCACACCAGCAGATAGAATTGGAGTTCGCGCTTCGAGGTGTTTTGCAGCCATGTGGCAAGTATGGGCGTGAGCAGATAGATGCCGAAAATGGCGTAGATAAACCAGTAGATGCCTTGTTGGGGTGCGAACGGAATGAGCATCACCTTCGTGAAGAAAGCCTCCCAAGTGAGCGAGGTGTTGAATTTGTCGATAAGGAGCGACACCAGCGTCCAAGTCACCATCGGCAGCACCACACGGTTGAGGCGTTGCTTCAGGAAGGGAATGGCTGGTTTGGGCTTATAGAGCACCAGCGCGCCCGAAATCATGAAAAACAAAATTGACGCTCCAGCCATGGTGTAGTGGTTGAAGATGTTCATGCCTGTGCCCTTAGGCATAGTTGGCATTACCACGTGATTGGCAATTACGAAAAGGCACGCAATGGAGCGCACAGCGTCAATCCAATATGCACGAGGCTGAGTGGTTTTTGATTCTGCCATAGAAGGAGTGTCGTAAGTAGTGTTGATGTGGTGTTATAAGTCCACCGCTATTGCCTTCACGCTGTGGGTGATGCGTTGCGATTCAGGAGGAATCTGCATATAGTCGGCATAGAGGATTTTGAGGTATTCGTCGTAGTCGGCTGGCGCGTCGTAGAATGCGCCCTCAAATTCCACTTTTATCACCTTGTCGAACAGGCGGCGAGGAAACAGGTATTGCATGGCGGTGGGCATGTGTGCCACGTATTGCGCACTGTCGAAAGGCAATCGGCGGCTCGCCCAAGTCACCAAGCGTGAGAAATTGCGTGTGCCAATCATTTTGCAAATGCGCCATTTCCATGGCTTGTTGTTGGCAGGGCAATGCTTGAACGATGCCGATGCGCGGCACGAATTGAAATACTTAGCCAACTTCTTTTGGCGTGTGGGCTCGGTTGTGTCCACGCCGTCGAGCGGGAAAATGTCAACCCACAGGCCGTTGCCGGTGAAGTCGTCGAGGTTTTCCTCCACCAGTTTGGTGCTGAGGTCCACCACTTTTGCGTAGTGGTAGGGGTAGCCCTTTGATTTTGGGGTGAGTGCCACGAAGCGCTTGTCGGGATTGGCAAGCATCACTTTCAGCAACTGCTCGTAGTCGGCGCGCGGCATGGATATGTCGATGTCGTCGTCCCACGGAATAAACCCCTTGTGGCGGATTGCGCCCAGCAGTGTGCCGTAGCTCAAATAATAGCGCAAGCCGTGCTTTTCGCACACAGCCACGATGTGATTGAGTATCTCAACTTCCTTTCTCTTAACTTCTTCGCCCGATAGTAAATTCATAACTCTAAAAAAACGGTTTGTTTTATGGTGAAGGCATGTCGCTACGCTGTGATGAAATCGCATGTCAGACACCCCCTTCACGCCCTACAAAGTTACAAAAAAAATCAAAACTGCTTCTATCATACTGAAATAGTTTGTAGGAGGCAAAAAAAAGTGTAATTTTGTACTTAACCAGCCGTTGTCGCCGTTTTTCGCGGCGCGGCGGTGGGCGAATGTAGTTTTGTACATACTTTTTTAATACTATTTTTTATACGAACTTAGATTATGAGTAATTTGGTTTCCGATCGCATTCAGGCGCTCTCGCCTTCAGCCACATTGGCAATGTCGCAAAAAAGTCAGGAGCTTAAGGCTCAAGGTGTTGATGTGATTAATCTTTCGGTGGGCGAACCCGACTTCGCCACTCCCGACCATATCAAATTGGCGGCGAAAGAGGCTATCGACAACAACTTCAGTTTCTACACTCCAGTGCCAGGCTACCTGTCGCTGCGTAAGGCTATCAGCGAAAAACTGAAGAAAGAGAATGGTGTGGATTTTGCTCCAGAGCAAATCGTGGTTGGTAACGGTGCTAAGCACGAACTTACCAACGTGGTGATGAGTATTGTGAACCCTGGCGACGAGGTGGTGATTCCCACTCCAGCATGGGTGAGCTACATTCAAATGGTGATTCTTGCTGGAGGTAAGAGTGTGGAAGTGCCTACCACTATGGCGCAGAACTTCAAGGTTACACCTGAGCAACTCGACGCTGCCATCACTCCAAAAACCAAACTTGTGATTCTATGTTCGCCAAGCAACCCTACCGGTAGCGTGTATAGCGAAGCCGAACTTCGCGCCCTTGCCGCTGTGCTTGGAAAATATCCACAGGTGATGGTGCTTGCCGACGAAATTTATGAGCATATCAACTACATAGGCGGCAACTTCTCCATTTCACGATGCGAGGAACTGAAAGACCGCGTGTGCATCATCAACGGTGTGTCGAAGGCTTATGCCATGACTGGCTGGCGTATCGGTTTCGTGGCTGCGCCTCTCTGGCTGGCTAAGGCTATCACCAAACTCCAAGGTCAATACACCAGCGGTGCTTCGTCAATCGCCCAAAAGGCTGCTGAAGCCGCTTACACAGGCTCGCAACAGTGCGTGGAGGATATGCGTGTGGCATTCCAGCGCCGCCGCGATCTTATCGTGAGCCGTCTGCGCGAAATTCCAGGATTAGACGTGAATGAGCCCGACGGAGCATTCTATGTGTTCCCAGGCGTGACTTCCTTCTTCGGCAAGAAGTGTGGCGATGTGGTGATTAACGATGCCAACGACCTGGCAATGTACTTGCTCAACGAAGCGCACGTGGCAACCGTGAGCGGTGATGCATTCTCTTGCCCAGGCCACATTCGCATGAGTTACGCCACCAGCGATGAAAACATTGTGGAAGCCACCACACGCATCGCAGCAGCCCTCGCCAAACTGCAATAATCCAACATTAGAATAATTTTTTCCCAGCAGCCGAGGTAACAGCCCCGGCTGCTTTTTTTGGTTCAGTGGGAAATTTGCTGGGGGATGGATTCAGCATTGTTGCCGAAT
>SAMEA104315429__coassemble_2116_pt1 | contig 8609 bp, 9 predicted proteins | sample SAMEA104315429__metabat2_high_PE_005 | metagenome-assembled genome bin SAMEA104315429 (sample SAMEA104315429) | gut metagenome | biome: Monkey gut; feature: monkey-associated habitat; material: faeces | place: China | collected 2013
TAATTTCTTTTCTCTCACTGGGGTGATATTGCTGTTTTTTTGGTCATTATCTGCAATGAGGGTGGAAAAACGGTGAATGTGTGATTTTTGCAACGAAAAAAATGATTAACTTTGCCCCCACAATCAAAATACATATATAATTATGAAAAGAATTTTATCTATTGCAATTATAGCCATCATGGCACTTGCCAACGTGGCTCATGCGGAAGAGAACAAGGGCGGAAATGTGGAGTTTGAAATCACTGGTGGTGTGCAAGCCGCTACTATCAGCTATGGCACCATTGTGTCGCGCGTGGGTTTCCATGCCGGTTTGCGTGCTTCGAAAGATTTCAAGTTCTTTACACCAGAAAACGCTATCTACGGCAACGTGGCTGCGCTGATTTCGCTCAAGGGCGGTAAGCTCGAAAACGATGAGGGCAAAACCGTTTACAATCCCTACTATCTCGAAATCCCTATCCACGCTGGTTACAGCCACATCATCAGCGACAACGCCAAGTTCTACTTCGAAATGGGTCCATACTTTGCAGTGGGGCTTTTCGGTAAGACCGACGACAAGACCGTGTTCGACGACCTCAATTTCCGTCGCTTCGACTTCGGTTTGGGCTTGCGTACGGGCGTTGACTTCTACAAGCACCTCTCACTGGGCTTGGGCTACGATGTGGGCTTGATCAACGTGCAGAAGGGCACAGGAGCCAACAAAAACTTCTATGTGTCGGCTGGCTATAAGTTCTAAAACGAATATTCCATAACACCAACGATAAGGGCTCGGAACGCAGCGTTTCGGGCCCTCGTTACATTTTGGCGTTGCCATAATTACCGTTTTGGTGGTATCTTTGGCGCTATTGTTAAACCTCTTCGATAATTCGCCGTCTAATCCGCGACGTAATAAGAAATGACAAAATGATTTGAAACTTAATTTTTTAGCATGAAAAAAGAACGTAAAAAATCTCGTGCCCTTACAGCGTGGGCTGTGATAGTGGCTGTTGTGTGTATGGTGCCGATGCTGGCATCGTGCCAAAAGCCTCTGCCCACACCTGAAGGCAAGCCCCTCGACCGTGTGCAGCTGATGACTGCCACTGGCGAACTGGCAACTGTGGAATACACCGTGTCGAAAATCATCAAGGCAAAAGACTGCACTTGGTGGAAAATTGGCGAAAAGCGTGTGCTCTTCAAGTGCAACGCCTATCTGCAAGCGGGCGTGGACATGGCTGGCTACGACGACAGCAAAACACGCATCGACTCATCGGCAATGGCAATCACCGTCACGCTGCCAAAAGTGAAAATCCTCTCGTGCCGTATGCCTTTCGAGGAAATCCGACTTGTGGAAAGCGAAGCCACAGGCTTCCGACACCAGTTTTCGGCAGAAGAGCGCCAACTCCTGCTCCAGCAGGGCGAGCAGTCGATTTTTGCCGATGTTGAAAGTGGCAAATACGCCATCCTTGCCGATGCCGAGCGCAACACTCGCATCTTTTTCGAGCGTATGCTCACCCGATTGGGATATAAAAGTGTAACCATTAAATTTGAGAAATGATGTTTAAACTCACAAAAAATATAGCCTCCACAGTGCTCTCGCTTGCCATCGTAGGCATGGTGTATCTGTTCGTGGCCGACACCTATAAGTGGTGGCCATTCGAGAGCGTGACCGAAACTGTGAAAATCGACGAAACACCCAACGTGGTGACCGAAATCCGTGGCATCAAGAAGTTTACCACAGCGTGCTACTATGGCGATGTGACCATCTCGAAGGAGAAGGCGAGCGACAACTGGCTGAAGAACCTGCTTCGCCAGCGCGACCGCATCTGCCTCATTGGGCGTGGCACCATTCGTGCCGGCTACGATTTTGAGAAACTCCCAGCCGACGCGGTGAAAATCAGTGGCGACACCCTGCGTGTGAAACTTCCCCCAGTGGAGGTGCTCGACACCATCTGCAACCCGAAAGACTGCGAGGTGTTTATCGACGATGGCAACTGGCCTCACGATCGCGTGCAGTCGATTCACACCGACCTGCAAAACACCCTCGTGGACGACGCTATGCAAAGCAAAATACTCGAAAAGGCTGCACAATCAGGAAAAATCCAACTCGAAAAACTCTTCAAATCGTTCGGCTTCACCACCATCATCCTCAATTAAATAATCTGCCAAACTCAATGATTTCAGCATGAGTTTGGCAGATTTAATTTTTGCAAAGGAAAGTGGACTACCGGCAAATGATGATGCCGAAGAGCGGTAGCACACCTACGCAAGCATCGCTATCTAACAGATTTTTAAAGGAGGTAGGGAACATGCCCCTCGACAGAAGTTTTTTTCGCGAAGCGGCTTTTTCTTCAGGCGGCGAGGAGGGGGCGACGCCCTCACTACCAACTATACACACCTTCTTCTCTCAAATTTTCCTGAGCTTTGCTATGGCCTTGTGCCGCCGCTTTCTTCCACCACCGAATGGCAGTAGCCCTATTCTTTGCCACGCCATCGCCATAGTAATAGCACGCGCCCAAATTATTTTGCGCAGCAGCATGCCCCTGCTCTGCAGCAAGGCGAAACCATTTCACCGCCTCGGTGTACGATTGGCTTACGCCATCGCCATTTACATAGCACAAGCCCAAATTATATTGCGCCTCTGCAACGCCCTGCTCGGCAGCAAGGCGATACCATTTCACTGCCTGGGCGTAGGATTGGCTTACGCCTTTGCCATTTTTATAGCTCAAGGCCAAATTAAATTGCGCCTTTGCCTCGCCCTGCTCTGCAGCAAGGCGAAACCATTTCACCGCCTCGGTGTACGATTGGCTTACGCCATCGCCATTTACATAACAATAGCCCAAACTACATTGCGCCTTTGCCTCGCCCTGCTCTGCAGCAAGGCGATACCATTTCACTGCCTCGGTGTAGGATTGGCTTACGCCATAGCCGTTGTAATAGCAATAGCCCAAACTACCTTGCGCATCAACATACCCCTGCTCGGTAGCAAGGCGAAACCATTTCACTGCCTCGGTGTTGTTTTTGTCGGTGCCACAGCCGAATCCATAGCAACAGCCCAAAAAGTATTGTGAAATTTTGTCGCCATTTTCTGCTTCCACTTTGAGCTTTGCCAATGCCTGCTTATATAGGCTATTCGCCTTCGTGTAGTTGGAAGCCACACCCAGTCCTTTATCATAATGCACACCTAACTGGTATAGCCCTACGGCATCACCTTGGTCGGCACTCTTTTGTGCCCATTTCACCGCCTCTTTATAGTTTTTCTTCACGCCGTTGGTGCCATTTGAATAACATCTTGCCACAAACGCTTGTGCGCGGGCGTTTCCCGCCTTTGCTTTTGCCACCAATTCGGCATCGTTGGGTAATTTCACTGTCTTTTCGGTGCGGGTTTTCGTTCTGCTGCTCGACTTTCTTTTTTGAGCATATGCTGATGAGCAGCACACCACTATCGCCAGCATAAGGTAAGCAATCTTTTTCATTCCTTCCGTATTTTAGGTTTAAATTGCCCAAATATATGAAAAATTCTTCGCTCCAGCAATCGGCACCCTGAAAAATCATGCCCCGTGCGCACGGCAAACACACATTTTTTTTAATTTTAGGGTCAAAATCTTGAATATTAGCGAGAAAGTTTATAACTTTGTGCCGATTTTAACGTGAAAATTGTAGAGTAATGGCGTCATACAAGTTGCCACTTAAGTCTTTGTCGATTGGTGTTCAGGAGTTTAACTACCACTTGAACGCTGCTTTTTTCAATGATATAGAAGCCACAGATGTGCGTGAAGCCAGCGTGGATGTCGTTGTGAAAGTTGACCGCAAAGACGACTCGATTTATCAATTATCGTTTGAGTTTGGCGGTGAACTCACTATTCCATGCGACCGCTGTCTCGACGATATGCGGCACACCGTTGATGCGACCTATGATTTGACCGTGAAGGAAGGGGAAGAGTACGACGATAGCGACGATGAAGTGCTCGTGATACCTGGCCACTGGCGTGAGCTTGATTTGACTCCGCTAATGCGCGACACTGTGTTACTCACCATTCCTATTATGCACGCGCACCCCGAAGGGGAGTGCAACGAGCAGATGCTCGACCGGCTGGAGCAGATGCGCGCGGTGAACATCACCGACGATGAGCAGCTGCACGAGGCAGAGGGGGGCATCGACCAAGAAGTGAATGCAAACAAATCTTCGGAAGACGACGACATCGACCCACGATGGGCGGCTCTGAAGAAATTAAAAGATAACAACTAAAAAAATAATAAGAAAATGGCACATCCTAAACGTAGACAATCAAAGACTCGCACAGCTAAGCGCAGAACTCATGACAAGGCTGTAGCTCCAACTATCGCACAGTGCTCTAACTGTGGCGCATGGCATGTTTATCACACTGTATGCCCTGAATGTGGCTACTATCGTGGCAAACACGTAATGGGCGAAGAAGCAGCTGTTTAATAAGGCTACAACCCACTTGAGACTAACTCAAAAAGATTTCTGTGTATCCTGAATAACGCTGATAAAGTGCTATTTGGGATATACTTGCTTATTTAAATACACAATTTCGATATGCTTAACGCAAAGATTTCTGGTATTGCTTCCTACTTGCCCGACTACGTTCTCACCAACGATGAACTGTCGCGTATGGTAGACACTAACGATGAGTGGATCACAACCCGTGTGGGCATTAAAGAACGCCGCATTCTCAAAAAGGAAGTGGGCTCTTCTTACATGGGTATTCAAGCTGTGAAAAAACTTCTTGAAGAAACTGGCACTAATCCCGACGATGTGGATTTGCTCATTTGTGCCACTTCAAACCCCGACTACCGTTTCCCTTCTACCGCCTCTGTGATTGCTCACGGCTGCGGCTTGGAAAAGAAATGCTACGCCTACGACATTCAGGCTGCTTGTGCTGGCTTTATCGTGGCTTCGTTTGATGCCAACGCCTACATCAAGAGCGGCTTGTATAAGAAGGTGATTGTGGTTTGTGCAGAAAAGATGTCGAGCATGGTGAACTATGAAGACCGTGCCACATGTCCTCTTTTCGGCGACGGTGCAGCAGCTGTGCTGATGGAACCAACTGAGGAGCCTGTGGGCTTCGTAGATGGCGTGTTCCATGTAGATGGCAGCGGCCTCGAACACCTCGTGTACAAGGCTGGTGGCTCTGCTCACCCAACCACTCACGAAACCGTTGACGCAAAAGAAAACTGCCTCTATCAAGAAGGCCGTGCTGTGTATAAGTCGGCTGTAATGGACATGTTCAACTCAAGCAAGGAAGTGATGGAGCGCAACAACCTCAAGATTGAGGACGTGAAATGGTTCGTTCCTCACCAGGCAAATCTCCGCATCATCGAAGCTGTTGGCAGCCGTCTCGGTCTTTCTGAAGAGCAAGTGCTCGTCAACATTCAGAAGGTGGGTAACACCAGCGCCGCCTCAATTCCAATCTGCCTCGACCACAACAAGGGCAAATTGAAGAAGGGCGACAAGATTGTGCTCACTGCCTTCGGCGCAGGTTTCACTTGGGGTGCTTCATATCTCATCTGGGGCATGTAATTCGTCTCCTTCGGAGATGTGTTAACACTGGTAGATAATCACCATTTCAGAAGAAATGATGTGAATCCTATAATCAAACAAAAAATGCATTTTGCCCAATGCCTGGGCGGTGCGTTTTTTGTTTGTATATAAGAGCTCGTACAGCAGGGATAGAAACATAGGCGTTTGCCAATAGCGATTGGCGCCATAGCTTGAATGCCATGCGGCTCTGAATACTAAACTATATTTTTAATTTCTCAAAAAATAAGAATGCATAAAGCAGGTTTTGTCAACATCGTAGGCAACCCCAACGTGGGTAAATCCACCCTGAGCAATATCCTTGTGGGTGAACGCCTCTCTATCATCACAAGCAAGGCGCAAACCACACGCCACCGCATTATGGGCATCGTGAACACCGATGAATATCAAATCGTGTTTAGCGACACCCCCGGCGTGCTGAAACCCAAATTCAAGTTACAGGAAAGTATGCTTGAATACTCCACTGGCGCGCTTGTGGATGCCGATGTGCTGCTTTATGTGACCGATGTGGTGGAAACTCCGACCAAGAACAAGGAGTTTCTCGAAAAGGTGGCTCGCGAGAAAGTGCCCATCATTTTGGTAATCAACAAAATTGACCTGCTCTCCGGTCAGGCCGAACTGGTGAAGATTGTGGAAGAGTGGCGCGCGCTGCTCCCTCAAGCCGAAATCTATCCCACCAGCGCCAAGGAGAACTTCAACGTGGACCAAATCATGAAGCGCATCGTGGAACTTCTGCCCGAAAATCCACCTTACTTCGGCAAAGACGCCCTCACCGACCGCTCATCACGCTTTTTCGTCACCGAAATCGTGCGCGAGAAAATTTTGCTCACCTACGACAAGGAAGTGCCTTACGCCACACAGGTGATTGTGGAGAAGTTCGACGAATGCGACGATGAAATCCACATCATGGCAGTGATATATGTGGAGCGCGACACGCAAAAGGGCATTATCATCGGCCGTCAAGGCAAAAAACTCAAGCATGTGGGTATCGAGGCAAGAAAGGAACTTGAAAAGTTCTTCGAAAAGCATGTGTATCTGCAACTGTTTGTGAAAGTGGAGAAAGATTGGCGAAACCAGGAGAATAAACTCAAGGCTTTCGGCTATCTCGACTAAGAAAATATTAATTAGGCTTGCCAAGTGACTTGGGAGGAATATAGGGCAGGCCTCAACACCAAATTTACACCGAAAAATGGCAAGATTAATAGCAATAGTAGGACGCCCTAACGTGGGCAAATCAACGCTGTTCAACCGTTTGACCAAAACCCGCGCCGCCATCGTGAACAATGAGAGCGGCACCACTCGCGACCGCCAGTATGGCAAAACCGAATGGGGCGGTATGGAAATGTCGGTGGTCGACACCGGCGGCTGGGTAGTGAACAGCGACGACATATTTGAAGACGAAATCAACAAGCAGGTGGCGCTCGCCATCGAAGAGGCTGATGTGATTCTGTTTATGGTGGATATCAAAAACGGCGTTACCGACCTCGACGACCATGTGGCAGCCATTCTTCGCCGTAGCAAGAAGCCTGTGGTGCTGGTCACCAATAAAGACGACAACAACGACAGCATCTACCTCGAAAGCGAATTTTATTCGTTGGGATTGGGACAGCCATTCTCTATCTCGGCCATCAACGGCACCGGCACTGGCGACCTTCTCGACGAGGTGGTGCGCCTTATGCCCGAAAAAGACGACAATGAGGTGGAGGAGGAACTTCCACGCTTCGCTATCGTGGGCCGTCCAAACGCAGGCAAATCATCGCTCATCAACTCGCTCATGGACGAGCAGCGCAACATTGTGACCGACATTGCCGGCACCACCCGCGACAGCATCTATTCGCGCTACAATAAGTTTGGATTCGACTTCTATTTGGTCGATACCGCTGGTATTCGCAAGAAAAACAAGGTGAACGAAGATGTGGAATACTACTCGGTGCTCCGCAGCATTCGCGCCATTGAATATAGCGACGTGTGCCTTCTCGTAATCGACGCCACCCGTGGTATCGAGTCGCAAGACGTGAATATTTTCTCCATCATCGAAAAGAACCGCAAGGGCTTGGTGGTGCTGGTCAACAAGTGGGACATCGCGCAAGAGAAGTCGCAGCAGTCAATCACCTATATGGAGAATACCATTCGCCAGCGTTTTGCGCCATTCTCCGACTTCCCCATCATCTTCGGCTCGGCGCTCACCAAGCAGCGCATCTACAAGGTGCTGGAAGAGGCAATCAAGGTGTATCAGAACCGCAAGCGCATCATTCCCACATCGCAACTCAACAACGCCATGCAGGAAATCATCGGCGCATATCCACCACCTGCCACTAAGGGCAAGATGGTGAAGATAAAATATGTGACCATGCTCAAAGAGGCGCGTGTGCCATCGTTCGTGTTCTTCTGCAATTTGCCACAGTGGATCAAAGACCCATACAAGCGCTACCTCGAAAACCAGATTCGCGAGCGTTGGGACTTGAAAGGCACGCCAATCAATCTTTATTTCCGTCAGAAATAAGCGAGAGGGCATCAGTTCTTCCTCCATATCAGCATATAAAGCTCGCAATAACAGAATGTTGCGAGCTTTATTTATAAGGTGGCAGTTAATTGTCCGTTGAAATTGCAGTAAAAATGCTTAAAAATCTTAATAAGGTGGCAAAAAGGAGATAAAACACCCTAATATTTGTGGTGTTCACACTTGTTAATTATTGTTTGCATATTTTTAATAGAATATTGGAAAAACTGTATTACCTTTGTACTTACAAAAAAAGAAGACAACAACATCCTTTAATACTATTGACAACTTCTTGTGTCAAGCCCCTTTTTTGGGGGTGGTCACAGCAAGAAAGGCTAACAAAAAATTATATACTTGAATTTTGGTTATGATAGAGGTGTGCTTTTGTGAAAAAGCGCACTTTTATTTTACACCCCCACCATCCCAAAGTAAATTGTTATTTTTTGGGAGGGTGGAGGGTTCAGTGGAAAAATACTGGGGGACTGAAACAAAAACATAAAAAACAGCCTTTTAGCGATGCCAGTGCTTCGCACCTGTCGTTAGTGGTGTGGCATGTCTGATTTCAAGCAGAGG
>SAMEA104315429__coassemble_2145_pt1 | contig 8522 bp, 5 predicted proteins | sample SAMEA104315429__metabat2_high_PE_005 | metagenome-assembled genome bin SAMEA104315429 (sample SAMEA104315429) | gut metagenome | biome: Monkey gut; feature: monkey-associated habitat; material: faeces | place: China | collected 2013
GTTTACCAAAACTAGCTGTTTAATATCCCAATAGGTTTTCGGACAGCCTCCCCCTCACCCCACCGAAACTTCTCCCACGCCTCTCCTACGGATTAGTGTGTGGATTTTTAGCCACGAATTAGCACAAATTTTCACAAATTGAATTTTTTGTGGGGTGGTGAGGTGACACCGATTTAATGGCTCTGTGAAAAGTCTATGGGAAACTGATATGACAGTTGGGGTAGGCATCGGAGATGCCAAATGATGCGAAACACCATGCAAGTGTCTTTGCATGCAAGGACACGCAGCTTGGTGATAGCAAAGTGTACACAATATGAGCCTCGGAGAGGGTCGGTCGTGATGTGAATATCTTCTTCATCATCATCATAACCGACCCTCTCCGAGGCTCGACACCATATCTTGCTACTGTCACCAAGCTGCGCTCAATCGCTCTGCGATTTTCGCTTGCATGGTGTTTCGCATAATGCAGCATCTCCGATGCCTGTGGCTTGATTTTTTTGTGTGACTGTTGTGGGGTGGTGTGGCTATTTTGGGGTTAAATGGGAGTTTTGTGTGTTTATTGTGGGGGAAAATGGTGGGGAATATGGGTGGTGTGGAAAAAAATAAGTAACTTTGTATCACCAATTTGGTGTTGGGCTTGTGTCAAATCACCAAAAACGATAGCGCCATGGCTCTACGTTTGGACGAAATTTTTTTGACACACTCTCAATGAAAAGGGAATCAGGTGCGAATCCTGAACAGACGGAGCTGCTGTAAGTTTCCGATTTTAACCCAAATCGGTTATTAGGACTTGTGGTATTTCGGAGTTTTAGAAGAATGAATTTTGTTTGTCTTTTAATGAGTGATAGCGAGCTATTACGAATTAAAAACAAGCAAAAGTCATCTTATAAAAGCCGAAAGACCGCAAGAAGTAATCTAAAAAATCCTAATACGGCCTAATGACCGATTTGGGTTTAAGCCCTATGAGTATGTTCACTGCCGCAAGGTGGGAAGGACGATGCTCGCAATCCTGCGCATAGCGCGCGGATTGAGAAATTTTTTAGAAGTTAAGAAGTTGAAGAAGTTAAGGAGTTAAGACGAATGGTTTTTGTGGGTGAAATCTTCTTATACCCTTAGCCTTTCAACCCGACCTCTGCGAGATCTGTGAGATCTGTGTGAGGCGTGCCGCTTCTAAAATTTGCCTCGGTGAGATGAGGCGCAGGGGGCGATGGAAACAAAGTCAGAAGACCTGCCAAATTTTGTTTTAAAGACCCGTTTGCTCTATGTTGAAAAATTTATTTTTATTAATGAGCGTAGTGTGCTGTGCCTCCACCTCTTGGGCGCAACACAAAACCACTGTGCCAATTTCAAAACTTGACTCAATGCAGTATCTTGAAAATGTGGTGGTCTATGCTAAGAAACCGTATCAAGAGGTGATTCCTGCCCAAACGCTTAGCGGTAAGCGATTGGAGGGACTCAACAGCCACAGTGTGGCTGATGCTATTCGTTATTTCTCTGGTGTGCAAATCAAGGACTACGGCGGTGTGGGCGGCGTGAAAACCGTCGACATTCGATCCATGGGTACCAACCACATGGGCGTGTTCTACGATGGCATTCAGCTCGGCAACGCCCAGAATGGTCAAATCGACCTCGGAAAGTTTTCGCTCGACAACATTGACGAGATTTCGCTCTACAATGGTCAGAAAAGCGAGATATTCCAGCCAGCGCGCGATTTCGGTTCAGCCGGAACTATCTATATCCGCACCCATCACCCACAATTCGAGGAAGGGAAGAACGACAATTTCAATGTCACGCTCCGCACAGGCTCGTTTGGGCTTGCCAACCCCTCAATCCGCTGGGAGCATCGCTTTTCGCCCAGCCTGAGCATGAATTTCAACACCGAATACACCTACGCCACCGGTCAGTATCACTTCCGCTATCACAAGAAGTTCAGCGACGGCACATTGGCGTGGGACACCACCGCTGTGCGTAAAAATGGCGATGTGAAAGCCTTGCGAATGGAGGGCGGACTGTTTGGCAACATTCCCCACGGTGTGTGGAACCTGAAATTCTACTACTACGACAGCGAGCGAGGCATACCGGGTGCTATCGTGAACAATGTGTGGAAAACCTCGCAACGCCAGTGGGACCGCAACTTCTTCGTGCAGAGCACTTTCAAGAAAGAGGTGAGCAACCGCTACAATCTGATGGTGAACGCCAAGTATGCGCGCGACTATATGCGCTACCTCAACCCCGACACTACGCTACTCTATCTCGACAACAAATTCTGGCAAGACGAAATCTATATCTCCGTAGCCAATAAGTACGACATTATGAAGAACTGGGAGACCGACCTCTCGGTGGACTACAAGTGGAACTACCTTAATTCCACCCTTGCAGATTTCGCCTATCCCAATCGCCACACCACCCTCGTGGCACTGGCAAGTGCCTACACCTACCAGCGATTCAAGGCACAGGCATCGGTGCTCTACACCATGGTCAATGACCGTGCCACTGCGCGCAGCGCAGGCGAGGTGATGGCGCGCCACAGTGCATGGAAGCATGAGTTCACCCCGGCGGTGTTCTTCAGTTATCAGCCTATGGAGGAACGCGACTTCTTCTTGCGCGCCTTTTACAAGCGCATTTTCCGTATGCCCACGTTCAACGACCTCTACTATACCGACATCGGCAACGCATCGCTCAATCCTGAGTTTGTGGACCAGTATAATGTGGGCTTCCAGTGGCAGACCATCCGCCCCGACGGCTTCTACCGTGGTGTGCGCGTGACTGCCGATGCCTATTACAATTATGTGACCGACAAGATTATTGCCGTGCCAAAGGGCACTGGCATGTATCGCTGGATGATGATGAACATTGGCAAGGTGAAGATTCGTGGTATCGACCTCACGGCACGCACCACGCTCAATTTCCCATTCGATGTGATGATGGATATCAGCATGAACTACACCTATCAGAAGGCGCAGGACTATACCCACCCTGATGATTATGGCGATGGCGGATCGTACAAGGGGCAGATTGCCTACATTCCATGGCATAGCGGCAGCGCCACGGTGAATGCCGTGTGGCGTAAGTTCACGCTCAACTACAGTTTCATATATGTGGGCGAGCGCTACCACAACAGCAGCAACATTCCTGCCAACCACGAGCAACCGTGGTACACCCACGACATCAGCGCCAACTACGCCTTCCACCTCGGCAAGGTGAATATGAAGGTGACCGCCGAGGTCAACAACCTGCTCAACCAGCAATACGATGTGGTGCTCAACTACCCGATGCCTGGACGAAATTATAAACTGATTCTTAAATTTGATTTCTAATGATGCGATATATCTATATACTACTGGCGGTACTTGCTGTGGCTCTTTCGAGTTGCCGCAACGAGGATATTGTGTTCATTCCCGAAGAAGTGCCCACCACGCAGCCCGAATACACCGATGTTGACGGTTTCTATCTGCTGTGCGAGGGAAATATGAACTCAAACAAGGCGACGCTCGACTGGTTCGACGCACGAACCGGCAAATACACTCGCAATATTTTCCCGAAAGCCAACCCTTACGAGGTGAAGGAAATGGGTGATGTGGGCAACGATTTGGGCATTTACGGCTCAAAACTGTATGTGGTGGTGAACGTATCCAACAAGGTGCTTGTGCTTGATAAGCGCACAGCGAAGAAGCTGGGGCAAATCGATATTCCCAACTGCCGATTTGTGAAATTTTACAAGGGCTACGCCTACATTACCAGTTATGCCGGTCCGGTTCAAATGGATCCCGACTACAAGCAAAAGGGATATGTGGCGAAAATCGACACTGCTACCATGAAAGAGGTGGACCGCTGCATTGTGGGCTTCCAGCCCGACCAACTCGACATTGTGAACGGCAAGATATATGTGTCAAACTCAGGCGGTTATAGGAAGCCCAATTACGAAAACACCTTGTCGGTGATTGATGTGGCTACGTTCAAGGAAGAACGCCGCATTCCCATTGCCATCAATTTGGGCTTGTGTAAAGCCGACCGCCATGGCGTGCTGTGGGTGGTGTCGCGCGGCAACTATTATGATGTGCCCTGCCGGCTCTATGCCTACGACACCAGAAAAGACCGAATTGTGAAAACCTTTGATGTGCCAGTGAGCAGCTTTTGGCTCGATGGCGATTTGCTGTATGTGGTATCTGCACAGTGGAGCAACATTACGATGACAAACGAAATATCGTATGCCGTGATAGATGTAAACAAGATGGAGGTGCTCACACGCAACTTTATCACCGACGGCACCGATAAGCTGATTAAAATACCCTACGGCATTGCCGTGAATCCAGTTACAAAGGATATATATGTGACAGATGCGAAAAGATACTGGGATCCTGGTCATCTTTACTGCTTTGGTCAGGATGGTAAGAAAAAGTGGGATGTGCGCACAGGCGACATTCCTGGGCATTTCGTATTTTTAGGTAATAATTTAAATGAACAATAATATAAAGAGAAGAATAAGATGAAAAAATTATTTTTAACATTAACAGTAATGCTGGCTCTTTCTGCTATGGCAAAAAATGAGCCTTTCTTAACAAAGGTGTACGACTTTATGCCTGCTCCAGGGCAGTTTGTGAATACGCTCCCAGTCTTCAATGCTGGCGACACGAAGGCTAATGTGCTGGCTCGTGTGGCTGAAGATATTTGTGGATATTATGATGTGGAAGACGGTGATTCCACTATGGTGTATAAGCCTGCTTTGATTAGCCTTGGCAGCTACGGCGGCTATGTGGTGGTGGGCTTCGATCACCCCGTGGTGAATGTGAAAGGCGATTATGATTTTCAGATATTCGGAAATGGATCTATTGGGATGGCAGCTGCTACTGGTGGAAGTAGTGAACCTGGCATTGTGATGGTGAGTTATGATGCCAATGGGAATGGTTTACCAGACGACCCATGGTATGAGTTGGCTGGGAGTGAATATAATTCGCCCAAAACCCAACATGACTTCACGATTACCTACTATAAGCCTGATGAAAATAAAGTGCCTACCCCTGACCCTATAACGAAACAAATTATTGATAACACTTATATACGTTGGACCAGCAATGATATGAATCCCGATAGCGTGAGTGGATATGTGTGCAAGAACATCTATCATTCTCAAAGTTATTGGCCACAGTGGGTTTCTGATGAAACACTTACTTTTAAGGGTACTAAACTGTGCAACAATGCAGAGGATTATAGTGGTGTAGGAACGTTTTGGATTCAGTTTTGTAAAGGATGGGGATATGTTGATAACAGCATTGACTTTGATCCTTTATCTCCAAGAGAGAATGTTGATTCGACTCGGATGAACTATGGCTTTAAGATTGACTGGGCGGTTGACGAGGATGGTGTGCCAGTGACGTTGCCGATGATACATTTTGTTAAAGTTTATAATGCGATGAACCAATATTGTGGTTGGCTTGGAGAAACATCTACAGAAGTAGGTGGCGGCCTTGACTATCATCCACAGACAGAGGCTCCAAAGATATTAAAAGGAGATGTGAATGCGGATGGGGAAGTCAATGTTTCCGACGTGACTACACTTACTGCCTATATTCAAGGAACAAAGCATCCTGGCTATAACCCTGTGGCTTTGGATGTAAACGGAGACGGAAATGTTGATGCTGGTGATGTTACAGCTCTTATTAGCATTACAATGTGAGAATGTTAAGCGTTAGTTTTTATCTTTCAATCAATTTTATTAGTTTTTTTGCTTTTAGGTAATAATTTAAATGAACAATAATATGAAGAAGAATACTATTTTACTGGCACTCTCTGCATTGATGAGCCTCTCTGCTGTGGCGGAGAATCAGCCTTTTCTCACAAAGGTGTACGACTTTATGCCTGCTCCAGGGCAGTTTGTGAACACTATGCCAGATGCTGAAGCTGGCGATGCGAAAGAATCTATACTGAAACGTGTGGAGGAAGCGATATGTGGCCGTTATGAAGAAAATGATTGGGGGCAGATGGAGATGATTTATAAGCCCGGTATGATTAGCCTTGGCAGCTACGGCGGCTATGTGGTGGTGGGCTTCGATCACCCCGTGGTGAATGTGAAAGGCGACTACGATTTCCAAATTTTCGGCAATGCCTTTCTCTCAAGCCAGTACGGCTCAGGTGGAAGCAGCGAACCGGGCATAGTGATGGTAAGCTACGATGCCAATGGCAACGGGCTGCCCGACGACCCATGGTATGAGCTGGCTGGCAACGAATACAATTCGCCAAAAACTCAGCACAACTACACCATCACCTATTACAAACCCGATGAGAACAAGGTGAAAACACCCGACCCAAACAACAAGAGCATTATCGACAATACCTATATCCGCTGGACCAGCAACGATGTGAACCCCGACAGCATCAGCGGCTATGTGTATAAAAACTCGTTCCACGCTCAAAGTTACTGGCCACAGTGGGCTGAAGGCGAAACTCTCACTTTCACTGGCACTAAATTGTGCAATAATGCCACCGACCAAAGCGACAATGGCACTAGTTGGGTGCAGTGGAACAAGGGTTGGGGATATGTGGACAACCGTCCCGACTACGACCCATACTCACCACGCACCGACTTGGATTCGGCAGTGATGAACCGTGGCTTTAAGATTGATTGGGCAGTGGATGCCAACGGCGTGCCTGTGCATCTGCCAATGGTGCATTTTATTAAGGTGCACAACGCTTTGAACCAATATTGCGGCTGGATTGGCGAGACTTCCACCGAAGTGGCTGGCGGTATTGATTTCCACCCTAACCAGGCACTTCCAGAGGTGACCGCTGGCGACACCAATGGCGATGGTGTGGTGGATGTGAGCGATGTGACATTGGTTATCAATTTCATTCTTGGTCAGAAGCCTATTGGCTACAATCCTGTGACCGTGGATGTGAATGGCGATGGCATCGTGGACGTGAGCGACGTGACTTCGCTTATCAATCTGATTTTGAAATAATCTCAAATCGGGCGTTAGGCTGCGTGAGGATAAATCACAAGCCCTAACGCCCGATTTTTGATAAATATAGGAAATGATATACATGTTGTCCCGAAGAGGATGCGATGAAATTCCGTTAGGAATTTGATGTGTGTAGGCAGGTATGCAGAAAAGATGTAATGGAGCGAAGCGAAATGGAATCTTTTCGAAATGCCTGTAATAGATATGTAGGTATTATGCATTCCAGCGGAATGCGACAACATCAAATCGCCCATTGATGGTGAAATCGCATCCCGCTGGGATGCAAATTTGTTATGCGATATTTGCAGGCATTTCGCTTCGGTTATGCTCCATTTCGCTTCGCTCATTTTGCATAACCTTCGCTGCATACCTGCCTACGCACATCTAATCCCTACGGGATTTTTTCAATCATTACTAAATTATCACAGGGACAACTTGTATATCATTTCCTAAATATAACGACTATTACTATATATTATTTATCGCAATTCATACAATTATGAAAAAAACATTACTTTTTTTGATGTCGGCTTTTGCTGCTTCAGCAATGTCGGCAACCGATTATGTGCTGGATTTGAGCAAGCCAGCTTATCCAGAAGTGATCAACTTCACCGCCAATGGCAATGCCCAAGTGTGGAGCGACACCTACAACGAGAATGAGTACATTCTTGAGTTCTCTCCCTACATGTTCAGCCACCTCGCCAACGGCTCAAGCTGGAATGGCACATATTGGGACGGCTTCACCATCGTGAAGTGCGGCGACAACGCTACGCAGACCAACTGGATTGCCAACCAGTGGGGAAACATGGCTGGTGGCGGTATCAACGCCAACGGCAAGGCTGATGCCTCTGTGCCTTACATGTTTGCTTACTGCCCCGACTTTAAGCCAAACATCTGCACAATGATGTACGACGACGAAAAGACCTATTATGTGAAGGGCATGTATGTGAACATCGCCGCTTACAGCTATTATGCTTGCAAGAACGGCGCAGCGCCAGCCAACGCATTCACCAAAGAGGGCGATTCATTCAAGCTCACCGTATCTGGCAAAGATGTTGCCGATGTGGAGAAATCATGCTCTATCGAGTTGGCAGGTTTCCACAACGGCAAATTCTCTGCGCTCACCGATTGGACTTGGTTCGACATGAGCACCCTCGGCAACGTGAAAGACCTCAACTTTGTGCTTTCAACCACCGACATGGGCACTTACGGAGCCAACACTCCATTCTATTTCGCTATCGACAAACTCACCGTGAGCGATGTGCCACAAGTGCCAACCGCAGTGGAAGATGTGACTGCCGCTAAGACAGTGGCTTCGGTGAAGTATGTGAACCTCGCAGGTCAAGTGAGCGACAGTGCATTCGACGGTGTGAACGTGAAGCTCACCACCTACACCGACGGCACCACCCACTCCGAAAAGATGATGAAATAATCGGCATTCCATTTATGCTGCAAATAGCAAATAATCCCCGAAAACGTGCTAAGTGTTTTTGGGGATTATTTTGTAGGGGATGATATACAAGTTGTCCCGAAGAAGATGCGATGAAATTCCGTTAGGAATTTGAT
>SAMEA104315429__coassemble_2242_pt1 | contig 8231 bp, 10 predicted proteins | sample SAMEA104315429__metabat2_high_PE_005 | metagenome-assembled genome bin SAMEA104315429 (sample SAMEA104315429) | gut metagenome | biome: Monkey gut; feature: monkey-associated habitat; material: faeces | place: China | collected 2013
ATTTCTATTAGAGAATTTATTTTTTGTTAGTCTCTATTTCTTATTTTACTTGAGCACCCATTACGTTGTACTTAACATCACCCTTGATGATGTAAACTTGGCCGTTTTCGTAAACTTTACGAACCTTAACGTCCTTAGCAGCGTTCACGTCGTTGATACCAGTTTGTTCAGCAGGAAGCTTGAATGAGTAAGCAGCGCAGTAACCAGCAGGAACGTATTGGTAGATAATAGCTTCGGTGTCGCTAACTACTTCTGCGTTAACCCAGTTTGTTTGAGAACCATTGTTGAGGCTTGGAAGTTCTACTTCTTTAGTTGCTACTGCTGGATATTCAGTAACACCTTCTCCGAGTTCTCCATCGATGCAAGCGATAGCGAAACCGTCAGTGTAGTTTGGAAGAGTTGGGTAAACAACATATTTCTTGCCACCAAGCACGAAGATGTCAGAACCGTTGCATCCTCCCTTATTTTCTAATGTAACAGTTTTTTCTACTACATAGTTGTCTCCATTTTCAGCAATTATTTGAATATTTTTGCCATTGCTACGGTGAGAATAGAGGTATTTAATTTCATTGCCATCGCTAAAAGGTCTAATTACTACAACGTTACCAAAATTCACCTTATCGCAAGTAGCAAGATAAGAATCGTCTGCACTTGTTTCTCCGTTTGCCACAACGATTTTACCTATGCCGGTACCAGGAGCAGGATTTGTTCCACCAACGATAAGGAGTTTACCATCTGATGTGAGGTCTCCTTCAGCTGTACCCACAAAATCAACGCGTTGCACACCATTTGCAATTTCTTCAGTAATTGATAGCTCAGTGATTTCACTTGGTGTTGCAGGCTTGTAAACTTTTATTATTGCGGTGTCTGCTTTCCATTTGTTTGGGAATTTTGCGTTTGAAACAACGAGGTTGCCAGCTTGGTCGTGACCGATACCGCAGTTTGCACCACCAGGAAGAGTTGTGGCTGCAACGCCATCCTTGTCAACAACGTAAACCTTTTGATCAGCCTTGTTGTTAACGTAAATCTTACCGTTCAAACCTACACCTTGACGGCATTCTCCTTTTGGAAGTGCGTTAGCGGTTTCAACTTTCCAAGTGCGTGTCAAAGTTTGTGCGCTTGCACCAAAAGCTACTGCAGCAGCAGCAAGAAGTAATAATTTTTTCATTGTTTTTTTTGTTTAAATTGTTAATATTTATAGTTAAGCTAAAAAATTTCTTCACTTGTGACAAACAAAGTTAGCATTAATAATTGAGAATAACAAATTTAATTTGGGCAATTGTTCAAAAAGTTGCAAAAACGAGGCTGAAAGTTGCCTATATATTATATAATGTATGCTGAAATAGCCGAAAAATTGATTGTGACATCTATTTTAGCGGTGAAAGTGATTGATATTTGGAAAATTATGTGTAATTTTGCATTTGCGTTTTGTGGGAACGAATCTGCGAGGCGCATAATTAACTAATTTATTAACTATTTAAAATGAGCGAAGAATTAAAAAATTCTCCAATCGAAGATTTCGACTGGGAAGCCTTTGAAAAAGGCGAAACTCAACGAGAGAAATCTCAAGAAGAACTGGAAAAAACCTATGACAAGTCACTTGGTTCGTTTAAGGATCATGAAGTAACTGAAGGTACTGTTATCTCAATCAACAAGCGTGAGGTGGTAGTTAACATCGGTGCTAAGTCAGATGGCATTATTCCATTTAACGAATTCCGCTACAATCCTGATTTGAAGGTGGGCGACACTGTGGAAGTTTACGTTGAAAGTCAGGAAGACCGCAAGGGTCAACTCGTGCTCTCTCACAAGAAGGCACGCGCAAGCAAGAGCTGGGAACGCGTTAATCAAGCGCTTGACAACGACGAAATCATCAAGGGTTACATCAAGTGCCGCACTAAGGGTGGTATGATTGTGGATGTGTTTGGCATTGAAGCCTTCCTCCCAGGTTCACAAATCGATGTGAAGCCAATCCGTGACTATGATGTTTACGTTAACAAAACTATGGAATTCAAGGTGGTTAAGATTAACCAAGAATTCAAGAACGTGGTTGTTTCACACAAGGCTCTTATTGAAGCTGAGCTCGAACAACAACGCAAGGAAATCATCGCTAAGCTCGAAAAGGGTCAAGTACTCGAAGGTACTGTTAAGAACATCACCCCTTACGGTGTGTTCATCGACTTGGGTGGCGTAGATGGTCTTATCCACATCACCGACCTCTCTTGGGGCCGTGTTAACAATCCTAACGACATCGTTCAACCTGACCAGAAGCTCAATGTGGTTATTCTCGACTTCGACGAAGAGAAGAAGCGCATCGCTCTCGGCTTGAAGCAACTCATGCCTCATCCATGGGATGCTCTCGATCCAAACCTCAAGGTTGGCGACCGCGTGAAGGGTAAAGTGGTTGTGATGACCGACTATGGTGCATTCGTAGAAATCGCTCCAGGTGTGGAAGGTCTGATCCACGTAAGCGAAATGAGCTGGTCACAACACTTGCGCAGCGCTCAAGACTTCATGAAGGTGGGCGACGAAGTGGAAGCTCAAATCCTCACTCTCGACCGCGAAGAACGCAAGATGTCACTTGGTATCAAGCAACTCAAGGAAGATCCATGGGAAACTATCGAAACCAAGTACCCAGTGGGCAGCAAGCACTCTGCTAAGGTTCGCAACTTCACCAACTTCGGTGTGTTTGTTGAACTTGAAGAAGGTGTTGACGGTCTTATCCACATCAGCGACCTCTCTTGGACCAAGAAGATTAAGCACCCAAGCGAATTTACTCAAATCGGTGCTGAAATCGATGTTGTGGTTCTCGAAATCGACAAGGAAAACCGTCGCTTGAGCCTCGGTCACAAGCAACTTGAAGACAACCCATGGGATGTGTTTGAAACTATCTTCACTGTAGGTAGCGTACACGAAGGCACTATCACAGAAATGCTCGACAAGGGTGCAGTAATCAGCTTGCCTCACGGTGTGGAAGGCTTTGCTACTCCTAAGCACCTCCAAAAGGAAGATGGCACTCAAGCTAAGCAAGGCGAAACTCTCGAATTCAAGGTGATTGAATTCAACAAGGACGCTAAGCGCATCATCCTTAGCCACAGCCGCATCTTCGAAGATGAACAAAAGGCAGAAGTTCGCAAGGCTAAAAAGGCATCTAAGCCACAAGCTGAAGAACCAGCAGTAACCAGCAACCTGGAAAAGACTACTCTTGGCGACATCAGCTCTCTTGCAGCTCTCAAGGCTAAACTTGAAAAAGGTGAATAATCAATGATTCTGATATAGGATTTGATTGATTCCAATCACACGGCGTGCATCTCACTCCACGAGGTGCACGCCTTTTTTGTGTGCGCACGCCTTTGTGGTGGGGTGGCTCACACGGATCCCGCGGATCTCACTGATTTCGTTGTGGGTGGGAAATCTCACAGAGGCTGGTGGTGGGGTGGCTCACACAGATTCCACAGATCTCGCTGATTTCTTTGTGGGTGGGGAATCTCACAGAGGCTGACTTAGTGGTGGGGTGCCTCACACGGATCCCGCAGATCTCACTGATTTCGTTGTGGGTGGAAAATCTCACAGAGGTTGGTGGAGTGCTTGGTTGTATGGGTTGTGCGATTACTCTGAGTTCTCTGAGCGCTCTGAGTACTCCGAGTGCTCCATCTTCTCCTTTTACTAAGGCTAAATGATTATTTCGTGTGATTCGTGTGATTTGTGGTTGGAGCAAAAAAATAGGGTGCACTGGTTGGTGCACCCTATGATTTTGGAGCGATAGACGGGACTCGAACCCGCGACCCTCGGCTTGGGAAGCCAATGCTCTACCAACTGAGCCACTATCGCATAATGTGGATATATTTATTGCGCCGTATGGCGGATTACTCTTACTGAACTCACTACGTCGCCTTCTGCTCCGGGAGTGTAGGTCACTTTCACTATGTCGCCTTCTTCCCATGCGTCAATGCTGTCGCGGTTGAGTTCGGGATAAGCGAAGTCGTGGGGTTCTTTTTGTTCGTCTTCAACGAAGATGCTGTTCATTGCACCTCCAACTGCCACTCCTTGAACCGAAAGCATACTGTCAGCATTGCCATTAGCGGTGGTGTCGGTGTCCAATACTTGCTCCACGGGGATTGTGTCGGCATCAGAAGCCGTGTCGGCAGTTCCTTTACCCTCTTTTTGGCACGAACCAATAAAAAGAGCTGAAGCTGCAAAAGCTAATATGTAAAACGAACGTTTCATCGAATTATATCATTTATAACAATAACAAAATTACCACAAAATTTTATTCCAACCAAACTTTTTGCAAAAAAGTCAACAAGTCAACAGGTCAACAAGTCCACGAGTGGGTGCCTGAAAGGTTCAATAAGTCTGATATGTCCGATGGGTCCGATAGGTCGGAAGGGTCTGCTTGGGTCTGCTTGGGTCTGTAATTTGGAATCTTGAGGTGCTTACCAGTTGGTGGGCATTAAAAAAGCTCTCGGCACTCACGCCGAGAGCTTAAGTATTTGTTGGAAATGTTTATGTGCTATTATTTGTTGAGAGCTTGAGCTACGTCAACTGCCACAGCCACAGTGCAACCTACCATTGGGTTGTTACCAATGCCGAGGAAGCCCATCATTTCAACGTGTGCAGGAACTGATGAAGAACCAGCGAATTGAGCATCAGAGTGCATACGGCCGAGGGTATCGGTCATACCGTAAGATGCAGGACCTGCAGCCATGTTGTCGGGGTGAAGTGTACGGCCTGTACCACCACCAGAAGCTACGCTGAAGTATGGCATACCCTTGAGCACGCGTTCCTTCTTGTAAGTGCCAGCTACTGGGTGTTGGAAACGGGTTGGGTTGGTTGAGTTACCAGTGATAGATACGTCAACGCCTTCCTTCCACATGATAGCCACACCTTCGCGCACGTCGTCGGCACCGTAGCAGTTCACCTTAGCGCGTTCGCCGTCGCTGTATGGAGTGCGAGCCACTTCCTTGAGTTCACCAGTGAAGTAGTCGAATTCAGTTTGCACATAAGTGAAACCGTTGATACGGCTGATAATCTTAGCAGCGTCCTTGCCAAGACCGTTAAGGATAACGCGGAGTGGTTCCTTGCGCACCTTGTTGGCCTTACCAGCAATCTTGATTGCACCTTCAGCGGCAGCGAATGATTCGTGACCAGCGAGGAATGCGAAGCACTTAGTTTCTTCGCGGAGCAAACGAGCAGCGAGGTTACCGTGGCCGATACCCACTTGACGGTCGTCGGCTACAGAGCCAGGGATGCAGAATGATTGCAAACCGAGACCGATAGCTTCAGCAGCATCAGCAGCCACTTTGCAGCCCTTCTTCAATGCGATAGCAGCGCCACAAACGTAAGCCCACTTTGCATTTTCGAAGCAGATTTGCTGAGTTTCTTCGCAAGTCTTATAAGGATCGATACCATATTGTTCGCAGATGGCGTTAGCCTCTTCAACGTCTTTAATGCCGACAGCGTTCAAAGCAGCGAGAACTTGCTTCATGCGGCGGTCTTGAGATTCAAATTTTACTTCTCTAATCATAATTGTATCCTCCTTATATTATTCTTTACGTGGGTCGATATACTTAGCTGCATTTTCAAAACGTCCGTAGTGGCCCTTAGCTTCTGCAAGAGCTTCTTCTGGAGTTTTGCCTTTCTTCATAGCGTCGGTGAATTTGCCGAGACTAAGGAATTCATAACCGATAACTTCGTTGTTTTCGTCAAGAGCCATGCGAGTGCAATAGCCTTCAGTCATTTCGAGGTAGCGAACACCCTTTTCGCGAGTGCCGAACATAGTACCAACTTGGCTACGGAGGCCCTTACCGAGGTCTTCGAGTGAAGCACCGATTACCAAACCACCTTCTGAGAAGGCACTTTGAGTGCGACCGTAAACGATTTGAAGGAACAATTCGCGCATTGCAGTGTTGATAGCGTCGCACACGAGGTCGGTGTTGAGCGCTTCAAGAATGGTCTTGCCTGGAAGAATTTCTGCTGCCATAGCTGCTGAGTGGGTCATACCAGAGCAACCGATGGTTTCGATCATACATTCTTCAATCACACCATTTTTCACATTGAGAGAAAGCTTGCAAGCGCCTTGTTGAGGAGCGCAGTGACCAATGCCGTGAGTGAAGCCTGAAACATCTTTGATTTCTTTAGATCTAACCCATTTTCCTTCCTCTGGTATAGGAGCGGATGGGTGGTTAGCACCCTTTGCTACACAGCACATTTCCTGTACTTCTTGTGAATAAACCATGTTACTTACTTTTAAAATAGTTATATAATAAAGTGTAATTCTTCTTCATTAAAAATTAGCGAAAGGCTATGGCTTGCGCCTGATGGGAAGCGCCTTGAAATCGCACCCATAATTTCAACTACAAATTTACGGAAAATATTCAGTATATGAAAAATTCCGACCACATTTAAGTAAATTTTCGACATCTTTTCGGCGATTTGTACCAAAAAGAGGTTCAGTGGATAAATACTGGGGGGACTGAAACAAAAACATAAAAAACAGCCTTTTGGCGATGCCAGTGCTTCGCACTAGTCGTTAGTGCTGCGGCATGTCTGATTTCAAGCAGAGGCTTGAATCAGCCACACCACCACCCTAACGCCGCCCTCTTACGAGGGCTATCCACTTTGCCCCAAGGCTGTTTTTTATGTTTTTGTTTTTGATTCCATTCACGATTCGGCAACATTGCATAATCTATCCCCAGAAATTTTCCACTGAGTCCAAAAAGAAAGCGTCCGCAAAAATGCGAACGCCTGTATGCTGAAAAATGGGTGCCGATATTACTGGCGAGTGTATTCTGTGGTCTTGCCTTCGCCGTCGGTGAGGGTCAGCTTGTCGCCGCTGAACTGTACACCGAATCGCAGCGTATCGTTAGCGGTGATGAGGGTGAGGGTGTCGTTGTTTTCGTTCACAGCCCACTCCAGATATTCGGTGCCGCCACCGATGGTTTTGGCGCTGCTGTCGTCCACCAGCTCAAAGCCCTTTTGTGAGGCATCTGCCCATTTGCCAATGATGGTGGCGCTATCTTCCACCTCTTTTACTACCTCTTCTGCATTTTCCGACGATTTTGCTTCGCCGCCAGAGCATGAGAGCATTGCAAGCGACAATGCTGCACATGCGAAAAACATTGCTTTTTTCATTTCTTCTGTATTTTGTTTGATGTTCTTGTCAGTGTGCAAATTTACTACCAATAAATAAGACCACCAAACATTCGGCACGACATTTCCCTCATAATGCCGTGCCGAAAGGGAGTTTTGCTTTTCATGGTTTAAAATGGAATTGACAGTTGTGTGCCTTTCTGTGGAAGCATCTGCTTCATCAGGTTTTTTATCGACATGCTGTTGGCGGTGCTGATGCCCATGTTGATGGCCCAACCTTGCGTCTTGTTGCGAATGGTGAGCTTCGCCAGCCCCACGCATTTGCCTGTCATGGTGGTGATGAGTCGCACCACGTCGTCGATAGATGTGAAGTTGCTCTTGGCGATTGATGCCATGGTTCGACCGTTCCAACTCAGATTAGCCATGATGAGGTCGGTGCTTGAGATTTTGTGTGTGGTAGCCATTTTTCTTTCATTTTCTTTATTGTATTGCAAAGTTACCAATGCCATGTGCTATAAATCTGCCCAATACAGCAAAACAACGTTAATTTGAGATTTTTTGCCATGTTTCGCGCTTTTTTTTCTTGAAAAAATGCGTTTTTTCATGAAACAAAGGCGTTGAAGTCACATATTTACGAAAAAAGTTTGTGTATTTTATCATTTTTTATATATCTTTGCCGTGATAATTTTTTATTAACTAACCAATAACACGAAACAACAATGAAAGAATTAGTAGAACAAATCGCTGCTGCTTACGAAGCATTCCAAAAGGACGCTGCTGCTCAAGTTGAAAACGGAAACAAGGCTGCTGGTACTCGTGCCCGCAAGGCTTCTCTCGAAATCGAGAAGAAAATGAAGGAATTCCGCAAAGCTTCTCTTGAAGCTGCTAAGAAATAAGAAGCTCTTTTTAGCTCTTACATAAAAAGAAGAGGAATGGCGCATGCGCTGTTCCTTTTTTTTGTGCTTAACCCCCAATCAGCTATTCGGGTTCAGTAGAAAATATGTGGGGATAGATGATGCATTGTTGCCGAATCGTGAATGGAATCAAAAACAAAAACATAAAAAAACAGCCTTGGGGCAACGTGGAATGCTTCGCATTTGGCGGAGGGACTGTGCGCTTTGCGTCATTGGAAACGAGTTTCC
>SAMEA104315429__coassemble_2580_pt1 | contig 7371 bp, 4 predicted proteins | sample SAMEA104315429__metabat2_high_PE_005 | metagenome-assembled genome bin SAMEA104315429 (sample SAMEA104315429) | gut metagenome | biome: Monkey gut; feature: monkey-associated habitat; material: faeces | place: China | collected 2013
AAGCGAGCTTGCATGGAGTTAACCACAATATGCCGTTTCCAACGGCTCTAAAATCCCTCTTTTCGACTTTTTCAGTGCTTTCGCCAAAAGGCATGTCCCTACGTCAGAGCGAAATCGCATGTTCGGAGCGTATTTTTCCTGTGTGATGAAGATTTTCGTGGTGGGTTTGGGGTGACTGTGGGCGCTACCAAGATTTTTCACTAACTTTGTGGCGAAATTTTTATTGAAAAAAGATATGGAAATTAGCCTTATTGTGAATATTGCTTTTCTTGTTGCCATCGCACTGGTGCTGAGTATGATGCTCCGCTGGGATTTGCAGATGCTCCAGCAGCACAATTTCAACACAGCCGACTACTACGACTGGCTGCGCTCCACCGACGAAACCTGCTCCACCAAGCGCATCGTGATGCTGGCGGTGCTGATTGGCAGCACCACCACTTATGCCAAGGAATCGTGGTTGGTAATGGCACTTTTGGCCACTGTCACCCTCGCGCTCGCCACCTTCTTGCTCAAGCAGCAACGCAAGCAGCCACTCCACTTCAGCAAGCGCATGGCAATCAACAGTTTCACCACGCTTCTTATTGCCTGCATTTTCACCACTATTGTGGCAATTATGAGCGAAACGCCCGAACTGAAAATGCTCAATAGCGTTTACAGTGTTCTGTTTTTCGCCACCTTCTCCTATGTGTTTTCGCTCATTGCCAACTGGCTTGTGGGTTTGTTCACAAAAAAAGATGCGAAATAAGTTATCTCTATTCCAGTCATTATTTGTAATTTTGCAGTTGGTTTCTTTCAGAAAAGATTCTGAAAAGGGCTTAAAAGTGAACTATAATTGAACTAAAAAAACATATTTATCAAATGAATATAGTTGTTCTTGCTGGTGGTACCAGCACCGAAAGAAAAGTGTCAATCGTTTCTGGCACAAATGTTTGTAAGGCACTCCGCGAAAAAGGTCACCGCGCTGTGTTGGTTGATGTGTTCTGTGGCGTAGAGAATGCCAACGCTGCCGACTTTTTCCCTGCCGATTACGATGTGGAAAAGGCAAGCGCCTATATGAGCAGTTTCGACGACCAAATCGACGCTATGGTGGCAAGCCGTCGCGCCTTCTTCGGACCAAACGTGATTGAGATGTGCCAGCAAGCCGACATCGCTTTCCTCGCCCTGCACGGCGCTAACGGCGAAGACGGCCGCATTCAAGCCTCGTTCGACTTGATGGGCATTCGCTACACTGGCACCGGCTACCAGAGCAGCGCACTGGCAATGGACAAGACCATCACCAAATACATTTTCCAAGCCAAGGGCGTGCCTACCGCCAAGGGCTATGAAATCAGCCGCGATGCCGCACTGGTCACCCCCGACGATAGAGGTCTCGCATATCCTGTGATTGTGAAGCCTGCATGTGGCGGCTCAAGCGTGGGCTGCACCATCGCTGCCGATGCCGAGCAATTCAAGACTTCGGTTGCCACCGCGTTTGCCCTTGAGGGAAAAGCCGTGGTGGAGGAATTTTTCAAAGGCCGTGAGTTTTCGGTGGGCGTAATCGAGGGCAAGGCGTTGCCTGTTATCGAAATCGCTCCAAAAGATGGTTGGTACGACTATAAGAACAAATATGTGCCAGGTGCCACTATCGAAACATGCCCTGCACAAATCACCCCAGAGCAAACCACCCGTATGCAGCACCATGCCGAAGAGGCGATGAAGGCACTCGGCATCACTGGCTATGGCCGCATTGACTTCCTGATGAACGAGCAGGGGCAAATGATTGTGCTTGAGGCCAACACGCTCCCCGGCATGACTGCCACCAGCCTCCTTCCACAAGAGGCGGCAGAGGTGGGTGTGCCTTACGGCGACCTTTGCGAAAAACTTATCGAAATATCGTTGAAGAATTTCAAAGCATAAAATAATTTCTGAAAAATGAAGAATCTTTCATTAGCAAATATTGCAGCGGCTGCCGGTGGGCAATATGTGGGTCCTGCCGAAATGCAGTCATTCGAGGTAACCGCCATAGAATCAGATAGCCGCAAGGTGCCAAAGGGTGGCTTGTTTGTGGCTATCAAGGGTGAGCGTGTGGATGGACACAAGTTCATCGACCAAGTGATTGCAAACGGTGCGGCGGCGGTGCTGTCGGAAATCGACCTCGGCGAAAAGCCGTTCCCCTACATTCGTGTGGGCTCATCGCTGCAGGCAGTGAAAGATATTGCGGAGTTTTATCTCAAGCAGCTCCACATTCCCGTTATAGGCATCGCTGGCAGCGTGGGCAAAACCAGCACCAAGGAGATGGCTTACAGCGTGCTTCGCCAAAAATTCAATGTGCTGAAAACCGAGGGCAATTTCAACAATGAGTTGGGCGTGCCACTCACCATTTTCCGCCTTCGCGACGAGCACGAGATGGCGGTGTTGGAGATGGGTATCAGCGACTTTGGCGAAATGCACCGACTGGCGAAAATCGTGCGCCCCAACACCGTGATTATGACCAATATTGGCTACTGCCACTTGGAGAATCTGATTGACCGCGACGGCATTTTGAAGGCGAAAACCGAGATTTTCGATTTCCTCGAAAGCGACGCGCACATCATTCTCAATGGCGACGACGACAAGCTCGCCACCATCACCGATGTGCGTGGCATCAAGCCGGTGACTTTCGGTTTCGCTCCCGAACGCGACATTTGGGCTGATGAGCTGAAGAGCCTCGGCTTGAAGGGCACGGCTTGCCATATCCACACCCCTGTGGGCGACTTCCACGCTACGGTGGGTATGCCCGGCCGCCACATGGTGGCTAACGCTTTGGCTGGCACCGCTGTGGGATTGGCTTACGGACTGACGCTGGATCAAATCAAGACTGGCATCGAGGCGAATGAGTCGCTCTCTGGCCGCTTCAATATCATCGACACCGACCGCTACACCATCATCGACGACTGCTACAACGCCAACCCTGTGTCGATGAAGGCGTCGCTCGAAGTGCTGCAAGACGGCGCCAACCGTCGTGTGGCTATCCTTGGCGACATGGGCGAGCTTGGCGAGAATGAAAAGGCACTGCACGCCGAGGTGGGCACTTTTGCCGCAGGCCTGAACATCGATGCCATATATTGCGCAGGTCCTCTTTCAGAGGCGATTAGCGACGAGGCAAAGAAAACCGCCACACCTAAAGACATTCGTCACTTTGCCACACGCGCCGAGTTGATGGAAGCACTCCCCACCTTGCTCCACGATGGCGACACCATACTCGTGAAAGCATCACACTTCATGCAATTCACCGAAATCGTCAACCTGCTTAGGAAGTAAAGTCAACGAGTCTACGAGTCAACAGGTCAACGAGTTTTTTGGGGGTCTGAAGGGTCTGATTGGGTCTGTTATGGGTCCGAAGGGTCTGAAACCTAAACACCTATTTAATCCATTAAATCCTATTTACACCTATTTAAAAATAAATTATAAAAATAGGTGATAATGGATTTAATGGATTAAATAGGTGTTTTGCTCCCATCAGACCCATAACAGACCCAAGCGGACCCATAACAGACCCAAAGCAGACCTATCCCCCCAATAAAACTCGTTGATTTTTTTGTTGAATCTGTTGAATCTGTGTGAGCTTTTTTTTTGTTTCTTGAAAAAAATATGTGTAACTTTGTGGAAAATAGGAGAATTGTGCTCTTATGGAAAACTATTTTTTATGAATAGAGAGTGACCAAATTCCCTTTAAGCAATTAATTAAAAACTAACTAAAAAATTTTGTGAATATGAAAAAGCAACTACTATTTCTGTTTTTCGCCCTGCTGGCACTGTGTGCCTCGGCGGAACCAAACGATGTGTTTTCGGTAGGCGATATCACCTATTCGGTGATTTTGGATTCCTATAGCGGAAAACCCGGTATTGTGTCGGTAAAAAGTATTAGCGCACAAGGAAAGGCAAAAACTTCGCTCAAACTCGACATTCCTGGAGTGGTATATTATAACGGCTACAAGTATAGGGTGGGAGTGATTGACAGAGATGCGTTCAAAGGCCAGTCAAACATTTCGGTGGTGCAAATCCGTTACAACATCACCCGAATCTGGCAATCGGCGTTTGAAAACTGCACCAGCCTCACCACTGTGTATATGCCAAGTTCATTGACCAATGTGGGGTATCGTGCGTTTGGGGGCTGTACGGCATTGAGATCGGTTTATTACGCCAATGCCACGCCAAGTTCCACTTCTGTGGTGCCTGGTTCCTTCCCGGAGAACTCGGGCATGACCCTATACGTGAGCAAGGCTCACCCCAACTCAAAGGAGAACGCCAGAAAAGTGACCGCGTTCGACTATTTTTCAACAATTAAGAAGCATGAGTATGCCTGCGACTTTATTTTTGGCGATCATGGATATTTCTGCGTGACGAAAGCACCATTAAGCGACGGCTCAACCAGAGGCGAAATGTCGCTTGTGGGGGTTTATGCAGATGATAATTTTAACAACTCATGGTCGGGAACTTATAATAATGGCATTGCCGATTTCGATGTGGTGGAGATTGCCGACAGTGCGTGTTTGGACAACACCAACATTAAGAACGTGAATTTAACTGGCTATTCAAAGTTGAGAAGAATCGGTGAGTCGGCATTCAATGGTTGCACAGCCTTATCATCGGTGACGTTAGGTCAGAGTGTGCTTGAAATTAACGATTACGCTTTTAAAAACTGCTCTGCGCTGACTACATTCAACGTGACGAACAATGTGTCTGATTTTGCCCCCGAAGCGGTGGACGGGTGCAGCAATCTTGCTACAATAACTGTGAGCTCGCTCAACACGCACTACTGCGATGTGAATGGCATATTGTATAGCAAGGACAAAACAGTGCTGAAGAGATGTCCGCCGGGCTACAGAACCACGATATTTAACCATTCTGCGTTTCCATCAACACTGAAAAGGGTTGACGTTTACGCATTTCAGACATGTGAAAAGGTAGAGAAGATATATTTTCCTTATGGAGTGAAAGATATTTTTAATCCATTTCAGGGCTGCAAATCTCTCACCACATTGCAGTTTCCAAGTACCGTTACTAATTTTAATTATATCCCGTGGGGCGACCTATCCAAGCTGACAACTGTTTATTTAAATAACCAGACACCGCCTTGGGGAATGCATGTTGGCTCTAATAGCAGCGCTCCACGACACACGCTTTATGTGCCCGACGAAGCGATTGAAGCCTACAAGAAGGCCACATATTGGAGCACGTGGAAATACATCAAAGGCGGGGCCTACGATGTCACCACCAATGATGCTATGGAAACCTTGCGCTACACTATCCACAGCGATAAGACGGAAACCATCAATGGCAACTCGTATGCTGGCAGGGCGATGCTGGTGTATGCCCCCGACCCAACGGTTTACTCACCAACATACGCTGTGCCCGATCACTTGACCCTTGCCAATGGTAAAAAGTATGCCGTCACTGCCATCAACTCCAATGTGTGCAGCGGTGGTATGCGCACTTCTGCCACCCTCAAGCTCGGAGCCAATGTGGATTCCATATTCTCCAATGCCTTCCGGGGAAAGACCATGCTCATAGGGCTTAAACTCAACTCCAACTTGACGTATATCGGTGTGAATGCGTTCTACGACTGCCGCATCGCCAACGATTTGGCTCTGCCTTACGGATTCAAAAAACTTTCCTCAGGCGCGTTTTACAACAATTCGTTTAAGCGCTTCCTGATTCCAGGGTCACTAATATCGCTGGCTAACACTTGCCTTGCGAGAAACAACTATCTGGAAGAATTAATCATCAACGACCCATATTGGGCACGATTCACAAGCTGGGACTTGACCAAAATACCCACATCGTGCAAGCTCTATGTGCCTGTGGGCAGCGTAGAAGCATACAAGAATAATGAAAAGTGGGGCAAGCTCAAAGTGATGGCAGGCTCCTACGACTTCACCTACAATAATGCAAACCCCAACAGAACCATATATCACATGACGGTGACCAGCGGCACGCCACTTACCGTAGATGGCGTGACCTATGCCGGCAAGGCTAAATATGTGTATCACCCAGCGAATATGACGCTTGAGAGCCCCACGACTTTTGACTGTACCAACTCTGAAATCGACATGACTAATGGCGGAACTAAGAAGTATCTGATGACAGAGTTTGGCGATAGTGCGTTGATATGGTGTGAACAATTGACAAATGTGAGAGTTGACAGAATGGAGCACTTGGAGCGCATTGGCAATAGTGCCTTCAGAGGAACAAAGATTACGCAATTCACCGTGCCAGCGTCGTGCTCCCACATTGGCAATATGGCGTTCTCAGCTTGTAGTAAACTCTCAGAGTTGATGCTGATGCGAAATCAAAACCGCACTTATGGGCGCCTTTTCTATCAATTAAATGCCACTAACTTTAATTGCTATATAAATTGGAAAGACCATTATAATCTGTATCTTGATGTGAGCAAATGGCCGATTTCTCCGTATAGGCCTGAATGCAAAGACCAACTGAATGGCTGGGTACAGATAAATGACGGTTCCACAGTCAGTACATTCTCAGTTTATCACCCAGTGGATTGGGAAGCATCGGGCTTGAATGCCTACATCGTGGACGGTTACGATAAGAACAAGAAGATAGCAAGCACCATGAAAATGGGTAGAACCTCCACTGCCAATGGCGTGTTGATTGAAGGCTACAAGCAAAACGTCATTTACAAACTCAAGCGCCCCATCACAGAGCCCACCAATCCCGGCAATTACCTTCAGGGAACTGTTACGAGTGAGAATTTGGATCTGTATAAAGTGGCCTACGTGTTCGACAAAAAGGATAAGTATTTCTGGAAACCATCTTCTGGCTACAGAACTGAAGCAGGTTCGGCGTTCTTGCGACTGACCAGCACACAAGCAGGTAACACCACCAAAGTTTACATCGATCGCTGGTCGAAAGCCACAGGCGACATCAATGGCGACGGCGAAGTAAACGTGAGCGACGTTACCGCCCTCATCAACAAAATCCTCGGCAGCAGCACCTATTCCGACGCCGTGTGCGACATCAACGGCGACGGCGAAATCAACGTGAGCGACGTTACCGCCCTGATTAATCTGATTTTGAAGTAAAAGAAGACCCTCCCAACTGGGGGTGGATGGTAGGGACGCGATATTTCGCGTCCGCCGCAAATGGCTATTTTTCAATATGTTATCATTTTGTTGGGCGGACGTGAAATATCACGTCCCTACCGCATTAATCATTTCACACCTATTTAATCCATTGAAATCCAATTATCACCTATTTGTTTTTTAGGGTGTTAATAGGGTTTAATGGATTAAATAGGTGTTTTGCTCCCATCAGACCCATAACAGACCCAAGCGGACCCAAAGCAGACCTATCTCCCCAATAAAACTCGTTGATTTTTTTGTTGAATCT
>SAMEA104315429__coassemble_3158_pt1 | contig 6318 bp, 2 predicted proteins | sample SAMEA104315429__metabat2_high_PE_005 | metagenome-assembled genome bin SAMEA104315429 (sample SAMEA104315429) | gut metagenome | biome: Monkey gut; feature: monkey-associated habitat; material: faeces | place: China | collected 2013
TCACAAAACGGTTTGTGGCAAGGCAAAATTTAAAGATAATGCCATAACACTCCAATTATGTAACCACAGTGACAAAAGTGTATATTTTTTAGATTGTTATTTTAAGCAAGGATTTTCCAATTCTAAATGGTTTTATAGGTGGGACAGGCATCGTAGTTTATTAAAATTAAGTTTTGTTCCCTTGTATATACATCTTGGGTATACAGAAAGTGATTTAATTCGACTGCCATATGTTATCGACAAGGAACTCAATGACAGCTACTTGGTGAGAACAAAGATGCATTTTGACTCTATTCCTCCGGAAAGTACCAAGAAATATAGCTTCATTACCCAAAATTTCAAATTAATATCAAAAGTTATTGAAGATAGGGATTCTATTTCATTGTGTGATATAACAGCTTCAAAATTTTTGTATCTATCGCAAGCTAAAAATCAAGTTTGGTATTTAGAGTTAGCAATTTACAGCTCTATAAATTATATAAATCACTTTATTAAGCGCACAGCTAATATCCCTGAAAATTATGCACTATCGCAATTGATTGGATACCAGCCATTACTGATTAAAATAGAAATGGACTAATGACGTGTTTTTTATTTTGTATTACGCTTTTGTGACACATCAAAGGGTCGGTTCTTTTGGAGTGTTTACGATGCGTTGATACATTGGTGTTTGAATCGAAACATGCCGAAGGCATGTCCCTACGTTGTGATGTGATTTGCGCCCTCGCTTATTGTGGCAGGCATGAATCATCGCATATCATCAAGGCTCACACAGATTCAACGAGATTCAACGAGAAGATTATTTGTGAAAAATTTGTGTGAATTCGTGGCTGATTTAAAAAACCACGAATCACACGAATATTTTTTTGTTGAATCCGTGCGATTATTCTTGTTGAATCTGTGTGAGGGTTTTTTGTTCGTTGAGGGGAGTGGAGGGTGTTTTTTTGTGTGAATGGGGTGGGGGATTTTGATGTGCCGTGGTTTTTCTGTATTTTTGTGATAATTAAATTGTCACAAGCATGAATGAGGCTCTATTAAGTCAACTATTTCTTAAAGACACGGCGTTTCACGACCTGATGCGTCAGCATATCACCAATGTGCTGCTCATCGCTTCCACCTACGATGCGTTTATGATGGAGGAAGATGGGCGCGTGGAGGAACAGATTTTCTTTGAATACATGTCGCTCAACCTGTCGTCGCCCCCTCGTGTGACGCGAGTGTCGAACTACGATGAGGCTTTTGCCGCTATAAGTGTGAAGAAGTTCGACCTGATTATCGCCATGCCTGGTGTGGATGTGAGCGAAACCTTCGTGAAGGCGAAAGACTTCAAGCGACTTTACCCCGATGTGCCGTTTGTGGTGCTCACGCCGTTTTCGCGTGAGGTGTCGCGCCGCTTGCAGAACGAGGATTTCTCGGCTGTGGACTATGTGTTCAGTTGGCTGGGCAACGTGGACTTGCTGGTGGCAATCATCAAACTGATTGAAGACAAAATGAATGCCGACAACGATATTTCGCAGGTGGGCATTCAGATGATACTGCTGGTGGAGGACTCGGTGCGCTTCTATTCATCGATACTCCCCACGCTCTATAATTTCATTCTGCGGCAGTCGCAGCGCTTCTCCACCGAGGCGCTCAACGCCCACGAAACCATGATGCGTATGCGCGGTCGCCCGAAGGTGATGCTTGCCCGAAACTATGGTGAGGCGGTGGCACTCTACGACAAATACCGCGACCACATACTCGGCGTGATTAGCGACGTGTCGTTTGCCCGCGACGGTGTCAAAGACAAGCAGGCAGGCTTGAAGTTGGCGAGATACCTGCGGAGCCAAGATGCCAATTTGCCCATCATCATCGAGTCGAGCGATGTGGAGAACGCCGCCCACATGCAGGAGTTTGACGGCACATTCCTCGACAAAAATAGCAAAAAGCTGCCTGTGGACCTGGGCAACGCCATCATGAAGAACTTCGGCTTCGGCGACTTCGTAATCATCAACCCCACCACCGGCGAGGAGATTATGCGCATTCATAATCTGAAGGAGCTGCAAGACAATATTTTCAAGATTCCGGCAGACTCGCTGCTCTACCATGCGCGGCATAACCACATTTCGCGTTGGCTGTATTCGCGCGCCCTGTTTCCGATAGCGCAGGTGGTGAAGATGCACCACTTCCGCGACATCAGCGAGGCACCAGCCGTGCGCCAACTGTTTTTCGACCTGATTGTGAAGTATCGCAAGATGAAAAACCGTGGCGTGGTGGCAGAGTTCCACAAAGACCGCTTTGACCGCTACAGCAATTTCGCGCGCATCGGCAAGGGCTCGCTCGGCGGCAAGGGGCGTGGCTTGGCGTTTATCGACTCCATCATCAAAAACAATCCGGTGTGCGACAACTTTGAGGGCGCGGTGATTCGCATTCCCCACACCGTGGTGCTGTGTACCGACATTTTCGACGAGTTTATGGAAATGAACGGGCTGTATCCCACGGCGCTGTCGAATATTCCCGATGCCGAGATTTTGCAGGCGTTTTTGCGCGCCAAACTCCCCGAATCTGTGCAAAACGACCTCTATTCGCTCTACGATGTGTTTGATGGACCGCTGGCGGTGCGCAGTTCCAGTTTGCTCGAAGATAGCCATTATCAGCCGTTTGCCGGTGTGTATTCCACCTATATGGTGCCGCATTTCACCGACCGCGACCTTACCATCCGTCAACTCTCCGATGCGGTGAAGGGCGTGTATGCCTCGGTGTTTTTCGCCGACAGCAAGGCGTATATGGTGGCAACGAGCAACGTGATTGACCAGGAGAAGATGGCGGTAATCATTCAGGAGGCTGTGGGTGTGCAGCGCGGCGACTACTTCTATCCGTCGCTATCGGGCGTGGGGCGCTCGCTCAACTACTATCCTGTGGGCGACGAGCAACCAGCCGACGGCATAGCCGAGGTGGCGGTGGGCTTGGGCAAGTATATCGTTGACGGCGGCATGTCGCTGCGGTTCTCGCCTCGCCACCCTGCGCATGTGCTTCAAACCTCCACGCTCGACCTCGCCTTGCGCGACACGCAGCGCTATTTCTACGCCCTTTCCACCACAGCCGGAGAGGGAGAGTTTTCGATTGACGAGGGCTTCGACATCGCGCGCCTGAATGTGGACGACGCAGGCAAACAGGGTTTTTTGAAATATTTGGTATCGACCTACGACTATCAGAATGAGCGCATTGTGGATTCCGATGAGGGTGGAGGGCGCAAGGTGGTGACCTTTGCCAATGTGCTTCGCCACGATGTGTTCCCCTTGGCGCAGTCGCTTGACTTTATGCTCACCAAAGGTCAGCAGGAAATGGGCCGACCGGTGGAAATTGAGTTTGCCGGTGTGCTTGGCACCACCAAGGAAATACGCGAGGGCAACAAAGGCACGCTCTACTGGCTCCAGATTCGCCCCATGGTCGACCGTCGTGAAATGCTCGATGAGCATGTGCTCAACGCTTCGCCCGACCAACTGCTCATCAGCAGCAACAATGCGCTCGGCCACGGAATGATGGACGGGGTGCAACATGTGGTGATGGTGAAGCCCGAAAAATTTTCTATGGCAAATAATGTGCTGATAGCCGAGGAAATTGCAAAAATAAATCGTAACTTTACAGATTCAGGAGAGGGCTACATACTCGTGGGTGTGGGCCGATGGGGTTCGTCCGACACTGCTTTGGGCATTCCCGTGAAGTGGCCTCAAATTTCGTCGGCGCGCCTCATTGTGGAGGTGGCTGCTCCTGGCAATACCATCGAGCCAAGCCAAGGCACGCATTTCTTCCAGAATCTCACTTCGTTTGGAGTGGGCTATTTCACGGTGGGAATGAAGCGTGATGCCGGTATGGTCGATTTCGACTATCTGGCAGCCATGCCAGCGGTGTATGAGAGCGAGTTTGTGCGCATTGTGCGCTTCGATTCGCCTCTGCAAGTGGCGATTAATGGTATGAAAGGGCGCGGAGTGGTGATGAAGCCACACGCCAAACAACTTGATAATAATACTTGATAAGATATAAATATGGGATTTTTTAATGGTATTAAGCGAGCGTTCGGATTCTCCGACAATGGGGACGAACACGACGATGAACTCGATGGAATTGATGGTCGTGCGGCTCGCTCACCCTATGTCAATCCGTTTCGAAACGATACATCGCCAGCCGAACGTCACGACGCCGAACCTGCCGTGGAGCGTGTGGAACCTGCACGCAAGCAGGTGCAGCCTTCGCCTTCTGCCAGCGCAGAGGTGGAGGAGGGCATTGTGCCGCGCAGTAAGCACGAGGCTGTGAAAAAGGCGCAGCAGGCGGCGCAGGAAAAGGTGCAGCAGGCTGTTAGTGAGGCGGCTTCGACTGCCTCCACCAAGGTGCCCAGCGCACTGATCGACGACATCGCCTCGGTGCTGTCGGCGCACTTGGGCAATATGCCTGCCACAGCAGCCACCAACGATTCGCCTTTGCGCGAACGCCTGAAAGACAGCGAGAACCAGCGCCGTGCGCTCCAAACTCGTTACAACACCCTCACCGAGCGTGTCGCTTCGCTTGAAGGCGACATTGAGCACCTTGAAGTGGAGAAGAAAGCGCTTCAAAACAAGTTGAAGGTGGCGCAAGTGCAGTCGGGTGCTGTTGGCGATTCATCGGTGGAGGCACAAGTGGAGAACATCGCCACCGAATACAAGGAGAAAATGGAGGTGACCAACGCACTTCTCAACGAAATTCGCTCCGAGGCGGCTCGCAAGACGCAAGAGGTGGAGGAATTGCGCCAAAAGTTGGACGAGGCGCAAACTGCCAGCACCGTGGGCGCGAAAGAATTGGCTGAACTGAAGGAACAGGTGGCGGCACTGGAGAAGCAAACCGCTGAGCAAGAGGCGAAAATCGCTGCCGATGCCAAAGCCCACGCCGATGCCATTGCTGAAAAAGATGCCCTGATAGCGTCGATGAAGGACGAGGCCTCGGCTTCGGCATCTGCCAAAGAAAAGGAGATGATGGCTGAAATGGAGGATATGCTGAAGGATGTGGAAGACTTCAAGCAGAAGAAAATCGACGAAATGGAAGCCCTCAAGCAGAGTGTGGCAGAGGCAAACAAGGTTGCCGACGAGGCGAAGGAGCAACTCCTGCTGGCTCAAAACGAGAAAACCAAACTCACCAAGCAGGTGGCTGACCTCAATCGGCGTATGGCCGACACGGTGGAGCGTCACAACCGTCGCGATGTGAATGTTGCCAACCAAATCGACCATTTGAAGGAAAAACTCAAGGAGTCGGAGAGAAATCTCGCCGAGCGCATTGAGGCTTTGGGCAAATCGGAAGATGTGGTTGCCGCGCTCACCAAGGAACGAGATTCGTTGGCGTTGGAAAGTCAGAATACAGCAAAAGACTATGAACTCTTGCGCAAAGAATTCGAGGGAGCGAAACTCGTACACGAGGAAATTCGTGAAGAAAGCGAACTCGCCAAGAAGCAAATCGAGGAATTGAACCAAAATAAAGCATCGCTTGCCACTTCTGTGGAGGAAAAAGATGCGGAAATCGCAAGTTTGCTGCAAAAACTGAAAGATTCAGAGGCGGCGCAGGTTGAGGCGGAGAAAATGGCGCAACTTGAAAAGGATATGTCGGCTTTGGAGAAGGAAATGACGGCATTGAAGGCGGAAAACGCCCAGTTGCACCAGGCCAACAGTGTGCTTGAGCAAACCATCGACACCCTTTCGTCGCAGCAGCAGTCGCTCAACGACTTGGCTAACGAACTGATTCTCCAAGCCGAGGAACAGCCCGAAGAGGAACAGTTGATAGAAGATTTAGAGCCTCCTGTCGCCGAGGAACCTTCGGTGGAAATGGAAAAGGCGGAAGACTCAGCCCCTGTTTCTGCCGATGAAGTTGTGGCAGAGGTGGAGGAAGCGGAGAAAACTCCAGTTGAGGAATTGCCCTTGGCTGATGATGAAGCACCGATGAAGGCAGAAACCGAGGCTGCGTCAGAGCCTGCCGAGGTCGAAAGCGCTCCTGCCGAGGCTGCCACTTCTGATTATGGTGAGGGAATCGACGATTTTCTCGACGATATCGATTGGCTTGTGCCATCGCCGCCGTCGAATAAAAAGCCCCAGCCACCCGAACCTGAGCCCGAACCTGTGCCGGAAAGAAAAAAACCAGATAGCCGCCAAATGTCGCTTTTCTAATTTTTTTCGTGGTGCTGTGCAGATTTGTTGTGGAATTGTAGCAGGACTGAAATTTTCTTAAAAAATTCATTTCTTATATTATATAATGTGTGGGTCGCGGTGCGGCTCGCACATTGCTTTTTTGGGGCGGTTTTGGCGTGTGAAAAAGTTTTTG
>SAMEA104315429__coassemble_3201_pt1 | contig 6258 bp, 5 predicted proteins | sample SAMEA104315429__metabat2_high_PE_005 | metagenome-assembled genome bin SAMEA104315429 (sample SAMEA104315429) | gut metagenome | biome: Monkey gut; feature: monkey-associated habitat; material: faeces | place: China | collected 2013
CCCAGTTCAATAGAAAATTACTGAGTGGAATCAAAAACAAAAACATAAAAAACAGTCTTTAGCCGATGCCAGTGCTTCGCACCTGTCGTTAGTGCTGTGGCATGGCTGATTTCAAGCAGAACAACATAAACCACAAACCAAAGGGACGGTTCTTTTGGTTTGCCTTTGGCATATACAAACCAAAAGAACCGTCCCTTTGGTTTGTTCGGGTGGGTGCTAACAAAACGGCACCCCAAAGGCATTGATTGATGCTTTTGGGGTGCTGTGATGAGGTGATATGAGTGTGGTCACAAACTATTGACGGCGTTTGGGGAACAACTCGCGGTAGATGCGCGAGGTGGCTCCGATGTGGGTGGAGATATAGTTGCCGGCAATGTTGCCACTGTTTTCGAGCGCGGCTGGATTGTTGAGCATCTTGTCCATCAGGTCGGCGAACTCTTGCGCATTGTTGATGCAATGACCGCCACCGAAGGCTATGAGGTCGTGCGCCTCGGCAAACTTGCCAAATTTCGGACCAAACACCACCGGTATGCCATACACGGCTGCCTCGTTGATATTGTGAATGCCTGCGCCAAATCCACCGCCGATATATGCCATCTGGCCATAGCGGTAGAGCGATGAAAGAATGCCGAAGCAGTCAATCACCAAGCAGTCGAGTTCGGCAGCATTCTCTGCGCTTGTGGCACTGTAAAGCCCTGCCTTGCGGCGGGTTTTGCCAACAATGGCACTGAGGCGTGCGGCATCGAACTCGTGTGGAGCCACTATCAACTTCATATTGGGGTGCTCGTTGAAATACGGCATCACAATATCCTCGTCGGGCTGCCACGAACTGCCCATCACCAAAGTGAAGGAACTGTTAGCCACAAACGATTCTATCACAGGAAATTCCTTGGCTGCGCCTCGCACATCTGCCACGCGGTCGAAGCGTGTGTCGCCAGCCACTTCCACCTTGTCAATGTTGATAGTCTTGAGCAGTTGACGCGATTCCTCGTTTTGCACGAAAATGCGTGTGAAGCAGCGGAGCATGTCGCGGAACATGCCACCCCACGGACGGAAGAAGATTTGCCCCTCACGGAAAATGGACGAAATGATGTAGGTGGGGATGGCCCTGCGTTTCAGTTCGCTCAGGTAGTTGCCCCAGAACTCATATTTCACAAAAATCGCCATCGAGGGATTCACCAAGTCGATAAACTTCCTCACTTCCGATGGCACATCGAATGGGAGGTAGCACACCACGTCCACCTTGTCGTAATTCTTGCGCACTTCGTAGCCACTGGGCGAAAAGAAACTCAGCACGATGTGTGCGTCGGGGTTTTCGCTCTTGATGCGCTCAATCAGCGGACGGCCCTGCTCAAATTCGCCAAGCGATGAAGCGTGAATCCAAATATTCTTGTTTTCGGGATTAAGCGTGGCGTGCAGCAAGTCGAAAGTGCGTTTTTGCCCGTCAATCATCAAGCGTGCCTTATGGTTGCGCAATGCAGCCAAACGCACACCCAGCCTATACGCTTTAATTCCTAAATTATATATTGCTCTCATTACTCTCTCTAAAAATTGCTTTGCAGCATTCTGCCGCCACGCAAGTATTTCTTGCTGCGACGATGCTTCCAAAGGTCTTGGTCTATGTAAAAGCGGCAACTCACCTGTTGCCAAAATCCTGTTATCTTATCTGTGGCATGGAAGGTGAGCGACGCGTTGAGGTCGATGAAGCGCGTCTGCACGATATGGGCACGCAGGTCGGTGCGGCTGTAGAACTTGGAGCAATAGTAGGAGTCGCCCAAATTGAGTTCGCTGCCATACTTGTTCCAAAGTGGGAAAAGATTGCCACCAGCATACACATTCTGCTCTGCCTCAAGCCATTTCCAACGGCCTTGCACATTGCCGATGAAGCCGCAAGGTGCTTTCCAGCCGTTCTCTTCCGAACGGTCGCGCTCAAGGTTGATGATGGCACCTGCCTTCACTTTCAGCGATGCCTTTGGCGCAATTTTCCAATCGAAGCCAGCCATGGGGTTGACAGTAACATCATCGTTCACGCCTTCGCCCTCTGGTGCCAGTTTTGATTTTGCCAGATGATTGTATTGCACATGGCCTCCTATCCACACATTGCCCACATACGCCTTTCCGCTGATGAGCACATTGAATGCCTCGCGACGGAAGTCGGCTTGCTGCTGTCGCCAGTCTAAGAACAGTTGCGCATAGCCACGTTCGGGGCGCTTCTGATACTGGGCAAGCACACCGCGAATGTTGGGCTGGCGGTAAGCCAGCGAGTCGCTCCACAGGTAGCGTGGGGCGTGCTCCACCATTTCGGTGCGTGGAATCATACCCACATTCACACTCCAGCCCTTGTGGCGGTACTGGTAGTAGAGCGTGGGCGACACCTTGGCATCGGCAGCGTCGGAGTTGAGGGGTTGTAGCCAACTCACACCGCCTTTGAGCGTGTGGCCGTTTCGCTGATTGCCCAACTGTATGCCGATTTCTGGTGCCAAGCGGGTGAAGAGGAAAGTTTGGTCGGGGCGAAGTTCGTCGCCACCCTCACGGTTGGCAAAGTGTGAATCGAAATCCACACTCCACACCACTTCCTGGGCATTGCCATAAGCCACGCCCATAAGCCACATCGCCATCACGACCAACCACTTTTTAGCCATGTCTGTGCCTACTGTATATTATTCATTAGGAAGGTGAATAGCCTCTACGCCACGCTTGATACGGGCGATGGTTTCTTCCTTTCCAAGCAAACGAGTGATTTCAAACATGTGAGGGCCTTTACATTCGCCCACCACAGTGAGGCGGAACGCGTTCATCACGTTGCCCATGTGGTATTCGTTGCCCTTAATCCAAGCCATCACGGTGGCTTCGGTTGCGGCAGCGTCGGTGAAGTCGGCGATGCCTTCAAGCACGGTGATGAGTTCGCCCATCAGTTTTGGTGTGTCTTCTTTCCAACGCTTTTTCACGTCTTTTGGAGCGTATTCCACAGGAGCCTGGAAGTAGAATGCGGCGTTGGTCCAAAGGTCTTTCACGAAGTTGATGCGGTTTTTCACCGTGCCCACTGCCTCGGCAATGTATTCGTCGGTGAATTGAGCCACGTCAACATGCTCGGCGAGCACTGGTTTGAACAGTTCGGCAAGAGCCGCATCGTCGGTAGCCATCAGATATTCGTGGTTGAACCATTTTGCCTTTTCGAAGTCGAATTTTGCGCCACTCTTTGAGCAGTGTGCAAACGAGAAGTCGCGAATCAGTTCGTCCATGCTCATGATTTCGCGGTCGTCGCCTGGGTTCCAGCCAAGGAGCGAGAGGAAATTGACCACTGCCTGTGGCAGATAGCCGCTCTCACGGTAGCCTGAAGAGATTTCGCCGCTCTTGGGGTCGTGCCATTCGAGTGGGAAAACAGGGAAACCAAGACGGTCGCCGTCGCGCTTGCTCAACTTGCCTTTGCCATCGGGTTTGAGCAGCAGTGGCAGGTGCACAAATTCAGGTTGGGTGTCGGCCCAGCCGAATGCCTCGTACAGAAGCACGTGCAATGGTGCGCTTGGCAGCCATTCCTCGCCACGAATCACATGGCTCACCTCCATCAAGTGGTCGTCCACGATGTTTGCCAAGTGGTAGGTGGGCAGGTCGTCGGCACGCTTGTAGAGCACCTTGTCGTCGAGAATGGAAGAGTTGATGGTCACATCGCCACGAATAAGGTCGTGTACCACCACGTTGCGTCCTGGCTCAATCTTGAAGCGCACCACATAGTTGGTGCCTGCGTCGATGAGTTTTTGCACTTCCTCGGCAGGGAGCGAGAGCGAGTTGCGCATACTCATGCGAGTGGATGCGTCGTATTGGAAGTTCTTGATTTCGCAACGCTTTGCGTCGAGTTCTTCGGGAGTGTCGAATGCGATATACGCCTTGCCGTCGTCGAGCAGTTGCTTCACATACTTGCGGTAGATGTCGCGGCGCTCGCTTTGTTTGTAGGGTCCGTATTCGCCACCTTCTGCCACGCCTTCATCAATGCCTATGCCGAGCCAGTGAAGTGCCTCGTTGATATACGCTTCTGCACCTGGCACGAAGCGGTTTGAGTCGGTATCTTCAATGCGGAGAATCATTGTGCCACCGTGCTGGCGAGCAAACAGATAGTTATACAGTGCAGTACGCACTCCACCGATGTGAAGCGGACCTGTTGGAGATGGTGCAAAACGCACTCTAACCTTTCTTTCCATTATAGTTATGCTGTTTTCTTGTTTTGTTAAATTGAAATATCGTGCAAAATTACAAAAATATCACGACTTACACATTATAATCAATGTGATTTAATGGTGTGGCGCAGAAAACCTATTTGAGCAATGCCGAAATCTGGTCTAAAACGCCGTGACCGGTTGGGTCTACGCGACATGGGGTGACTGCCACCCAGCCATCTTCCACAGCGCGCACATCGGTTTCGGCATCGTCGGGATTGTCGAGGCGGTATTCACCTGTCACCCAGTAATAATCGAAGCCACGAGGGTCCATGCGGTGCTCAAACTCTTTCACCCATCTGCCCATGGCTGTGCGCACCACCTTCATGCCTTTGGCATTTTCGGGCATGTTCACGTTCAGGCAGATGCCGTCGGGCAATCCGCTTTCGAGCACCCTTTCGAGCACATTTTCAATCCACGGCTCGTAGGAGGTGAAGTCGGATTCGGGGGCAAACGGCTCGGCGGAGAATGCCACAGCAGGCAAATGATGCACCGCAGCCTCAAACACCACGCCCATCGTTCCGCTGTAAAGTGTGCAGATGCCATAGTTGTAGCCATGGTTGATGCCCGAAAGCACCAAATCAGGTTTGCGGCCGCCAAGCAGTTGGTCGAGGGCGAGTTTCACGCAGTCGGTGGGCGTGCCTGGCACTTGATACTCGGTGTAGCCTTCCTCTTCTTTCAACTTCAACGCGCGCAGAGGTTCGAAGAATGTGATGGAACACCCCTTGCCACTTTGCTGCATTGCAGGAGCCACAGCCACCACATCGCCATATTTACGAGCCACTTTTATAAGGGTCTTAATACCGTTGAACGAGAATCCGTCGTCGTTGCTGATCAAAATCAGCGGTCGTTTTTCTTGATTTGACATATTTATATCTATATATCTATATTTCATTTCTTTTATATCTATATTTCTACAAAGATAGTGCAAATCGAACGCAGAGCAACAAGCTTGATTGATTGCTATGCTGAGATGCAGCCTATTTTCTACAAAGATAGCAAATTTTTACCAAAGCCATCGCTTTTTCCTTTTTATCCCAAATCGGTCATTAGGGATTGTGGCTCATACGGTCTAATGACTGATTTGGGTTTATCCGAATTTTGGACCAAAAACGCACAAAACAGAGGCACAAGAAGGCGAAAAAACAAGGAAAACGACAAAAAATGCACTTTTTTTGAAAAAAACGCAGATTTTTTTTGCAGGTTTCAAAAATTGTCGTAACTTTGCACTCGCAATTCGGAAACGAATAAACATCATGACTCCGTAGCTCAGTTGGTAGAGCAATTGACTCTTAATCAATGGGTCGAGGGTTCGAGCCCCTCCGGGGTCACCAAAAGCCTCCTTTCAAAGGAGGCTTTTTTTATTCCCCCCACCCCCTCCCACAAACCAAAGGCAAACCAAAGGGACGGTTCTTTCGGTCTGTTACAAAGAAAGGACTAACACGGTTCTGTGAATAAATACTGGGGGCACCAAAACAAAAAACATAAAAAACAGCCTTTTGGCACGCCAAAAGGATAAAAACCGCTCGCCTTCGGCGAAAAAACCCGGTAGGGACGTGATACTTCACGTCCGCCCATAATTGTAGTATCATATTGAGTATCAATCATTTGGTGCGGACGCGAAGTATCGCGTCCCTACCATGCAAAATCGTTTGGGAGATTTGATTCCGCTTTTTCCCAAGAAATCATTTTATCATCAGGGTTTTTTCGCCGTAAAACGGCGCGCGGTTTTTATCCTTGGGGCAATGTGGTGAGCCCTCGTTAGAGGGTGGTGGAGGGATTGTGTGGTTGGCGGCATGGAAACTCGTTTCCAATGACGCAAAGCGCACAGTCGCACCGCCAAATGCGAAGCATTCCACATTGCCCCATGGCTGTTTTTTATGTTTTTGTTTTTGATTCCACCCACGATTCGGCATCTCCGATGCCCAACCCTACGCCCCATAAATTTTTACGAATTATTTTTGTGAATAAAACCACCATATAATGCCATTATTTGTTTTGAATGTGAAGTTGGAGTGGGGATTTGTATAAAAATTCATTAAAATAT
>SAMEA104315429__coassemble_3543_pt1 | contig 5813 bp, 7 predicted proteins | sample SAMEA104315429__metabat2_high_PE_005 | metagenome-assembled genome bin SAMEA104315429 (sample SAMEA104315429) | gut metagenome | biome: Monkey gut; feature: monkey-associated habitat; material: faeces | place: China | collected 2013
TAATTTCTAATCTCTAACTTCTGTGGGAGCGGATGTAGAGGGGGACGGCGTTGGCGGTGTTGGGGGCGATGACTTCAGACGCCACGGCTTTCACTTCAGGGAAGGCGTTCTCCACCGCCACGCTGTGGGTGGCAACTTGCATCATGGCTATGTCGTTGCGGTTGTCGCCAAACACCACCACTTGCTCCACGCCCACTTCTGCCTGCATCTGCTTCACCGCAGCGGCCTTGCTCACGCCCGGCGCATAGATTTCAAGCAAACCAGCCGATGGGTCGAAAATATCGTGATAGAACACAGCCGAACATTGGATTGTGGATGTCACTTCCTCGTAGATGGGGCGCAGACGTTCGTAGTCTTGCATCGAGAAAATGAGCATCGTCTCATCGGGGCTATGCAAATAGTCGGGGGAATCGAGGATAAACTTCTTCAACTCCAGCCCTTGCCGCTCGTCCACAAACTGCTGCTCTTGCGCCGAGAGCGTGCCTTGGTGATGAGCGTGGATGATGCTGCCGTGGCGGCGATAGATGAGCGGATTGAGCCCATGACGGTGATACACGGCGCACACCGCCTCAACCGTGGCTTGCGGAATCACATTCACATGGCTGTAATCGCCCTTTTGGCTATCCCATGTGGCGGCTCCGTTGAGCACGATAAATGGCAAACGGGTATGCAGCCGGCTAAGCATCGGCACCACAGTGGCAGGAGTGCGCGCAGTGGCAACGGTGAACAGCAACCCATCGTCGAGCATCGGGTTGAGCACCTCAACAGCCTCAGCAGAAACCTGCGAATTGGCATCAAGTAGCGTGCCATCGAGGTCGGTAATATATAGCGTTTTCATATCAGTTTCACGTTTTATTGCTAATTATCATATAATCAAATAACTACAGTAGGTAAATACCGATTTCCGCACGTTTTGAAATGGCAAAAATGCCGATTTCCGCATATTTCAAAATGGGGAAAATGCCGATTTCCGCACGTTTTGAAATTAGTCGAAAAGTGAGAGTTGTTTGTGTTCGAGATTGAAACTTTTGCGGTGGTAGGGAGTGATGCCGAAGCGTTCAATAGCGGCATAATGCTCCTTGGTGGGATAGCCCATGTTGTGGTCCCAGCCATATTGCGGATATTCCTCGGCAATGCGGCGCATATACTCATCGCGGTGCGTTTTCGCCAAAATCGACGCGGCAGCAATGCTCATCATCTTTCCGTCGCCCTTCACGATGGTCTGATAGGGCGTGTCGCCATAGGGCTTAAACTTGTTGCCGTCGACCAAAACAAACTCCGGGCGCACCTTGAGTTGGTCGAGCGCACGGTGCATCGCCAAAATCGAGGCGTTGAGAATGTTGATGCGGTCGATTTCTTCTGGCCACACATGCGCCACAGCCCACGCCAGCGCCTGCTCCTCAATCACGGGGCGCAGCAGATTGCGCTTCCGCTCGGTGAGTTGTTTGCTGTCGTTGATAATGTCGTTGTGAAAATCGGGGGGCAAAATCACCGCGGCGGCGGTCACCGGACCCACGAGCGGTCCACGACCAGCCTCATCGCACCCGGCTTCGATTCGTCCTTCAACTAAAAAGCGTTGTAATTCCATAAATTCAAAATTACTATAAAATTCTATAAAAAAACCACCTTTGTATCGTTTTTTTCTTTAAGTTTGCATTACTATGGCACAAGAAATAGAACGAAAGTTCCTTGTAAAAGGCGATTTTAAGGCGGAAGCATACAAGGCGACGCATATCACGCAGGGCTATCTCTGCTCTGTGGCAGAGCGCACGGTGCGCATACGCATAAAAGACGACAAGGGTTACATCACCGTGAAGGGAATTGCAAGCGAGAGCGGCGTGTCGCGCTTCGAGTGGGAAAAGGAAATTCCTGTGGAAGATGCCCGACAGCTCCTACTGCTTGCCGAGCCTGGCATTATCGACAAAACGCGCTATCTGATTAAGGCTGCCGACGGTGTTCACACCTGGGAGGTTGACGAATTTTACGGCGACAACGAGGGGCTGACGATGGCGGAAATCGAACTTGCCGACGAGCACGAAGCGTTCGCCAAGCCCGAATGGCTCGGCGAAGAAGTGACAGGCGACACCAGGTATTTCAACTCCATGTTGATGAAAAACCCTTACAAAAGTTGGAAATAAACCATCAATCCACTTGATATAAAACACAAACTCTGGGCGTTATGATAGAGGTGAATACGAGAATACACGACAAGTTTTCCATAGAGTTCAAAACGAGCTTTGTGGCGCGACGCAAGGTGAAGGACAACGATTTCTCCGCCTACATGTGGTTTTTCATTCCTCACAACCTCGACATCAATCGTGAGACTTATCCCAAGTCACGCTTCTATCAAGACATCAAGTCGTATGTGCGTGTAATCACGCCCAAATTCCTGCTTCAAGACATAGTGGGCGGCAGTGGCATTCCGTTCACCAATCTTAAGGCGGCGTTTCAGGATTTGGCATCGTCGCCCACTCGCTCCGCCACCAAGGAGTATGAGTATCAAGTGAAGATGTTCTCTGCCATCACCCACAGCGCGGCCCGCAACGGATGCTACAATCTGATGGGTTCGCACATTTTGCCCGAAGTGGTGCCCACGCTGTGCGCGCAGTATTTGCAGGCGTTCGACGAGGTGCTGCGTGCCTTCCGATCGCTGCGCACTATCGTGTACCAGCCCACCATTGCCGACGGCATACGCAATTATTTCCGCTACGGCGATGAGTTTATCAGCAATATGTTTAAACTCTACACCACCCTCATTCTCGATTTTATGCAGAAAGATGCAGAGCATCGTGAACTGTTTGCTGCCTCTATCAAGAGGCTCCAGACCGAGATTAGCCGTGAGAATGCCTACAGGGATAAGGTGGGATATGTGAACTTGAAGGAAAACGATGCGAAAAACAACCGCTACTTGATTTACCGTAGCGGTGTGCTGAAAAAATACGTTGACAGCGACCTCTACTTGAATGTGCCGAAGAAGAAAGATGGCAAACTGGTGGAGCAACTGTATTTGGGCATTGCCGCCGGGCTGGCGATGATGTTTGCCACGGTGGTGAGTTTCTTTTTCCAGCAGAAATTCGGCAATTTCACTCTGCCGTTTTTCATCGTGCTGGTGATTAGTTACATGATTAAAGACCGCATCAAGGAACTGTCGCGCTACTATTTCGCGCATCGCATTGGCAACAAATATTTCGACAATAAGGCGGAAATACTGCTCAACGAGGATAGAATAGGCACCATCAAGGAGGGAATGGACTTTATCACCCACAAGAAGGTGCCTGAGGAAGTGAAGCGTGTGCGCTACAGCAAGCGACTGATGGAGGTGGAGAATAGGGTGACCGATGAGAAGGTGATGCTCTACCGCATGGCGCTGCACATCGACAGGGTGAAACTCAACCACCTCTCGCACTACGAAACCGCCGGCATCAACGACATTATTCGCTTCAACGTGAACAACCTATTGCAGAAGATGGACAACCCGAAAGTGAACATTCGTCACATGAACGACGATGGCACGGTGGTGACCATTCCATGCGACAAAATCTACTATGTGAATATCGTGCTCCAACTCCGCTACGAGAGCGACACCACGTTGCGCCGCTTCCGCGTGACGCTTACTCGCAACGGCATCGAATCAATCAACGAAGTGGAAATCGACTAAATCAAATCATCAACTCGTTGACTTGCTGACTCGTTGTCTCGTTGACCCGTTGACTCGTTGACTTATACACCTCTCACCTTCTCCAAGGCGGAGGCGTGGAATATGTATTTACCGTCGGCGGGTCGCACCACGCAGCGTGCCATGTCGAAGATAGGGAGTTCGCCATCGGGAAGCGTGAACAGCAGAATGCGGTTGCCATAGTCAACGGCGGCTGGGTCGCAAACGCCAGGGCGCGTCCACTCGTTGTGCTGATAGGCGGCTTCGGGCACATTTGGCTGCAAAAACAGCGTCACACTCTTTTGCCAAGCCTTAAGTTTCCATTCCACAGGGCGCACACACTCTGGCGGCACCATCGCCGTCACCACTCCGTTGTCTGCCACCATCACCGACAAACGGTCTTTCACATCTTCCACAGGCACAATACCATCGGGAGCCGACAGCAGCAGCGAAGCATACCACTTGCGAATATGGATAAGCAAAAGTTCGTCAATATCGATGCCATCGGTGCGCTCAATGGCGCAACCGTAGTGCGCAGGTTGCAACTGCATCATCGTTTTCCACAAATCCAGCATTTCGCTCTCAGAAAGTTCCATAAATTGTGAAGTGTTCTCCATAGTTTTTTTCGCGCAAATTTACGCCCCACACCACATCGCCATCAACACCAAAATGGCAATACAAATCCCACAGCCTTGCTCCATCCCTCGCTCCAAATCCACTCCATGCCTCACACAGATCGCACAGATCTCACAGGATTTGCACGCCTGATGTTAAATCTCACTCTAAGTTTTTTTAAATCTTATCCGTAAAATTCGCTGAATCCGTGTTCGCCTTCCCTGCTTTGAACTTGCGTTTTTTGTTGAATCTCGTTGAATCTGTGTGAGGTAAAATAATAAATTCTGTGTGAGGGAATTGTATGATAGTGTTGGATTTTTCTGAGAAAATTGGTAACTTGCAGCATTAAACTAATGATTTGTTATGAAGGTATTTCAACATGTAAGTGATATTGGCGACTTGAAAGCCGCTGTGAAAGAAGCACTTGAAGTGAAGCAAAACCGCTTCGCGCACAAGGCTCTCGGTGAAAACAAAACGCTCTTGATGGTGTTTTTCAACTCCAGTCTGCGCACTCGCCTGAGCACACAAAAGGCTGCTATGAACTTGGGAATGAATGTGATTGTGCTTGATGTGAATCAGGGCGCATGGAAACTCGAAACGGAGCGTGGAGTGATTATGGACGGCGACAAGAGCGAGCATCTGCTGGAGGCTATACCTGTGATGGGCTGCTACTGCGATGTGATTGGGGTGCGCTCGTTTGCACGCTTCGAAAACAAGCAAGACGACTACGAGGAACGCATTTTCAACCAGTTTGTGAAATACTCCGGCCGCCCTGTGTTTGCGATGGAAACTGCCACCGTTCACCCTCTTCAGGCGTTTGCCGATGTAATCACCATTGAGGAACATAAGGAGGTGGAGCGACCCAAGGTGGTGCTCACATGGGCTCCTCACCCCAAGGCGCTCCCACAGGCTGTGCCCAACTCGTTTGCCGAATGGATTACAGCCACCGACTACGATTTCGTGATTGCCTGCCCCGAAGGCTACGAACTCGACGAGCAGTTCACCCGTGGTGCAAAAATCACGCACAACCAAGACGAGGCTTTGCGCGATGCCGACTTTGTGTATGCCAAAAACTGGAGTTGCTTCCGCGACCCCAACTACGGCAAAATCATCAGCAAGGATATGAACTGGACCATCACCGCCGAGAAGATGGCACTCACTCGCAACGCCCAATTTATGCACTGCCTGCCTGTGCGTCGCAATATGATTGTGACCGACGAGGTGATAGAGGGCGAACGCTCGCTGGTAATCCCCGAAGCCGCCAACCGCGAAATCTCCTGCCAAGTGGTGCTCAAACGCATCCTCGAATCCCTCGCCTAACCCCACAGCAAGACAAATTTTGATATAAAAATACACCTATTCAATCCATTATCATCCTATTGACACCTAAGAAAAAAACGGGTGTGAATTGGGTTTTAATTGGATTAAATAGGTGTTTTGTTTTTTAACCTGTAAAGGCAATATCCTGTAAAGGTATATTTTTATTTTGGAAATGATATACAAGTTGTCCCGAAGAAGATGCGATGAAATTCCGTTAGGAATT
>SAMEA104315429__coassemble_3990_pt1 | contig 5295 bp, 7 predicted proteins | sample SAMEA104315429__metabat2_high_PE_005 | metagenome-assembled genome bin SAMEA104315429 (sample SAMEA104315429) | gut metagenome | biome: Monkey gut; feature: monkey-associated habitat; material: faeces | place: China | collected 2013
TCCAATGACGCAAAGCGCACAGTCGCACCGCCAAATGCGAAGCATTCCACTTTGCCCCAAGGCTGTTTTTTATGTTTTTGTTTTTGATTCCATTCACAATTCGGCAACATTGCATAATCTATCCCCACTAATTTTCCACTGAACCGGGACATGCCTTTGGCATGTTTCCAATGTGCTGATACATTGCTGTTTGCAGCGAAACATGCCAAAGGCATGTCCCTACGCTATGGCGTTATTGAGAGATTTTAGAGCCGTTGGAAACGGCATATTGTGGTTAACTCCATGCAAGCTCGCTTGCGAGCGCAGCTTGGAGTTAAAATCAGATATAGCGGTGAGCGTCGGAGACGGTCGGTCGTGGTAGCATGTTCTTGACCATAACCGACCCTCTACGAGGCTCATACCCTCTTTAGCATAATCTCCAAGCTGCGCTCATTTGCTCCTGCGGAGCTTCATTCGCTTGCATGGAGTTAACCACGATTAGCCGTTTCCAACGGCTGAAGCCTATTCAAGATTTTTACCACATTTGCTATTTCCTGACTTATTCAGTGCTCTCGCCTTTGGCATGTTTCAATGCAAACACCAATGTGTCAACGCATTGGAAACAAGTCAAAGGCATATCCCTACGCTATGGCGTTATCGTTTCGGGAGATTTAACCCAAATCGGTGCGCAGTGTCATGTTGCCGGTCTCGTTATCTCCTTATTTTTTCCAATGCATAGTATATCAATATGGATATAGAAAGGTATGCAACAAAGTAAACAATATGGAGCAGGAGTATATAGTACCATTTGTTGAGTTTTGTCTTATCGTAATAGTCCATTATCTTTTCGCCTCGATTATTATGCTTATAATAAAAGTATATGAGTATCAATATTAAGGCCATGCCCAACAACATTACATGAGTGGGAGGATAGCCATAGGTTAAAAATAACTGAGGAAAGAATACTTCGTAAGCCTCACTCATCAAAATTAAAGCGAAACCAAGAGGAAAACTATATCCAATGACTCCTCCAAAAAAAATCCCTCTATCCTCTGGCGCAACGTTATCTTTAGTCCATATATAAAAATATAAATCAAAAATACACATCTTATTATTAGTATTTAAGTTTGCCATTAAAATTCTTTCTCCACCCAATCATAAAAATCATCTCCCCACATAGCGTCTGCTATGCCTAACCCTACAGAGGAGGCGCGTTCCGTCTCGTCCTCGCCAAGCAGACTCCACACCCGATTGTCCCCGGCGTCAACCGAAGTGAGCGTGCCGAGCGTGCGATTGTGCCGCCCTATGCAAATTTGCGAATTATCCACGACATACACAACACTCGCCACGTTTTTTCCGTCACCATGCCCATTTTATTGCCACGTTAAAGTGATATTAACTAAATTCGTCTATGATAAATAAATACAGGAAAAACAATCCAAAAAGCACGGCAAGACATGCTCCAAAAGACAACGAATAAACCCACCACTTGTCAAAAAGATGGCTCTGTTCGTAATAATCTATTATTTTTTCGCCCCTACCATTGCGCAAATAGTAAAAAAAGACAGGTATAGTTAGCACAACACCTATAGTTATTAGATATTCTGACGGAATGTCTAAACCGCTCCATATAAACGCATGAATGATGTCATGAACCATATAACACAATACCAGAATGAGCGGGAAGAAACCAGATGCGCCCATCGTAGCCTGGCCTCTTCCCTTTGGGCTTAGATACTTACTCCAAGTGTAGAAATACAAATTAATAATTTTCATCATATTATAAATATTAAAAAATACTTTTTAGAATTCTTGTTCAACCCAATCATAAAATTGCTCGCCCCAAAAAATACTAAGCGGATATAACCAGATAAATTTTAATTAGGTATCATGATTGCTGTCAGCAAAGTAAAATAATGAGCGAGGATAATGATGCCTGTATTACAAAAAAAAGTGGCAGTATATAATACCATTTGTTGATTTTTTTGTTATCATATTTTCTGAATATTTTATTTCCTTTGTCGTTACGCCGATAGAACAGATAGATGCAGACAAGAATGAAAATTACCATTATCATGATATACTTTGGATATATTTCAATATTATAAAAATCTCCAATCGCCTTGCATATTCCAAACGAGGCTGGTGCAATAGGAAATATGAATCCAAATGCGCCACTGGACACACTTCCACCTTCACTTCCTCCATCTTGAATTTTACCATTGATATAAAAATAAAACTCAGTCGTTCCAACCAAGAGGTTCTTTGCCTGTTTAAAAATTTTCATCAATCCAATCGTATAATTGTTCCCCCTTCACTTTTTTCTTATATAAAAAGGGAATCTATTATTTTTTCACCTCCCACACCAACGAATGCAAAAAAAATGTAGTAGGAGAACAATGTGAACAAGGTAAAATACCATTTGCCTATTTTAGTATGCTCTTTGTAATAAGCGATTATTTTTTTACCTCGGTCATTGTGCTTATAGTAAAGAAACACAAAAAAAGTCATCATAACAACGATACAAAAGCCGGCTTCATTAGGTATTTTTATTAACATCCATTTTTGGAAAAAGTGCTCAATTAGCGATACTATAATTATATTTGGCCAAAGAAATCCCAAGGCACCTAAGCTGACAGACCCGTCATCGAATCGGAGAATGCTACTAGCATAAAAATATATATCAAATATCTTCATAGTCACTTGAATTACAACGTATCACCTATCCAATCGTAAAATTCCTCCCCCAAAAGAGCGTCAGCCATGCCCAAACCAACAGGTTAAAGGACTCAACCAATGCCATTTCGTCTGTAATTTTAGTGGTCTGCTTTACTCTAATAATTCAATTATGAGCAAAAATATTGAAACATAAGACACGACAAACGCTATATGGAGAAGCAGTAAATTATACCACTTGTTGTATTTTGACTTTTCGTAATAGTCAATTACTTTTTCACCTCTACCATTATGCCGATAATAAGCATAAATGAGTATCAGAATTATGCATAGAATTATAACATATGTAAAAAAACTATGATAAATCTGGTAATAGAAGAGTGTTATAAAAACTTTATTTATCGCGTATAAAGCGAAAATAGCAGGGAATGCAAATCCTATGATTCCGTCAGAAACACACCCTCTATCATTTGCATATCTACTTTTACTCCATACATAAAAATATAAATCAAGAATACTCATATTTGTTAATATCTAAAGATCTTGTTCTACCCAGTCGTAGAATTGCTCTCCCCAAATAGCGTCAGCCAGTCCTAACCCAGCAGAGGGGGCGCGTTCCGTCTCGTCCTCGCCAAGTAGGCTCCACACCCGATTGCCCCCGACGTCAACCGAAGTGAGCGTGCCGAGCGTGCGATTGTACCGCTCTATGCAAATTTGCGAATTATCCACGACATACACAACACTCGCCACGTTTTTTCCGTCGTAAGTCCACTTTTTCGAGTTCCCTCTAATGGTTAGCCCCGACTGATACACTTGGGATGGGGGAGGGGCTGTGGGGGCTGGTCGAAAAGCGAAATAAAGTGGTATAAATGTAAAAAAGTGTTTTTTGAGGGGATTTTTCGGTATTTTGGGCTGATTTTTGGCGAAAATCTGGATTTTTAGCCGAGGTGCGATTATGAAAAATTAACACAACAACACACAGGGGTAGCATCATTAACGGAAATTATGTAAACAAGCGTATTTTCAACAATACTTAACTATAAATTCACATTAATAAGTTTTTCAATTCAAAAAAAGGCACTACATTTGTACGACTTTCCACTTTTGAAGCGAAAGTTGAATAAAAATTGAATATAAACGTTTTATAATAGACATTAATTATTATGGCAACAGCAACAGCAAAACCAGCTACTGGTAAACTTGGTATCATGGTAGTTGGCCTTGGTGCAGTGAGCACCACTTTCATGACTGGCGTTTTGATGACTCGCAAGGGTCTTGGCAAGCCAGTAGGTTCAATGACTCAATACGATAAGATTCGTGTTGGTCGTGGCGAAAACAAGAAATATCTGAAATATAACGAAATCGTGTCGATGCCATCATTGAACGATATCGTGTTCACAGCTTGGGACGTATATCCAGCTAACGCTTACGAAAGTGCTCTCAACGCACACGTGCTCAAAGAAAAAGACATCGAACCAGTGAAGGATGAGCTTCTCGCCATCAAGCCTATGAAGGCCGCTTTCGACCACAACTACGCAAAGCGCCTTGACGGTGACAATGTGAAGCAATGCAAAGACCGCTGGGATATGGTTGAACAACTCCGCGAAGACATCCGCAACTTCAAGAAAGAAAGCGGTGTGGAACGCGTTGTGGTTCTTTGGGCTGCATCAACTGAAATCTATGTTGCTCCTGATATGAAGTATCACGGCACAGTGGCAGCTCTCGAAGCAGCCATGAAGGCTAACGATGTGGAACACGTGGCTCCATCTATGTGCTACGCTTATGCAGCACTTATGGAAGATTGCCCATTCGTGATGGGTGCTCCTAACACCACCGTTGATATTCCAGCTATGTGGGAACTCGCAGAAGCTAAGAAATTGCCTATCGCAGGTAAGGACTTCAAGACTGGCCAAACTTTGGTTAAGAGTGGTTTCGCTCCAATCATCGGCACTCGTATGCTCGGCTTGAACGGCTGGTTCTCTACCAACATTCTCGGTAACCGCGACGGTCTCGTGCTCGACGAACCTGCTAACTTCCGCACCAAGGAAGTGTCGAAGCTCTCTACTCTCGAATCTATCCTCGTGGGTGAAGAACAACCAGACCTCTACAGCAACTACTACCACAAGGTGCGTATCAACTACTACCCACCACGCGACGACAACAAGGAAGGTTGGGACAACATCGACATCTTCGGTTGGATGGGCTATCCAATGCAGATTAAGATCAACTTCCTCTGCCGCGACTCTATCCTCGCAGCACCTCTCTGCCTCGACCTCTGCTTGCTCATTGACCTCGCACACCGTGCTGGCCGCTGGGGCACTCAACGCTTCTTGAGCTTCTTCTTGAAGAGCCCACAACACGACTACACCGTTGATGAAGTGCCTGTAAACCACCTCTTCCAACAGTACGTGATGCTCAAGAACGCTATCCGCGAAATGGGTGGCTACGAAGCTGACGAAGAAATCGATTAATCTTCCTTGCGCATAGAATGTAAGATTTTACATGCATTTCCTTAAATACTCGAAAATCGGGATTGCCTCATCATCAGGCAGTCCCGATTTTTTTGGAAATGATATACAAGTTGCCCCGAAGAAGATGCGATGAAATTCCGTTAGGAATTTGATGTGTGTAGGCAGGTAT
>SAMEA104315429__coassemble_4752_pt1 | contig 4629 bp, 1 predicted proteins | sample SAMEA104315429__metabat2_high_PE_005 | metagenome-assembled genome bin SAMEA104315429 (sample SAMEA104315429) | gut metagenome | biome: Monkey gut; feature: monkey-associated habitat; material: faeces | place: China | collected 2013
ATTCCTAACGGAATTTCATCGCATCTTCTTCGGGACAACTTGTATATCATCCCCTTTTTTGCGCTATCTAAATGCAATCGTTTGCACTTATATTTTGTTAAAAATGAGCATACAAATGAACAATTACAGTAATAAGCATAGTAAATTTGCATAGAGATTTTGGGAAAAAATAGATTTCCTTAAAAGATCAATTAACGAAGCAAAAAAAAGACTTAAGAACTAACAACAACAAAATGACAAGTTATTTTATTAAATTCATGCTCTTGCTGATGGTCACTCTATCCATCAGTCAAGCAAATGCCACAGTCGTGTATTACAAAAACACGAACAACTGGCAAACACCCACAGCCTACATGTGGAGGCACGAATCAAAAGCGGCCACATGGCCTGGTACGGCAATGGACAACCTGGGCAGCGGTTGGTACAGCATCGATGCAGGCAACTACACAAACATCATTTTCAACAACAAAGGTTCAAACCAAACCGGAGATTTACAGATTCCCCAAAATGTGTCAGCCACCGCTTACGTCGATGGCAAATGGGAAACCGTGACCTACAAGCTCTATCACCCTTGGGAGAACATAGACGAATGGTATTTTAAACCACTCACCGACGATGGCGATGGTTTCTACAGCTTGACTGGGAAATGGGGCGACAATGGATGTGATTATGAATGTTACGTCAAGGAAAATACTGTGGAGACGCAACACATTGAAAAGGAAAATATCACATTGGAGAACAATCCACAAAAGGGCGATGAATGTACGTTCACATTCAATCCCGCCGACAAATCCCTCACTGTAACAAAAGGAACTCCGTTGCCATACAAGGAAGTCTACATCTTTGGTGGCGTGAATGTGAACGAATGGGATAACACAAAAAATTATGTGAAAATGGAGTGCAACGAAGGCGTTTACACCTACAATTTCACTTACGACGGCAAGAACAATTTATGGGCATTCTATGCGCGAAGAAAAAACGGCACAGCGACCTACCTCGTGCAGGATGCGGAAGTGCAGAATGCGGAAGTTACCCCTTCTACTCCACAAGAATTTAAAGAAATGGACAACAGAAACGGCAAGGTTTTCAGCTATAGCAGACTGAGAGCCGGTCGCAACTACACCATTAAGCTCAACTGCAACGACAATGTGGTTTCTATCGTAAAAAACGTAACCAGAAGCGAAATTCCTGTATATCCTAATGGCGTGAGCACTGAAAGCGAGCTCAAAGCCTACGATTTCGAGGCTAATCCTGTATATTATCTGGTGGCACAAGTGCTCAACGACAATCGCCCAACGCCAGAATGGCAAATGGAAAAGGGTGCCGACGGCAAATACCACATCAACGGTTTCGCTATGCGCAACACTAATTGCATCGGCAACAACAACCGTGAGGACGGCGTGGCAGTGTGCCAATACACATCCGCTAACAGCTATATTGATTTAGACGAGCAAACACTGAACAACCTCCCCGAAAATCCATTGAGCGAAGGCCGCTTGTTCAACGCCACTTTCGACCCCAAAACAGGCAAACTCACTTTTGAAGAAGACCCCTCAGCCAACCACAAGATGCCATTCATCTCGCTGGTGGGCTATATGATGCAGCAAGATGCGGCATACCCCACCCCACGCGGCGTGGAAGGCAAACCTGCTGGTGTGACCACCGCCAAAGGCTGGCAAGAAGCTTGGTTGCAATACGATGCCGAAGGCAATCTCTTGAAGGACCGCAAGGGCAATGTGATGTACAGCACCATGTGGCCTCCAAAAAATCCTGTATATTTCACCGCCAACGCTGGTGGCGAACGCCATTACTCAAGCGACCAGATGACATTCTCACCTGTGAAAGCCGCAGGCAAATATGTGGCTAAAACTGGTGCAGAATGGGAAGCAGAATTGAGGGCAAGCGACAATGCCGATGCTTACCAAGGGCTCGACCTCGTGGACGATGCCACCTACTACCGCTATGTGGTCGACGACATCTGGTATGTGGGCGCAGGTAAGATTTGGACCGGTTGGGCAGGTCAAACCGTCAACCAAGGCGGAAAACAAATCGCCCAATGGAGCAACCACCGCAACTGGGGCTATAAGGACAAGAAAGCAACCGACACTGAAGGCACTTCCATCGACCCAGAGACCACCTACGGTGTGAGCACCGAAGATGGAGCAAACGGTAACTTCCTTTTCGAGCAACCTACCTTCTTCAAGACTATCGAATTTTTCTACGACAACAACGACCCACAAAAAGCGTCGAAAATCTACACCACCCTCGCCTACGGCTCTGCAAGCATCGCAGCACAGAGCAACAAGGAGAAGGAAGATGGCGCTTATAAAAAAGGTAGCTACCAACCATCAGTTAGCGTGCCTGAAGGCGTGAACGTGACTGGCTACACCATCTACCGCTACGATGCCACTACCAACCAACTCGCTCCTATCGGCGACGACGGCGGTAAGGTGGCAGAAGGCACAACCGACCCAAATTCAGAAACATTCACTTTCGACGACGAAGGCTTGGCTGACGGCCGCTACTACTATGTGCTCAAGGTTGACTTTGACAACGGTCGCTCATCTAAAGTGCGCTCCAACCCATTCATCATTTACCACCCAGGCGTATACACCCTCGACGCCAACGGCTACCAGCTCGTGAAGCTCGACAATCCAGTGAATGGCTACGAATATGTGACCTACAACAGCAAGGAAAATGGCGAAATGTATCTCGTGAACATCGCCAACGATGCCGTTGCGGCATACGAAGTGCTCCCCACCGACAAGCGCGACGATGTGAAGGCTCTCCTGAGCAGCAACGAAGGCATCAAGTGGACCGACAAGGTGTTTGTGTATGCTCCTGTGCCATCTTCATTCAAGGTGGATGCCGAAAAGGCCAACCCCACCGTAAGTCTCAACGACATCACTGACTACACCCTCGGCACAGCCACTGTAGCTCCTTTCAATGCCAAGGAACTGGTGAAACTCGACAGCAAGGACAACTTCGCACAGCGCACCTACAAGGCTGTGATGAACTACAAGGAAACCGACCCTAACACAGCTGAAAAGACTGAAAAAAACACTCTCGGTAAAGAAAACATCACTATCATGCGAATGCCTAATGTGAAGGCTAAAGGCTCGGTGGTGAATGTGACTAAGGTTGAAAACAGCAACGAACTCAACATCATCGACGGCGAAGCCACCAAGAAAAAGGCTTGCAACTACTATGAAGTGAGCCTCGCACTCAACTTCGACGACCCTAACGTGATCACCGCCAAGGCTCCACGCTTCAAAATCGGCAACAAGGTATATGAGGGCGTGAACGCTGGCACCCGCAGCATCACAATCGCTTGCGTGAATCCTCTGGATTTTGCCAACGCTGCCGACATCACCGTTGACGCTGTGTATTACGACGGCACCGACTACACTCTCCCTGCCAACATTGGCGAGGCTGCTGTGCTGAAAGCCGACGATGCAAAATTCCAAGTGCTTGCACACCCAAAAATCACATTCGTTGATGCCATCACCAGCAAAATGCTGGGCAAGCATGTAGTTGCCGTCACTGAAATGAGCACCACCATGAACGGTGCCGACAAGATTGGCGAAACCGCCCTTGATGACGAATACTACAATGTGAAATTTGCTATCGACGACCACACAACTCCAGATTTCAACCAAATTCTCACAAAAGAAGACATCAACTTCAAAGGCGTGCTTGAAAACAAGGGCGACTACTGGATTTGGAGCAAGTTCCACGTGTTCGACAACACCACTGGCAAGGACAATGTGAAGTTCAGAGCTGAAGTGACTCCAATGTATGTGGCTCACGTCACCAATCAAGCCAGCACCGAAAATCTCCAAATCATCTCTGGAGAAACTCCTGCAACTGCTGAAGGCGAAGGCACCTACGTTGCCCTCAACGGCAACTCTGACAACTACATCAAGGAAGGTAGTATTCAAACTGGCGTAACCGACATCAACACCCTCGCACCACGCGCTCGCAAGGTGATTGAAAACGGCGAAATCCACATCATCTGTGGCGACCGCAAGTACAACGTGATGGGTGCAGAAATCCGATAACAAAAAGAATTCCCAATTTAAAAAATAGCTCTAACATTTTGGGCAAGTCCAGCGCATAAAGTGCTGGGCTTGCTTTTTTTTAGTCCAAATCGGTCATTTGGGTTTAATGAACTGAAAATAAAAACTTATGCAATCGGTTGCAGAGAAATATCGGCAAAAAATTTATGAAATATTTCCTCGTTTATGGAATTTATACGAAATTTGCACCCAGATAGAACAAAGGAGATTTCCCACTCCGCTCTATCAAGTTGTCATAAGATAACGGATGTATAAAAGTTGAAGATGAAACCCTATAAGGTATTCCCGACCTTATAGGGTTTTATTATTTCCCAAATCCCCGAAAAAGTCGAAAATAGATTTTGCACCGGTTTATCAAAATTGCATCATAACGTAAAAATCGCATCAAAACGTAGGGACATGCCTTCGGCATGTTTCCAATGCGTTGATACATTGCTGTTTGCAGCGAAACATGCATTCGGCGAGAGCACTGAAAAAGTCGAAAAGAGGGATTTTGAGCCGTTGGAAACGGCTGATTGTGGTTAACTCCATGCAAGCTCGCTTGCGAGCG
>SAMEA104315429__coassemble_6132_pt1 | contig 3863 bp, 2 predicted proteins | sample SAMEA104315429__metabat2_high_PE_005 | metagenome-assembled genome bin SAMEA104315429 (sample SAMEA104315429) | gut metagenome | biome: Monkey gut; feature: monkey-associated habitat; material: faeces | place: China | collected 2013
GCGCAAATATCGGCAGGCGTATTGGTGTGTTACAGTGGTTTTTGGATCAACAATTTTCACGGACTGTTCGGTTTATACCACCTCAACATTTATCAAGGCTGGATTCTGACCATCTTTACTGTAGTACTGATTACTAATGCCATCAATTTTATCGACGGCATTGATGGATTGGCTGGCACGTTGAGCCTGTTTTTCTTTGTCTTTTATTTTATTGTGGCATATACCTATACGCAGTTGGCAATATTAATTATCACAATTCCTGTAATTGGAGCATTATTGCCATTCCTGTATTTCAACTTATTCGGCAATGCAGAAAAGAAAAAGAAAATATTCATGGGTGATACTGGATCCCTGTTTATTGGTTTCTTAGTCAGCGTGATTTGCATCGACATCACAAATGATTCTGAAAACATCTTAGGTGCCACACCTATTGCGGTGGCATATTGTCCACTAATCGTTCCATGCTTCGACTTAGCGAGAGTGGTAATCAGCCGATTGTACGAAAACCGCAATCCGTTTAAAGCCGACAAAACTCACCTTCATCACCTCATATTGTCTATTGTGAAATCGCAAAAAGTGACATTGCTTTTGATAATGACACTTGCGTTATTTATCACTTCGGCATCAATCCTGTTGTCGTATGATTTCAATGTGAACCTTGTGTTTATGTTTGACGTGATGATTTGGATAATGGTAATGATGGTGATATATCGCAAACTTAAAAAGAATAACTAAAACCCAAGATAAATGAAAATCAAGACTTTACTTTGTTCTTTAGCTGTCGGGCTTCTACTCACAGGATGTAAAACGCCCCAGTTAGGCTATTTTCAAGACTTGAAAAATGGCGACAAGAAAGAACTGACATCAGAAAATATTATCAAGCTTCAGCCAGGCGACCGCCTTTCTATCTTGGTAAGTAGCAAAGACCCTAATTTGGCGTATCTCTACAATTTGCAGGTTGTGGGTCATTATCGTTCCACTACTTCGAACAACAACCTGTCAACATCTTCCATCGCAAGTTATACCGTAGATGAAGATGGCTGCATCGATTTCCCTTATTTGGGAAAATTGCACATTCAGGGTATGACTCGTAGTCAGGTTGCCGAATTTGTAAAGGCTTCGCTTATTAAAAACGATATGCTGAAAGACCCAACAGTTACGGTTGATTTCCGCGACATGTATTTCTCGGTAACCGGCGAAGTGAAGAATCCGGGACGCTTTGTTATTGACCACGACAAGGTGACAATTCTTGACGCGCTCAGCCAAGCTGGCGACTTGACTATTTATGGCCGCCGCGACAATGTGTTGGTCATGCGCCAGGAGGGCAAAACCCAGAACGTGTATCGCATAGATTTGGCTAATGCCGATCAGCTTTACTCTTCTCCCGTGTTCTACTTGCAGCAAAACGATGTGATTTACGTTGAACCAAACACTCGTCGAGCAAAAGAGGCTACAGAGCTTGGCATTTCGTTCAGCAATCCATCTCTCTGGCTTTCAGCAGCTTCATTGTTAACCACTATTAGTGTTCTTATCTTTAAAAATTAATGGAACAGAACAATACATATAATCAGAGCGATACAACACAGAATGAAGATTTTGTGAAATTGCAACAATGGCTTTCGCTGTGCATTAGTAAATGGCACTGGTTTCTAACCTCAATGATTGTGGTTGGTGGCTTAGCAGTGCTTTATGTGCTAACCACAACGCCTACCTACACTCGAAAAATGTCGATTCTCATCAAGGACGATGATGCGTCGAGCTCTCTTTCTAAAGAGTTTGGACAGTTTTCCGATATGGCGTTTGGTAAGTCGCGAACCAATTCAGAACGAGATGATTACTTTGAAGTCAATCACCTACATGAAGGAGGTTGTTCAATCCCTGCATCTCGACATGAATTATACAATTGACGGCACTTTCCACGATAGGGTGATTTATGGTAAAGATCTTCCTGTGAATGTGGTACTTCCTGATATTGACCCTGATGCATACGTCGGATTCATTCTTAAAATCAATAACAACGGACTTGAGTTGTCGGGTTTTTCAAACAAAGCTGATGATGAAAAAGGAAAAGTCATACGCGGCAAACTCAATACGCCAATCCAAACACCTATTGGTAAGGTGATTGTTACGCCAACAAAGTCGTATGTGGGCAAATTTGATTATCCAATCCACGTTGCAAAGTACAGCACTGCTGACTGTACCAAAAATTATGCCAACAGCCTCAATGTGGAATTGAATCAGGAGCGTGCTTCTGTGGTCGATGTCACACTTAACGATGCATCGCCTGAAAGGGCAGAGGATATTTTGAACAAGCTCTTTGAGATTTACAATAAGAAATGGGTAGAAGACATCAACCAGCAAGCCATTAGCACATCGCAGTTTATTGATGAGGAATTGCGCTTGATTGAGTCAGAGTTGGGCATTGTCGACCAAGATATTTCTTCGTTTAAGAGTGAACATCTGGTACCTGACCTGCACGAAGCGTCAAGTATTTACATGAATAAAGTGGAAACCACCAATTCACAATTGCTTGAGCTTGACAACCAACTCTTTATGGCGAAATATGTGAAACGACAGCTTAGCGATGGACATAAATTTAATGTTCTTCCTGCTAACTCAGGAATTGACAATGGCGTGATTTCACAACAAATTGCCAACTACAACGAGATGGTGCTTCAACGCAATAATTTGGCAGCTAACAGTAGCGAGAACAACCCTCTTGTTCAAGATATTGACAAGTCGTTGACTTCCACAAAACATGCCATTCGTGCAGCTATCGACAATGTGATTGCCACACTTACCGATAGAATTGCCGCATTACAGTCAAGTGAAAGCAAAACCAAATCACAAATCGCTTCGAATCCTACTCAAGAGAAATATTTGTTGAGCGTTGAGCGTCAGCAAAAGGTGAAAGAGCAGTTATATGTGTTCTTGCTTCAGAAGCGTGAGGAAAACCAACTTTCGAAAGCGTTCACAGCATACAACACAAAGATGCTTAATCCTCCAACTGGTGGTAAAGCTCCTACAAAACCCGTGAAAACGAATGTAGCAATTATTGCTTTTGTGATAGCGTTGCTGATTCCAATGATTATCGTGTTCATTGTCAGCAATATGGATACTACTATTCGTTATCGAAAAGACGTGTCATCATTGTCACTTCCATTCCTCGGTGAATTGCCACTTTCATACAAGCGCAGAAAAGGCATATTTGGGTGGTTCCATAAGCAGAAGGACATTCGCACAATTGTGGTACAAGAAAAGAATGGCAACTCCATTAATGAGGCGTTCCGTGTACTTCGCACCAACTTGGAATTCATTACTGGTAAGGATGGAAAGAACAAGCGAATCATGTTTACATCATCAAACGCAGGTTCAGGTAAGACCTTTATTTCCATGAACCTTGCCACATCTTTTGCCATTAAGGATAAGAAGATTTTGGTGATTGACCTCGACTTACGTAAGGCTTCGCTATCTTCATTTATCAGCACTCCACCAATTGGTATTTCTGACTATTTGAGCGGTAATATTGATGATTTTGAAAATATCATTGTAAAGGGCAAAACTCATCCTAACTTGGATGTGATTCCTGTGGGTACTATTCCTCCTAACCCTACAGAAATCCTCTTTAGCGAGAGATTGGCACAGCTTCTTGATAGTGTTCAGGATCGTTACGACTATATATTTGTTGACTGTCCTCCATTGGAAATTGTGGCTGATGCCTCAATTATCAACAGCCATTGCGACATGACTATCTTTGTGATTCGTTCGGGGCACCTCGACAAGAGCATCTTGCCAAACATCGAGAAATTCTATGTAGAAAAACGCTACAAGAATATGATGATTGTGCTGAACGGTATCGACAC
>SAMEA104315429__coassemble_7084_pt1 | contig 3452 bp, 5 predicted proteins | sample SAMEA104315429__metabat2_high_PE_005 | metagenome-assembled genome bin SAMEA104315429 (sample SAMEA104315429) | gut metagenome | biome: Monkey gut; feature: monkey-associated habitat; material: faeces | place: China | collected 2013
ATTCGGCAACATTGCATAATTTATCCCCACAAATTTTCCACTGATCCGTTTTCAGAGCCAAAGGGGGATTAAAAAATCCTCCAGCGTGGTGGTGCTGGAGGATTTTTTGAGCCGCGAACGGGACTCGAACCCGTGACCTTTTCGTTACGAATGAAATGCTCTACCAACTGAGCTATTGCGGCTGTTGCGATGCTTCGTAGTCGCATCGCTTATGTCGGTGGGTGCGCAAGCGGCGTGCGATTAAAGCACCGTCTGCTTGCTGTAAGTCAATTTTATCTTTGCCTTGTCGAGACGCAATTTCGCGATTGATGGAATGGCTACCGCTGGCGAAATCTTGGTCACTACAGTTTTCTTTTGCTGGTTGTAGTAATAACTCGAAGTTTGAGTGTAGCTTGTCACATCAATAGGCGTAAGCGTGAGGTTGATGTCTTCTTCCGTTGCCACACCATTTTGATTGTTAATGATGTTGAGAATGTAGGGGCGAAGACCAGTAAACTCATACTGCTTTTTCGTAGCATTGTATGTGGCGTAGAACGAATCCTTGCTGTTGGTCAAACTGTCGCCTTCAAAGAATGCGTCCTTCTTGTCTTTCTTCACCATCAGCAAATAACTTGGAGGCGCAATCTTGTATTCGTTGCTGATTTCCTCCACTGGGAGGGTGAGTTCAAGCGAGTTGATGAGTGCCAAACCATCGGCTGTGTTTGCCTTGTAGGTGTTGATGATGTCTTGAATTGGGAATTTCACATTCACCTCATATCCAGATGGTCCCATCACAATCGCCTCGCCATTGTTCACCATTTGTTTCACACTTTCAGCCACAGTGAGGCGAAGGTTGTTGTTGGTGATAACTTCTGGAGTGGAAGCGGCATACACTTGACTCACGGTCTTGATGGTATCTACTGTGTCGCGCACGGTGGTCTGCTTGCGGTAGAACACCTCCAAGTCGGTGGCATAGTAGTTCATCACACGGCCAGAGCCGTAGCTGTTGGTGATATACAGTCCAGGGAAATGCTCTTTGAATTTTGCTGGGTCGCCAAACACGTCGCTCTTGTTCACAAAGAGGTTGAATATCTTTTTAGCATATTCCTTTGGCATAGGTATGCGAATTTCACGCCAAGTGGCAGCAGAGCCTGTGTAACTGTATTCTGAGCACAGAACTGAACTTGCAGGTGAGCATGATGCTGTAGCGATTGGTTTGCTTGCATCGTAGTAGCCTTCGGCGCTGAAATCGCTGTAGATTGGATCTGGAAGCTGCTTGGTGAGTTCGTACACATTCATGCGCATTGGAGCCAACGAGTCGCCGGTGAAACCACCAGTGGTTTTGAGGCTCAAAGTCAGCTGGCATGAATCCACCCATTCCTCTTTGGTGTTGATGGTGTCGATTCGGTTGGCAGGCATCAACTGGCACACCACGTCGCTGGAAAGTTTACCATAACCAGGGCAAGTGATTTCGCCCACGAGTTGGGTGCTGGTGCGCGCATGGAGTTTCTTGTTCTCAACGCTCACACCTGTCATCACAAACGAAGAGTCTTCAATAATCTCCGACTTCGTGTCGGTGAGGGAAGATCCAATATTTTCGTCGGAGCATGAATACACGCCAATCATCATCAGCATGGCGAATATCAAAGTGACCGATTTTTTCATATTCAAAATTTGAGTAGTAAATAGTGTTACAGAGATTCGTAGAATGTCTTGTACGCTTCTGCACTGCCAGCGATGTCGGCTTGATATGGGAGGAATGGAAGTCCGGATTCCTTCACCAGTGCCATAATCTCGTCGCTGATGTGCTCGCTTGCCTGAACCACACCGTCGCAATGCTGGAGCGCAAGTTTTGTGAGCCCCACCTTGTCGAGTGCCAAGTCCTTAGTCCAAGCAATGTTTTCTTCCTTCATGCCGTCGAATTTCAACTTTTCGTAGAGGCGGGCGTCGAATGGCTCAGAGAAGTCGTCGTCGCAAAGCGAATACACCACTTTAGCACCCTGATACGATGGGTCGTCGGCATAAAAGTCCTTAATATAAAGAGGCGCAAGGGCTGTAATCATACCAGTGCAATGAATCACCTCTGGCACCCAACGGAGCTTCTTCACAGTTTCGAGAGTGCCACGCACGAAGAAGATGCTGCGCTCATCGTTGTCAGATGGAGAAGTCACGGTTTCAAGTTCCTTGGTGATATTCTTAGTGAAGTAGTCCTCATTGTAGATAAAATACACTTGCATACGAACAGGCTGCAAAGTGGCAACCTTGATAATGAGTGGGTGGTCGGCATCGTCGATGGTGATGTTCATACCCGAAAGGCGAATCACTTCGTGGAGCTGATTGCGGCGTTCGTTGATGAAACCGTATTTAGGCATGAAAGTGCGCACCTCCAAACCGCTTTCTTGCACGGCTTGTGGTAATTCGCGACCTGTCACAGCCATAGGTGTGTTAGGTAAATAAGGTGAAATTTCTTGAGAAATAAAAAGAACTTTGTTTACATCCATTGCGCAATACTGTTTATACTAACTGCAAAGTTAGCAATTTTTTTCCAATTATGCCGACTGTTTGTCGGTCGGGGTGTGCTTTTTTAAGGAAAACAACCTCGTTTTTAACATTAATAAAACAAATTAGCACTGTATCACAAGCAATTTGCCACCAGTCCACTACCGCCTCACCACAGCCCCACACCACCCTTACACCAAAAACACTAAAAAAAGTAAACGACTGTAGGCAAACGGTGCGAAATAACATTTTTTTGCTACAATTAATAAACAATTTGTTTTTAATTGTTTGAAAATTATGAATTATATACTAAGTTTGCACTTCAAGAAACACAATGTTTAATTTTAAATCGATTGAAGGTTATGAAAAAAATGATGATGGCATTTTTGGTGGCTCTGATGAGCGTAGCAGCTGTTTGTGCACAGACCACCGCCACACAGCAATGTAAGAAGCAAACTTGTGCTGCCCAAAAATGTGAAAAAGTAGACAAAGAATGTAAAAACGCTGTCGAAAAGTGCGACCAAGCCACTCAAAAGTGTGACAAGGCAAAGCAGAAATGTGACAAAGCCACCCAAAAGTGCGACAAGGCAAAGCAAAAATGTGACAAAGCAATTCAAAAATGCGACAAGGCCGCTCAAAAGTGCAAACAAGAATGCACAGGTAAAGGCGAATGCAAAGACGGAAAGCAAGAGTGCAAGAACGGCAAAGGCGAATGCAAACAAGAATGTCAAAAGAAATAAAAAATAAGGTGAAAAAAACTGCCTAACTAAAAGCAGTCCCACACCTCCCCCACACAGCAAATCCCGGTGAGCCCCCAAAAGCCCACCGGGATTTCTATATCTCCCCACCCCAGATTAAAATCCACGCTATAGCGTCTGCCCATACCCAATATACCAGCAGTCCATGCCGCATAAAAGGGCAAAAAAAATACCACCTCGCTGTCGGCAGTGAGGTGGTACATCAATAGGTATTAT
>SAMEA104315429__coassemble_7476_pt1 | contig 3326 bp, 3 predicted proteins | sample SAMEA104315429__metabat2_high_PE_005 | metagenome-assembled genome bin SAMEA104315429 (sample SAMEA104315429) | gut metagenome | biome: Monkey gut; feature: monkey-associated habitat; material: faeces | place: China | collected 2013
ATGAAAATGTGGCAACCACCGCTCCCGAAGGCACTTGCGAACTCACCTTTGTGAAGTCGGAGAATGCTGTGAAAGACGGAAAGGTTGGTTTTAAAATGCTGAATGAAGCTACAGGGATGTATTTGAACTCCACTAAAAACTACCCTGACCCTGGGTATCTGTCGTGGAAACCGTCGGAGGACAGCTATTGGTATTCTGTTAAAGCTGGCAGTTGGTTTTACGACAGCAATGCCACTTATTTGAGAGTGTACAGCGGCTCTTTCCGGACTTATGAAAACAGCCGCAACGAAGACGTGCTTTTCGCCCAGAAAGTGAAAGGCGTGGCCTACACCGACTTCACCACCATCGTGACACCGCCGCAAGTGACCGCATTGGCTGACATGGCAATAAGCGGCGCAGAAGGAGCCGTTTACCAAGTGAACGACGAAATGGTGGTGGCTGCTAAGTTTCAAACTGGCGGCAAGAACTATATCGTGGTGAAGGACGCAGCCAAGGCTGTGAGAAACCTCAGCAGTCCTGCCGCTGACGACAGGCACTTCGCCATCAACGGCAACAGGCAAGAGGACTACGCCCAAAACAACTGGATGCTCGTAAGTCTGCCTGTTGAACTCTACAACCAAGTGAACGAGAAGAGCACCATCACCTCAATCACCGGCACGCTTGACGAAAAGCTCAACGTGGCTATGACCGCTACAAATGTGGTGGCAGGTGAGACTGCTGATTTTGCACCAAACACCTACTGCGCCATCAACTTCATGGGCGAAAGCAACGTGAAGGGCACCAACCCAGAGTACACCAGCAGCTACTACTTCGCCACTCCTAAGGCCAATGAATTTGCGAATGTGGTTTGGGCAGTTTACAACGCCACCGACGGCGCATTCCACCTCCCAGCGCGTCAAGGCTCTGCCAACGCACAGGAATTCAAGGCAGCCTTCAAGGTCGACTACTCATTGAACTCCATCCCTGCCCCCGAACTGATAGACGGAGACATGTACACATTCGAAGCCTTGATAAAAGAAGTGGCCACAACCGAAGCAAAACCAGCGCCACGCAAGACTGCCTACGACTCAACCACAGCCCCAAGCACAAGATTTGTGGTATTCCCCCTCAACCTCAACGGCAGCAGCAACATCACCACCGCCATCAGCGAAGTGAGCAGCGCAAAGAAGGCAAAAGCCATCCGCTACTACAACACGTTAGGCACCGAATCCTCCCACCCATTCAAAGGCATCAACATCATGGTGACCACCCACACCGACGGCACTACCACCGCCAAAAAAATCCTCCACTAATCCCCCCACACCCACACGTATGACTGTTGTGGTTGTGGATTCAGAGCCCACTCGTCTAAAGATTGTTGACTCGTTTAGTGGGTGGTGAAGGTGAAGAAGCGGGTGCGGATGGTCCAAACGTGGATTGCCCAGAGGAGGAAGAAACCGTTGGAAACCACATCGTAAACGGTGCCCCATGGCGATGGGAGGGTGATGAAGAAATTGAGCACCCAGAGCATTAAGTCGATATCGAAAAGCAGGTTCCATAGGCGTTCGCGGCTGGTGAACTCCACCACCACGTGTTCGTCCTCGCCGACCACCACTTTGTGCTCAGCTTGCACTCCCGGTTGCCACTTTCCCAGCGGCACACAGAATCGCACACCAAGGCTATACACGCCTTTCGGTAACTCTATCTTCACTTCTTTGCCTTGCATCAAGCCCACAGGCCTGCCTCCGATGAGCACCCACAGCGGAATGCGCATCGGAATCAAACCACTCTGCCGATGTCGAAGCGTAATGAATGACATGGGGATTTTGAAGTCAACAGGTCAACGAGTCAACAGGTCAACAAGTTTTTTGTCTGACAGGTCTGACAAGTCAGACGGAACAAAAACGCCCCCATCGTGCCAAGCGACCTTATCCAAGCCGAAGCCATCGTCTTAACTTCTTTAACTTCTTAACTCCTTAACTTCTAAAAAAAATCTTCTTAATTTCTTGAAAAAATCTTCTGATGGAAAAATCTAATTTCTCAAGAAGGTTATTTTGCTTCTTTTACGAGGTAGATTTGTGTGGGGAAGTGGTCGCTGTAGCCGTTGAGGAACACGCCACCTGAATAGGTGCGCAAGGGGTAGCCTTGGCGGTCGCCGTCGGTGGTGCGCAGAAATTCTTTGTTGAGCACATCGGCGCGCACGAATGTGAGTTGTGGCTTGTCTTTGCTGCCATAGTGCTTCAGGAAGTAGCCGTTCATCACAATCTGGTCGAAGAGGTTCCACGATCCACGGTAAGCGAGTGTGCCGATGCCCTTAGCCAACTTTTCCCAGAATGGGTTGTAGATGTCGTTCACGGTCTGCACGTCCTTCACGTTTGGCATTGCCTTCAGCACTTCGGCGCAACTCTTGTTCATTGGGTCGTCGTTCAAGTCGCCCATGAAGATGATGCCTTGGTTGGGGTCGTCGGTGAGCAGCGAGTCGATGGTGCGGCGTGCCATTGCAGCGGCAGCCTCACGCAGATAACTGCTTTGTTCTTCACCACCGAGGCGTGATGGCCAGTGGTTGACCAGCACACTCACCTTTTCGCCAGCCAGCATACCAGTCACGCACAGTTGGTCGCGGGTGCGGAACGATGGGTTGGTGGGGATAGTGAGGCGTTGGTTGGTCACATTCAGCACCTTGAAGTAGCGAGGGTTGTAGAGCAAGCCCACATCGATGCCACGACGGTCAGGGCTGTCGTGATGCACGATTTGTAAGCGCCAAGGTTTGATTTCGGGTTGCTTCACCAAGTCTTGCAGCACAGAAATGTTCTCCACTTCCGACACGCCCACAATCACGGGACCGTTTGGAGTGGATTTGGTAGCCATTTGGCTGATAGCGTAAGCTAAGTTATGCTGTTTCGACCAGTATTTTTGATGATTCCATTGGCGAGCGCCGTTTGGTGAAAATTCCAAATCATACTTGCCATTGTTGTTGATAGTGTCAAACAAGTTTTCAAGGTTGTAGAAAGCGATTCCGTACATGTTGAAACGCTTACCTTGCTTTGAATCCTGTGCATTGGTGCGTAAAACTGGTATCAAGCACACCAAAACCAATGCTAAGCACATTATTTTCTTCATTGCTGTTATGTTTTTTTGCTGTTATGTTTGCGTAATTAATTAGTTGGTTCGTTCGTTTTTGGTTGAATTTTCAAAAGTAATGCAAATTTCCCAATTCCCCAAAAAAATCCTCATTATCCTCTACAAAATCCACAGTATAGCACATAAGGCGTATGTGGTGGGGATGGCTGGTAGCCGTTGGAAACGGCATATTGTGGTTAACTCCATGCAAGCTCGCTTGCGAGCGC
>SAMEA104315429__coassemble_8777_pt1 | contig 2960 bp, 3 predicted proteins | sample SAMEA104315429__metabat2_high_PE_005 | metagenome-assembled genome bin SAMEA104315429 (sample SAMEA104315429) | gut metagenome | biome: Monkey gut; feature: monkey-associated habitat; material: faeces | place: China | collected 2013
GCCTTTGGCATGTTTCCAATGCGCAGATAAATTGCTGTTTGCACCGAAACATGCCAAAGGCATGTCCCTACGTTATGATGCGATTTCTATTCGTGCTTTCTGTTAATCTAAATTCTAAATATTGGTTTTTCGCCGAAGGCGAGCGGTTTTTATCCTTTTGGCGATGCCACCGCCCTCGCTGGAGAGGGCGGCGTTAGGGTTGTGGTGTGGCTGATTCAAGCCTCGGCTTGAAATCAGACATACCGCAGCACTAACGACAGGTGCGAAGCGCTGGCATCGCCAAAAGGCTGTTTTTTATGTTTTTGTTTCAGTTCCCCCCAGTATTTATCCACTGAACCGTTATATCACCTGATAAAATGCGAGTTCGGGGATAGTACGGATATGAGAAATGCCCGATGCGGAATGGGGATTCGGCATCGGGCATTTGGGAGACTTTGTTTGTATTATTCTCTATTATTTGTAAGAGTCTTGGTAAATCTTGTAGATTTCTTCTTTGGTGAGGAAGCGTGGGTCGCCGTCGAGCATACTTGCGCCGGTGTCGATGGCGTTGTCCACAAACTTATCGAAGTCGGCTGGAGTGATGCCGTAGTCGCTCAACTTGATGTTATCCACACCGCAGAGGCGTTGCATGGTGGCGAGTGCGTCGAGGAAGTCGCTTGGGCGAGCAGCCTTTTGCTGTGTCATCTTCTCTGCCATCTTCATGTAGCGCTTCATGCAGTCGTTTTTGAATGTCTTGTAATATGCCTTGCTGATGGCGATGAGGCCTGCTCCGTGAGGCAACTTTGGATAGAATGCGCTGAGCGAGTGCTCCAGTGCGTGCTCACCGATGCAGCCGCTGGTGCTTTCCACCATGCCTGCGAGGGTGCTACCCCAAGCCACTTTAGCGCGTGCGCGAATGTCGCGGCCGTCGGCCACCACTTTTGGCAAATATTTAGAGAGCAGTCGAATGGCTTCGAGTGCGTAGATGTCGCTGATAGGTGATGCGTTTTTGCTGTTGATATAGCCTTCTGCCGCATGGAAGAATGCGTCGAAACCTTGATAAGCGGTGAGTTTTGCAGGCACCGAAACCATGATTTCTGGGTCAACGATTGAAAGCACTGGATAAGTCTGCTCGAAGCCGAAACCAATCTTCTCGTTGCGTTCCTCGTCGGTGATCACGCCCCAAGGGTCGATTTCTGTGCCAGTGCCGGCAGTTGAAGGGATTGCCACGATAGGCAGAGCCTTGGTCACAGGCATTGATTTGCCATGGCCGCCGCTCACATAGTCCCAGAGGTCGCCACCCATAGCCACCACCACAGCGATTGCCTTAGCGGTGTCGATTGAGCTGCCACCACCTAAGCCGAGCACGAAGTCGCAACCTTCTGCCTTGCAGAGCTCTGCGCCTTCAGCCACATGCGCCTTGCAGGGATTGGGTTGGATTTTGTCGAATACCACGCTATCCACACCAGCCTCTTTGAGCTGAGCGATCACGGTGTCGAGATAGCCAAAGTTCTTCATCGAAGTGCCGGCTGAAATCACGATAAGTGCTTTTTTACCAGGGAGAGGCTGTTTAGCCAAGCGTTTCAGTTCGCCAACGCCAAACACGAGGCGAGTTGGGATTGAAAGACTGAAATTTTTCATCATAATGCTTAGTATTTTTATGGCTATGAGTTTTTGAAGCCGCAAGGGCTTCGCAGTTGGTTTTCATAAGCCAGGTTTATTAAAGTATGTCTGTTGCCGTAAAGTTACGAAATGCAAACGAAAAAGCAAAATAATTGCAAAGGAATTTCACAATACTGTTATGGCAAAATATGTTAATAAGGTGTGTCTGCCTATGCCGTTCGCGACTCTCAGCATTCTCATTTCTAATATTTTGAAATGTGGGGCGGTTTTGCCGTATGGCAGAAAATGTTTAACTTTGCACTATCTATCCAACACATTGAAAAAAGTAAAAAATATAATGGAAACTATAGCAAAAGGAAAATACGTGGCTTTGGCCTACAAGATTTTCGTGGTGGGCGCAGAGCAAGATGTGCCTGTGTTTGAATTTACAAGTGAGCACCCCGACGCATTCGTGTTTGGCAACGACCTCTCTATGATTGAGGGTTTTATGAAAAACATTGAAGGCCTGAAAGAAGGCGACAAATTCGACTTCACCCTCGCTCCTGCCGAAGCGTTTGGCGAGAAAAATCAAGATATGATTATCCCTATCGAAAAGGACATCTTCAAGAATGGCGATGGCGAGTTCGACACCGAGCGTGTGGCTCTGGGCAACTATGTGCCTATGATGACCGCTAACGGCCAGCGTGTGGAAGGCCTCGTGATTGAAATCACCGACACCCACGTGACTCTCGACTTCAACCACCAACTCGCTGGTGAAAGCGTGCGCTACCAGGGCGAAGTGCTCGTGGTGCGCGATGCCACCGACGCAGAGCTCCACCCACATCAGGGCTGCGGTTCATGCAGTGGCAACTGCGGCGACGGCGGCTGCTCAGGCTGCAGCGGCTGCAACTAAGCTGCAAAGTCAACAAGACTACAAGTCAACAGGTCAATAGGTCTACGAGTCAACGAGTCAACAGGTCAGCGAGTGCAAAATGTGTATTCGTTGGCCTGTTGCCATTTTTGACAACATTAAATAATAATTGAGAATCAAATATAGCAAAGGCATATCGGTTCAGTGGAAAATTTATGGGGATAAATTATGCATTGTTGCCGAATCGTGAATGGAATCAAAAACAAAAACATAAAAAACAGCCTTGGAGCAAAGTGGAATGCTTCGCATTTGGCGTAGTGATTGTGCGCTTTGCGGCATTGGAAACAAGTTTCCATGCCGCCAACAACACAGTCACTACGCCACCCTCTTACGAGGGCCCACCACATTGCTCCAAGGATAAAAATCGCTCGCCGTTTCACGGCGAAAACCCCCTGATGATAAAATGATTTCTTGGAAAAAAGCTGAATCAAATCTCCCAAAACGATTT
>SAMEA104315429__coassemble_10443_pt1 | contig 2600 bp, 3 predicted proteins | sample SAMEA104315429__metabat2_high_PE_005 | metagenome-assembled genome bin SAMEA104315429 (sample SAMEA104315429) | gut metagenome | biome: Monkey gut; feature: monkey-associated habitat; material: faeces | place: China | collected 2013
CATCAGAAAAATCCAAATCCTTTTCATTGCTTACTTTATATTTATGTATTAAGTTTTTTTTCTTGAAATTTTCGTATGTATTACTCCCTGTTGATTCTTTCTACTAATTCATCTGGTGTAAGTATCTCCATCTTTGAGAAACCAAACCATTTTTTGCCCAAGTCCTTGATAGACGCTCCAATGTGATATACATCATCGTCTATACAAAGGAAGCGGTCATGTGATAATCGGAATGTTTCAACATCAATCGATGCATATTGAGCGTTATGACGGTCAATGTCGAGTTGGAAGTGACGGCTTATTTGCTGAGTATAGATGGTTGCAGACACGCCATTTTCTCTCTTATCAAGCAATGTCAATACAGTTTCATCAACATAATTGTCTATTAGAATGATACGTTTCTTCGCACTCTTAATCAAGTCGGCTACAAAAGTATAGGCATCGTAAATTTGCCCATTGTAGAACACACCTTGCTTCGGTTTTGCGTTGCCTTCATCCAATCTACGGAACACCTCGTCAATGCGTTTGTCTGTTTCTTGCTGATGTTGCTGCATTTCCAGTTGATGGTACTCCATTGTTGAAAGACGTTGGAAAACTTCTGCATTTGTCACCATGAAACGTCTCATTGCAACAAATGCATCCATAATTCGTATGCTTACACGAATTGCGGTTTCACTTCTAAGAACAGTGGAGAGCATAGCCACTCCCTGCTCCGTGAAAGCATATGAACGAACTGTTGAGTGCTTCAAACTATTGAACCGATCACAATTTGTGACCAGTTCATTCATTTCTTCCTTAGTCAGTTGAAAACGAAAACGTTCAGGAAATCTCTCCATATTACGTTTTACAGCTTGATTTAACACCCTGGTTTCCACTCCATAAAGTTCAGCCAAGTCTCTGTCTATCATAATCTGCTTTCCACGAATAGACATTATTCGACTTTCTACAGGAGTGGTAACTACGGCCTCATTATTTTGCAACTGGTCGCAAATTGCGACTGGTTTATTGTTATCTATGTTGTTTGCCATATTTCTATTTTAATTTTTAAGATCACAATTTGTGACCTTAAAAGTTTTGTTACTTATTGTTGTATGCAAAGGTAGTGCTTTTAGTCTTTTAACCACTATTACAAAAAACCTTTCTTTGGAAAGAATTGGTGGATTTTGTGAAAAAATTGTTACATTTTTCGGATTTTGGGGCGGGGTGCTTGTGAGTTTTGAGGCTGTGGCATAAATTTGCGAACAGTTTATAAATTCCTACCATTATGAAAACTATCTTGATTTCACTACTCATGCTCACGGCAACAGTTGCCCGTGCGCAAATCACTATCGCTGAACCCAAATTTGAACAAGAGGCTACCATCGTGATGAACGACACCGCTGGCGTGGAACTCCAACTGGAATACGTCAAACAGAAAAGAACGGAAAACGTGGGCTCAGCCATTCTATTTGGCGAGGGCAACAAGAGCCTGTATTACGAGATTTCGGGCGCGAAATCGCCTGTGACGCTGAGCAACGACTGCTACGAGAAGGATTTGCAGTTGATTTTCTCGTGGTCCGACAACAGGCTTTCGCCAAAGCGTCTGATTCAGATTTACCCTCTTGAGATACAGAAGAAGCGTCGCATCTACAATGTGGGCGACTACGATGTGGTTTCCAACACCGAGACTTACGGTCAGACGAATTGCGTGAAATTCACCGCAGAGAAATACGGCACCCACTCTTATCTAATCACCATTCCTAAAAGCGAACTGATGGCGCTGAGAGACGGAAATTTGAATGAGGCGAAAAAATTCGGCAAGCAATATCTGATTCATATCATAGCACCTGCCACCAACAACACTTCCGCCACCGAATGTTTCCTCACTTTCGGCATCGAGAAGCCCACCCTACCCCAACTCAACTATATGAACACCCTACACAACTATATGAACACCGTACACAAAAGTTCACAGAAATAACCGACAAACGCCAGCGCTATTGCGTCGGCGTTTTTGGGGTTCAGTGGATAAATGCTGGGGGCACAGAAACAAAAAACATAAAAAACAGCCTTTCGGCGAAAAACCAAACCCGGTAGGGACGTGATACTTCACGTCCGCCCATAACTGTAATATCCTATTGAATATCAATCATTTGGCGCGGACGCGAAGTATCGCGTCCCTATCATGCAAAATCATTTTTGAGATTGATACAACCTCTTCTCAAGAAATAATTCTTACTATCAGGGGTTTTTCGCCGTGAAACGGCGAGCGGTTTTTATCCTTGGGGCAAAGTGGATAGCCCTCGTGAGAGGGTGGCGGAGGGATTGTGTGGTTGGCGGCATGGAAACTCGTTTCCAATGACGCAAAGCGCACAGTCGCACCGCCAAATGCGAAGCATTCCACGTTGCCCCAAGGCTGTTTTTTATGTTTTTGTTTTTGATTCCATTCACGATTCGGCAACAATGCATAATCTATCCCCAGTAATTTTCCACTGAGCCGTTTTTTGTGTTTCACGCCTCTAATTGCCATCAAAAAGCTAATTTCTAAGGGCTAATATCCGATTTCTTGAAAAAATTATGTAATTTTGTGCGATATTTAATTAAGAGATAACATGCTTACA
>SAMEA104315429__coassemble_10536_pt1 | contig 2583 bp, 2 predicted proteins | sample SAMEA104315429__metabat2_high_PE_005 | metagenome-assembled genome bin SAMEA104315429 (sample SAMEA104315429) | gut metagenome | biome: Monkey gut; feature: monkey-associated habitat; material: faeces | place: China | collected 2013
TTGATAATTATTGGGCTTCGCCAATTCTCGGTGCAAACTTAGAGTGAGATCCGTGTGATCCTACAAAACTTCCACAAAGCGAGATTTGTGTGAGCCCTTGCCGCGCATATAAATGCGTGATTTGTGGGATGGTATCTACTTTACTTCCAAAAATTATCATTATCTTTGCAGATTGAAAACAAAATCAACACTAAATATATGAATATTCTCGAATTAAGCGAACAAGAAATTGTAAGACGCAACAGTTTGAACCGTCTGCGCGAGATGGGTATCGATGCCTATCCAGCTGAGGAATTTGTTGTCGATGCTTGGAGTGAGGAAGTCAAGGCCAACTTCAGCGACGACGAAGCCGAGCCTCGCCAAGTGCGCATGGCTGGCCGTGTGATGAGCCGCCGCATCATGGGTAAGGCTTCATTCATGGAATTGCAAGACTCTAAGGGCCGTATCCAAGTGTATGTAAACCGCGACGAACTCTGCCCCGACGAAGATAAAACCCTCTATAACGAAGTGTTTAAGAAGTTGCTCGACATCGGCGACTTCGTTGGTGTGACCGGTTTTGTGTTCCGCACACAGACTGGCGAAATCAGTATTCACGCCAAGAGCCTCAAACTCCTGAGCAAGAGCCTCAAGCCACTGCCTATCGTGAAGCAGAAAGACGGCGTGACTTACGACGCATTCGACGACCCGGAACTCCGCTATCGCCAACGCTACGTCGACCTTATCGTGAACGATGGCGTGAAGGACACCTTCCTCAAGCGTGCCACTATCGTGAAAACGCTCCGCAGCGTGCTCGACGAGGCTGGTTACACCGAAGTGGAAACCCCTACACTGCAAGCCATCGCCGGCGGTGCAAGCGCTCGCCCATTCATCACTCACTTCAATGCGCTCAACATTCCAATGTATATGCGTATCGCCACCGAACTCTACCTCAAGCGCCTTATCGTGGGCGGTTTTGAAGGTGTGTACGAAATCGGCAAGAACTTCCGCAACGAGGGTATGGACCGCAACCACAACCCTGAGTTCACCTGCATGGAACTCTACGTTCAATACAAGGACTACAACTGGATGATGTGCTTCACCGAACAGCTGCTTGAGAAAATCTGCGTGGCTGTGAACGGCTCCACCGACGTGACCATCGACGGCAAAACCGTCAGCTTCAAGGCTCCATATCGCCGTCTGCCTATCCTCGACGCTATCAAGGAAAAGACTGGCTACGACCTCAACGGCATGAGCGAAGACGAGATTCGCGAAGTGTGCAAGAAACTCGAAATGGAAATCGACGACACTATGGGTAAAGGCAAACTCATCGACGAGATTTTCGGCGAATTCTGTGAAGGCACCTTCATTCAGCCTACATTCATCACCGATTATCCTGTGGAAATGTCGCCACTCACCAAGATGCACCGCAGCAAGCCAGGCCTCACCGAGCGTTTCGAGTTGATGGTCAACGGCAAGGAACTTGCCAACGCTTACAGCGAACTTAACGACCCAATCGATCAAGAAGAACGCTTTATGGAGCAAATGCGACTTGCCGACAAGGGTGACGACGAGGCTATGATTATCGACCAAGACTTCTTGCGCGCACTCCAATACGGTATGCCTCCTACAAGTGGTATCGGTATCGGTATCGACCGCTTGGTGATGCTCATGACTGCCCACAGCTATATCCAAGACGTGCTGCTCTTCCCTCAGATGCGTCCTGAAAAGGTGGCTAAGCGCGACAAGGAAGAGGCTTATGTGGCTCTTGGCGTGCCAGCAGAATGGGTTGCACCAATCCAAAAGGCAGGTTTCCTCACCGTAGAGGCACTCGGCAAACTCGACCGTCCAGGCAAACTCTTCCAAGACCTCCTCGACATCAACAAGAAATACAAACTCGGTTTGAAGGTTCCTGTAGTCGATGAAGTTAAGGCATGGGTAGAGGCAGCCGCAGCCACCCTCCCAGCCGAGCCAGCAAAATAATCCACACACCACTCAATACACCAAGTGGGCACCGCAACCGCAGTGCCCACTTATTTTTTTATACCACAAGAAGTAATCTAAAAAAATCCTTTCACGTCCTAATGACCGATTTGGGTTTATATCTATTCCTTACTTATGGTTCAGTGGAAAATTTGTGGGGATAAATTATGCATTGTTGCCGAATCGTGAATGAAATCAAAAACAAAAACATAAAAAAACAGCCTTGGAGCAATGTGGAATGCTTCGCATTTGGCGTAGGGATTGTGCGCTTTGCGTCATTGGAAACGAGTTTCCATGCCGCCAACCACACAATCCCTACGCCACCCTCTCACGAGGGCTCACCACATTGCCCCAAGGATAAAAACCACTCGCCGTTTCACGGCGAAAAACCCCTGATGATAAAATGATTTCTTGGTAAAAAACCGCATCAAATTTCTCAAGAAGATAACCAACATTTGGGTAGGGGCGTGATATTTCACGCCCGCCTATAATTGATATAGCACATTGAATATTAATTATTTGACACAAATACAAATTATCGCATTCCAGCACGCATAACGCATTCGGGTCTCTTTTTATTCGCGTTTTCGGATAATCTGATTTCTGAAGATTGGTTTTTCGCCG